>ERZ1034865.1169-NODE-1169-length-12478-cov-8.382275_pt1 | contig 12478 bp, 13 predicted proteins | sample MGYA00520632_ERZ1034865 | MGnify/ENA primary metagenome ERZ1034865 (study PRJEB33766, sample SAMN09781738) | gut metagenome | biome: gut microbiome | host: Homo sapiens | place: Madagascar | study: EMG produced TPA metagenomics assembly of the PRJNA485056 data...
ATCATAGAGCAATATATAATGGAGGAGGGAGAGGAGGGTGTTATGACTGTAGAAATAATTAGAGATTATTTTACATCCCTTCCTCTCTGTAGAATAGATCACTAAAATAGATCTGGAATATAAATCCAATCCACCTTTCTATAAAATATACACCTTCCTCTCCCTCGAGGAAGGTGGTGTCTTTTTTATATGGGAGAGTGTTTAATTGCTCGTGGACAAACGGCAACTAAAAACGTATTGGATGATATTCCGGTTTCGGGGGATTATTGTAGCATCTTAGTAAAACTTATGGATAGTAGTGGTGGAGCTTGTGAAAATACTAAGATTAATTGCAAGGATGGATCGCGCTGGTATAATTATACTACAAATGATGCAGGATATGCTTTATTCAAGTGTAATAGTGGAGCAGCAAATATTACGCCAAATAATTTTATTAATGGTATTAGAACCTTCGATCAGGATGGTATAGGAACTTTAAATTTAGACGCACCAGTAGGTACTAAAATTTTAAAAGAAATTAAGCTTAATAAGAATAGTAAATTTTATAGAGATGGTCAAGCATGGTATAATGGTCAATTTAGAACTATAGATAGAATAAATAATGTAATACTTGTTGGCGGAGGTGGCGGAGGTGGATTTGGAAGTTGTGGATGGTCATCTTCCGATACTATTAGTGGTGGCGGAGGTGGTGGAGCTAAGAATTTTGCATCTTATATAGATATATCTAAAAATCAATTATATAATTTATATATTGCTAAAAGAGGATTAGGAGGAAATGATAGTAATTATGATGGAACTTCAGGAGAGACAACAATAGCATTTGGTTTAAGTGCAAATGGAGGCAGTGGAGGAAAATCACCTTATGATACAAGTTACAGTTCTTCTAATAGAAAAGGACTAGGAGGAATAGGCTTATTTAATGGAGGAGATGGAGCAGGAAGCTCTAAAGCTACTATTGGAATTAATGGAGCAGGAGGAGGTGGAGGTGAAGGAGGTACTTCTTCAGAAGCATATCTAAAAGGAGCTTCAAATGGAGGAGGAGATGGAAGTGGCATGTCTATTGGCAAATCTGGAGTTGATGGAAGTGGAGGTGGCGGAGGTGGAGGCGGTGGATATGTATATGATGATGGTATTAATAGGAAATTTCATGAATACAGAGGAGGGGATGGTGGTTCTGGTCGTGTAGAATTTGATATGTAAGATATCGGTATAATTCAGTATTATAATCCAGAGAGGTGATTACCTCTCTGGATATTTTTCATAATAATACTATATGGAGGTATTTCTATGATTATTAATGAAGGAATCTTCTTTGGCAAATCCAAGAAGAAAGATAATAAACCCAATAAACCTGCTGCTCCTCAGAAGAAGCCTACATCTACTGCTTCTGCTACTCTTACTAAAGAAGAGTTTAATAAACTTATCTCTGCAATGGAAGATATTGCTTATAGTATTTGCAATACTGTAGAGAGCAAATATGATTATACTGTTGATGCTGACTATTATGGCGATGATATTTCTATTGCTCAGTATGTGCAGATGCTTAAACAAGATTTTAACTCTGGTGATGTAGTAGAGCTTTCTATTGATATGGTAATGTATCCTAATAATGATGGACTTTCCGATGAAGATAAAAAGAAGTTCATTAAGGATATCAATAGTGCTGCAAAGAAATTTGGTTATTCTATTGACTTTGCTAAGATGAATAAGAAAGTTACTAGCAGTAAGCATCCTGATCTATTTGTCGATGCTTATTGTGATGAGTGGAGTAATCCTTACTTCCAAATTTATGCTAAGGAAGAGAATTATAAGAAGTCCGAATCTACAAATGAGTCTGCTTCTTATCTCGATAAAGTTGTTTTCGAGAGTGCAAATATCTAAAACTTATATGAGAGAGCTTCAAATAGCTCTCTCATCTCTATTTATTTCAAAGCTTTTTTTTTGTCAGGTGACATCATATTAAGAATAAATATGGAGGATCAACTCTATGGCAAAATATAATGAGCAGGCATTAATTGATGCCTTTAATAAGCTTTCTGCTCCAGTAGTAAAAAGCCTTAAAAAGAAAATTGAAGATTATTTAAAAACTTGCGATCCTGCAGTCAGAAAATGCTTTTATTATGATTATAAAGCCCATGATCAAGGAGATTGGTTTGATGAGCTTGCTACTCATGTTCAGGGAAGTACTGTATGGAGATATGTGTATTTCCATGAATATTTAGATGGAGTTTCTGATAAAGATTTCAGTAAAGCATTCGATGCAATTGTAAAAATTATCAAATCTGAGAAAGCTCCATTCAAATTTGAAGTGAGTTCTGGTAGTGAAAGTAGAGAAAATGGTTTCTTTATTATTATCTCTAAAGAAGAACTTGCAAAGAAAGCCAGTCTTCAAAGTGAAGATGAGTTGGATGAGCATGATTTAGAGGTAAAGATCTCAAAAACACTCAATGATAATTACAATAAAATTTCTAGTGAATTAAAAAAGTATATTGAAAAATATGAATATCTTTATATCTCTGATAGATTTAATGTAAATCCTAATAAAAGCTCTGATGGATATTCTTTTAATTTAGGATTTATGGGTCAAGATATTGATACTGATGAAGATGAAGAATTCATGGCTTCTGAAGCTGGTGAAAAAGTTCTTAGTAGTTTGACAAATAAATTCAAGTCTACTTTTAAGAAATATTTACCTAGCTATTTTAAATTAGAGCCTGAGTTTGATTTTGCAGAATTTTATTTTGTAATTACTATTGATGCTAAGGATAAAGATAAACTTGTTTCCTATGTGAACGAGTCTGGATATATTTCTTATCTCGATAAAGTTATTTTCGAGAGTGCAAATATTTGATGGAGGTATTTCATATGATTATTAGAGAAAATGTTCCCAAGCAGGAACCTGTTAAAGAATCTTCTTTCTTAGATAAAGTTGTCTTTGAAGAATCTAGTCTTCTCGAAGGTAGAATCGGCAATGCTATTTGGAATAAGTTTGCTACCAAGAAAGATAGAGAAGAAGAGGCTAAAGCTAGAAAACAGTCTAGAATTGCTGCTGAGAAGTCCTTAAAAGATTTTGATAAAGCACCTTCTATAAAGAGTAAATTTAAGAATTTTACTAAAGAAGATGTTGATGCTGCTCTGAAGGATATGGATAAAGCTCATAAAGCTTTGACTAGATGGTTCCTTACTCTTAAGCAGAAAGTTAAGTTTAAAGATTTCAGTATTGATGATGGAACCACTTATGAGTATGGCGATGTGGATAATAACTATTCCTTCAGTGAATATATGTCTGATTGTAAAAGAAGATATGATAATCCTGAAGAAAATGATCTTAGCGATATTGACTGGAACTTTACTATGGATTGGACTACTCCTAAAGATTCCGATGGAAAAGATGTAGAGGATATGAAGAAGACCATCCAGTCTGAGTTTATTAAGTTCCTTAAGTCTAATGGATGTAAGACTGATGAGGCTTATGAAGGTCGTGCCATTGTCGGTTATGACTCATCTAAGTTTCCTAATGCTTGCATTAGCTATACAATCAAAGATGATGAGTTTAGCATTTATATCAAATTCAAAGAGGATATTACTAAATAAATTTATAGAGAGGGATTAACTCCCTCTCTATATTACTTTTTATTCTCCATCAATGATAGACGGGCCATTGCTATCAAAGCACTTTAAGCTATCACTAGCAGTAGCAATCGTAACACCCATATCTGGAGTATGATCGCCAGTGCTAACTTTGGTAGCTACTTCAGGCAATTTACATCCAGTACTATTCATATCGGGTTCTTTATATTCTTTAAGAATACGATGACCATTATCATCATAATTCTTATCATTCTTCACACTACGAAGATCCTTGAAAGAAACTTTCTCCTTCTGGACCTCTCTATCCATACCATCCATTCTTGCAAGATTAGTATTATTATTTCTATTCTTGAAGAAGACCTGGATATTATTTGTATAGTCATGAACAGTAGTAGGAACATCATCAGGAGTATCCTCATACATTTCATGAATAGGTTCAGAGCCATCAACATCATCTTCAGGCTTGATCTCATACTGCTTAGAAGCAAGAAGATCAAGGAATTGATAGATAGTCATTTTAGGAATACAACCCTGCTGCTCAATATTTCTGCCATTAGCAGATTCAATATAGAGCTGCTTGAAGACTTCAGGCTCAACCTTATCCTTGATAGGTTCATAATAATTCCAATAGAAGAATCTCATACGATTAATCTCTGCATCACACTGAAGAGGCCAATTGCACTGATTTTGAGTATGGAACCAATAGCAGTTAAAGAGAGTCATCATGATCTCTCTGAGAATGTAATTAGAGTTAATATATCTCTTCTTAAGATGATCAATCTGCCACATCATGTTGGCGAGCCAGCCTGTTTCGCCTGATCCACCACCATACATTCCATTATTGAAACGGGTGATAGAGGTAGACTTATGACGCCACATGTATAAGCCAGAATAATCACCAAGGAACCAAATACGATTAGTACAACCTGCGACCAATCTATTGAAGCCAGTATCTTCATTAGAGTGGCTCACATTCATTCTAATGCTATACTTATCCAAGAAAGCCTTAGAATAGAAGTGGCTGAACACCCAAACCATCTCGAAGTTGTGAGGATGAAGCCAACCTTGTTCGTTCTGCTCTAAGAACTGAGCAACAACAACATCCTGGTCTCGCTCAATTGCAGTTCTAAGCATACAGGAAATAGCATCAGGTCTGCAGAAACAGTCATCTGCATCAATAGCTGTTACATATGCACCTACTGCATTATCGAAACCAACCTGTCTAGCTCCACCAGGGCCAAGGCCCTTTTCAAGACGGACAACTTTAATCTTCATGAACTTAGAGAAGATTTCAGCAATCTCATCATAAGTTCCTTCAGATGAGCAGTCATCTACGATAATAGTCTCGATTTCATGAATATCTTCTTGCATAGCAATACTCATGAGTGTCTGAGGAATAGTATCAAAAGCATTGAAAGCGGGAATGATAACTGAAACTCGAGTGATAGTCCAATCCTGCTGGTGATTAGCGACAGGATTAGGAATATACTGATAAGGCGGGAGATTACCGAGCTTATAGTTCTTAAGCTCTTTAGGATCGATGTTTAAATGATTAGACATAAAATCCTCCTTTATAAAAAAATATATTTTGGTTAAAGTATCTCTTCCTTTACTATCCAGTTCCAGGCTTAATAAAATACCAAAGATCCCAGGGAGCTTAATCCCTGGGATCATCAGTTAATTATGCAAGATAGATGCCATCAGCATCAGCCTTCAGAGTTGAGCCTTCAAGAATCTCAAACTCCTTATCAGGACCAACCATGAAGTATTTGCCATCACGAACTTCGATCTTATAATCCTTCTTAGTGCAAAGATGGAGAGAAATAGCACCGAAGCAATTCATGTTAGCCTCGGCGGCAAAGTTCTGAAGGGGCTCACGAATAGTATAGGTTTCCATAGAAGTTAGAACTCCTTTCAATTTAAGGTATTACTATATGAGTTGATGATGTCACTCGAAGAAGAATAAATGATACAGCCATCATTTAATTCATAAAGCATTCCACCATCAAGAAACAAAGTACGACCAAATATAGGATGCTTGTATTCAAGAATAGCTGTAGGAAGAGTCTTATCTGGTCTGCTACTGAATACATTAGTTTGAAATATAGAGAATTTAAATACTCCAGAATTCATGTAATCTGGAAATACTGTTTTCAGATCTTCTCTAATAGCTTCTGCAGAACTACGAAGCATAACAGCTCGTTTCACTATGCAGCAACTAGCATCTATATCTGTAATTTGAGTTTTGTAAAGAAATTCGAAATCTGCAGGATTTATAATCATCCATTTATTATAATGCTCATAATAGACAATCCAATCATTCTCATGAATCTCTCTACGATTATTGAAATTATCTGTAATAAGATAGCCAGTTAGTCTATCACCAGCTGGCCAAAGTCTAATATTTTTATTAGAGGAAATAAAAAGAGGAATTCCTTGTTTGAGCATAGGCTTGCTATATTTCCATGCTTGAACTTCAATTTCTCTTTGAAAATATCTCATTTTCATAGGATTTTTAACCTCCTAAAATCATTTATTTATATGTCTTAAAGCCCATAAAATACTAAATTATTAAGCCTTTGACAAAGTATTAATAAAAGGAGTTGATGACATTGAAGCCGAGTGTAGTAAAGATAAAGATTAATGAAACCCTTACTATTGGAAAAGATCCTTTAATTATTGGAGGTCCTTGTTCAATTGAAGATAGAAAGGATACAGTAATTATTGCCAATACAATTAAGAATAAAGTAAATATGTTTCGTGGAGGAGCATTTAAACCTAGAACTCATTCTACGTCTTTCCAAGGCTTAGGAGTTTATGGTTTAGATATTCTTAAAGGAATTAAAGAAGAGACTGGTTTACCAGTTATTTCTGAAGTACTGGATATTCGTCATCTTGATGAAGCATGTAGAGTATTAGACGTTATCCAGATTGGTGCTAGAAATATGTATAACTATCCTCTCTTAAAAGAAGCTGGTCAAACTCATAAACCTATTCTTCTTAAAAGAGGATTAACAGCCACTCTTGATGAGTGGCTTGGTGCAAGTGAATATATTGAGCAAGGGTTTAATGGAGATTTTCCTCCAATTATATTCTGTGAAAGAGGTATAAGAACTTGCTGTAATGACAAGAATATTCTTGATCTGAATACTGTGAGTGAGATTGTTAATGATACGCATTATTATCCTATCATTATAGATCCTTCTCATGGCACTAATGATGCAGGAATTGTTCATAATATGGCTTTAGCAGGAATCTTTGCTGGAGCTGATGGAGTTATGATAGAAATTCATAATAACCCTAAGAATGCTTTATCTGATAACGAACAGCAATTATCTTTAGATGAAGCAGACTTAGTACTCGATGATATAAATGAAGCTTTTAAATTATCTAGGAGGTTTAGATATGGGTTTATTCAGTAAGAAGACTAGCAAATACACTACTATTAAGACAGAGAAGTTTCCTAGAATTGCTATGGGGGATAATGTATTCTGGCAGAATCTCTACAATGTAATCGATGATAATAGTGATTTTGACAAATGCACTAAACTTCTTTTCATTGTAGATGCTGGGGTTAATAAGATCTATAAAGAAGCTCTTAAAACTCTGGCTAATAAATCCAGATATCATGGATTCAAATATGGTTTCCAGATTGAAGAAGTTGATGAGTATCCGATTACTTATACAGAAGATACATTTGTTAAGAAGTCCGATATTCCTGAAGATAAGCAGGAAGATTATAAGTATGCAAGATATTATTGCATTCCCAAGCTTGATAATGCTGATAAAGATACCTTAGTTGTTTTTATTGGTGGAGGAAAGATTGCTAATATCTGTGACAGAGATTTTGGACATAAGAAGATTTATGTACCTACCAATTTTCAGTCTATGATTAGGTATTGCTTCATGATCAGATCTGATGGTATCATTATTGATACTACATTTGCTATGGAGCTTTCTTATGATCTTATTCAGCCTAGCATGATTACTTTCATTGACTACTTCTATAGATTTGAATGGTCTGGAGAAGCTAAAACTATGTATGATGAATTCAAGTACAAGTTTATTCCTAAGACTGAAGATATTCGTTTTATTGAAGAAGCAGTTAATAAGATCACTAGTATTAAAGAAGCTTCTAATCTTGATCCTGAGACTAAAGAAATGTCTAGAATGTATCAGAAGATGCTCATCTATATTGATAGTGATTATGACTATTTCTTCTTCAACATCTTAAAATGCGTTCCTAAACTAACCTTCCAAGAGGCTTATATAGTAGGCTTTTTATGTAATCGAGCCTTACTGAGATTTGAAGACTGTCTATACGCATCTCAGATGGGAGGCTTTCCTAAAAAGAATATTTTCTCTGAGGAAGATACTTTCTTAACCAATCTTCTCAATGTGTGCTACTGTGTTTATAATAGAGATTATTTCAATTCTATTATGAATATGGCTCTCTATAATATCAAAGATATCTATGAGAGCAGCCAGAGTCTTGGTACATATTTTAATGCATATATCGATGAGGTCAATAGACTCTTCATTGGAGATACATTGGATGAAAAGAGATATAAAGCTTTTACTGAAGCTATCTCGAGAATGTATAAACTGATGAAATAAAAAATAAAGAGTAGGGATACTTTTCCCTACTCTTATTCATTTAGACCTATATAGAGATTAGATCTAGCTGATACTATTCTTATAGTTTTCAAACCAGCTCTATCCATATCATTAGCCAGCCTTCTGAAATCATCTGCTGTTAATTGTACTGATTGTGTTCCTTGTAAATGCCTTGCTAATTCATACCCTCCACTAGGAGAATATACTTTTGCTATACCCCAAGTTATTTTAATAGCTTTTGCTTTATATAAAATATGTCGCATATAAATCCTCCTTTCTTTTCTCCAGTATAATATCTATTTATATTAAAATACTATTCCAACTAAGACTATTTATTAAGGAGGCGATTTATATTATGAGTGAAGAAGCTAAAGCTATGAGAACTTTATATGAGTTCATCTCTGGAGGATTATTCTTAGAAGATACTCCTAAAGATGAGCATTTTGATTTTTCATTTGATGTAACTGAGATTAGATATATAGGAGCTAATGAGTGTTTTATAACTTGCTTATATTATCAAGATCCAGTCAACGTTAAGAATCTTGTTATAAATCTTATGGTGAAAGATCCAGAAGTAAAAGCTAAGTTAAAGCCTAATAGAAGTATTAGAGGAGTAGTTAGAGTATATGATCAACACAGAGCAGAACTTATTAAGATTACAGAATTTTCTGATGTAGTTCTATATCCTTTTTTAAGATGCAGTTTCTGTGGAAATATTCAAAGGGTTCCTCATGATACTAAAAATATCTATAAGTGTCCTTTATGTGGAGCATTTATGAATAGCTGTGACAATATTTATAAGAATGATAAGTATGGAGAATTTACTAAAAAATATCCATTATCATAAAAAAGAAGCGGGAGTTAATATCCCGCTTCTTTATAGTCTTTCATGGTGATATCATACATACTTTTGCAATAGAAGGGGAACTTAATTTTAGCTTCCTCTTCCATAATTTCTTTATCATCTTGCAATTTATTTTTTGCTTTACTTATAGCAAAATCCATTACAGATATTTTGGCCATGTACATTTCATTTAAAATTCTTCCAGCATCATTATCTTCTGGGAATTTGATATATTTATGAGAATGCTCAGGTTCTTTTTCCAACATAGATGCAAGTTCAAATTTAATGAAAGCCTTATCTTCTTCAGAATCTAAAAGTTTTAATATTAATTTTCCGGCTTCATATTCTGCTCCAGCTTCAGATCTATCATCAAATTGATTGATAGAAATATAATGACCAATTTCATGAGCAAATGTAATCCATCCATAAAACTTATAACTTTTATCATCTCTTAAATATATTTCTGCATGATTAATTCCTAAATTATTTTTATTATAGGAAATATATCCAGCAGCATCAGGTCTATTTTCATTAAACCATTCATCACTCTTTACATATACTGGAATATGTAGAGTATCACAGATATCCATAAGCATAAAATTAATTTTCTTATGGATAATATTTTCTTTTTGCTTCTTGATCTTCCACCAGACATCCATTTCAAAATCATAAAACCTTTCCATAATAATTGCTATGAATAGCAGGAATGCTACAAAGATGAAACTTCCAATTAAGAATCCAATAATTATATTTACAATATATGATAATTTTTCTGCCATGAGTAAAATACATCCTTTCAATATATATTTTTATTTCCTGGTTTCTATATAGATAATATATGACTATTTGAATAGATAATGACTATTCAGAACCTAATAGTAAATAGATTTAGGGAATCTATTTGGGTAGATCTCTTAAAGGATGTCATAGAGAAGTCTTTTAAGTCATCCAACCCCCCCCCCCCCTAGCTTTAGGAAATAATATGAGGGGAGGGAGAGGGGGGGGTTAGGACTTAGAAATTATTGAGACTTCAATAATATGACACCATTATAACTTCCTCTCTGTCATATAGAGTACCAATAAAATTCACATTACACCTTCCTCTCCCTCGAGGAAGGTGGTGTCTTTTTTATATGGGAGAGGCTATTATAACAGCGCGGATTAGTGATTCAGTGGTTAGAACTAAAGAAAAGTTAGTAACAGAAATAATTACGAGTAATACTGTATGGGAAGTTCCATACAATAGTTTTCCAGAAAAAGGTATAAGTGTAAGAATATTTGGTGGAGGAGGTGCTGGATCATATGAAGGAGCTGGAGGTGGTGGAGGATATATGAATAATGCTATTTTTAATAATTTAAATAAATATGATAAAGTCTTTATAACTATCGGTGTTGGAGGAGGCCCAAATGTATCAGAAGCTAGTACTGGAGGAACAACTTCATTTGGAGAATATTTGAGTGCAGCTGGAGGTCATGGAGGTACTTGGCAGTCAGGTGGATATGGTGGATCTGGAGGATATGGATGGAATTCAAAAATTGGCTGGGGATATGGTGGATCTGGAGGTCAATTTGGTGGAGGTGCAGGATTATATCCTAGCGATGGTGGTTATTGGGGAGGTGGAGGTGCAGGTTATAAAGTTTGGGATACTAAAAATGCTACTAGTGGTAATGGGGGATATTATGGTGGAGGAGCATATGCTGCTAAAAATTATGGTCATGGAGGATATTATGGAGGAGCAGGAGCTAGTTTGAATAGTAAAGGTGGCTGTATAAGAGAAAATAATACTTCTTATTCAAATATAATAGGATATTCAGGACTAGGTGGAGATAGAAATATGCCTGGCACTAATACTTCTGCATGGACTAATGTGTTTAATGACGGTAATGAATATTTTAGGGGCCAAGGAAAAGCCGGAAATAATGAAGGCGGCGGCGGAGGTTTTGGTGGAAATGGAGGCAGCAATTATGGTGGTGGAGGTGGTTATGGTAGTAATGGAGGTAATGATTATGGCGGAGGCGGTGGATTTGGAGGAGATGGAGGAAATAATAATGGTGGTGGAGGTGGTTATGGCAAATCGGCCAAAGGAGGAGATAATAATGGTGGAGGTGGTGGATATTATGGCCGAGGAGGAAATAATGGCGGAGGCGGTGGATCATATGGTGATGGAGGAGATGGCGGTGAAAATGGAAAATTTGGCGGTGGAGGTGGCAGAGGTTCTACTCATGGTGGAGATGGTATTTGTATAATTCAGTACTATGGCAAGGTTTTAGAGTATTAATATTTAGAGACTAGCTAATTTAGCTAGTCTCTTTATTTTGAATATCTTAAACTATTTAGTAAATAGACTTTTGTTTATTTGGGTAGATCTCTTAGAGAGGAATCTTACTCCTTCTTTAAGTCATCACCCCCCCCCCCATATAGTTACCTTAGAATATGAGGAGGAGGGAGGAGGGTGTTATGACTTATTGTGGAATAGAGTAATATACACCAACCTTCCTCTCTGTATAGAAATATTTCTATATAAAATCATATACACCTTCCTCCCTCCAGAGGAAGGTGGTGTTCTTTTGTATGGGTGAAGCAATAATGACTAGTGCTAGAGGTGGAATCGGCGATAGTGGAGGAAAATACAAATTACAAACTCGTATATTTACTAGCAATGGAACTTTTGTTGTACCTGGAAATGTGAAGAATAATACATTTAAAGTTATGTGTTATGGTGGTGGAGGATCTTCTGATGGTTATTGTGGTGGTGGTGGTGGATATATGAATATTATGGAATTAAATAATCTTCCATCTTCTGTTTCTATACCTATTACAATTGGAACTGGTGGATTTAGAAACATTTCGAATGCCTCTAAAAAAGGAAATACTGGAGGAACAACTGCTTTTGGTAGTTATGTAAGCGCAATTGGTGGAACTGGAGGAGCAATGAATGATTATAGAAATTCAAAAGGAGGCTCTGGTGGCAGTGGAGGTGGTGGTGGATCAATTCTGTATGGCTCAAATGGTGGTGATGGATTTCAATTTGGAGGTGGTGGAGCAGGTGGTGATGGATTTGACAGAAGCAGGAGAGGAGTAGGATATTATGTTTACAATTTAGGGCAATATTGTGGTGGAAATGGTGGAGAGTATGGAGGTGGTGGTGGATCTACTAAAAGTTATAAATTCAATTTTCATTGTATGTTTGATGGATATGATTCTAGTGATAATCCAATTTATAGTATAGATTATACTATGGAAAATACTGGATCTAATACTTTAATAGGGTTAGGTGGCAAATATGGTGGTAATGGAGGATATAATAATGGAGATAATGGAACAGAATTTGGCATAGATTTTTTAAATATGCAAGATACTTCATTAATACTATCAAAGAATTCTAGCTATGGAAAAGTTGGAGCTGGAAATTATAATAATAGCAA
>ERZ1034865.1175-NODE-1175-length-12390-cov-6.662019_pt1 | contig 12390 bp, 10 predicted proteins | sample MGYA00520632_ERZ1034865 | MGnify/ENA primary metagenome ERZ1034865 (study PRJEB33766, sample SAMN09781738) | gut metagenome | biome: gut microbiome | host: Homo sapiens | place: Madagascar | study: EMG produced TPA metagenomics assembly of the PRJNA485056 data...
TTTATTACTTTTGCAATGAAATTCTGGGGCAATCTTACTATATTAGTAGTAAAGAGTATTCATCAAGAATAAACGTGTATTCATAAAGTAACAAAAAGAAGGACTTATAAAGTAATAAAAAAGATGGAAAATCCATATATCACTCAATTCCCCGACTTGATGTCGGGCAAGAAAATCATGTATGTTCACGGTTTCCTCTCCTCTGGTCAGAGTGGAACGGTGAAGATGTTGCAAGAACTGATGCCTAACGCCACCCTCGTAGCTGAGGACATCCCTGTGCATCCTGAGGAAGCGATGGAGATACTCCACAAGATGCAAGAGACGGAGAAGCCTGACCTCATCATCGGTACTTCCATGGGAGGTATGTACACTGAGATGCTCCGTGGCACCGATCGCATCCTCGTCAACCCTGCCTTCGAGATGGGCGACACGATGAGTAGCATGACGGGCAAGCAGATGTTTCAGAACCCGCGCAAGGATGGTGTGCAAGAGCTGATGGTGACGAAGGGACTCATCAAGGAATACCGAGACATCACCACCCATTGTTTCCAAGACATCACCCCTGAGGAACAAGACAGAGTGTATGGTCTCTTCGGCGACAAAGACCCAGTGGTGCATACCTTCGACATCTTCCATGAGCATTATCCGAATGCCATCCGATTCCATGGCGAGCATCGTCTCATCGACAAGGTTGCCTTCCACTACCTCTGTCCTATCATCCGTTGGATAGACGACAAGCAGAATGGCAAGGAGCGTCCTATCGTGTATATCGACTTCGATGCCTTGCACGATAGTTACATGAAGGCGACAAGCAGCATGCACAAGGCCTACGAGATGCTCATACAATATTATAATGTATATATCGTAGCCTCAGCACCTACCAACGACCATGAGTATATGGCGAAGGTGCAGACGTGGGTAGAGGAATACCTCTCAGCCCCTGCCTACAACCATATCCTCTTCACCAACCAGAAGCAGTTGCTCTATGGTGACTACTTCATCGACCCTAAGCCTTGCGATGGTTTCATGGGTACGAGCATCGAATACGGAAGCGATGATTTCAAGACTTTCGAGGAGATCATCACCTTCTTCGAGAGATTGGGAGGACAGTAATTAATATTCCGTCTTGCTGGAGTTCTCTTCCCACATACGGAAGGCACCCAAAGCCTCATCACGCAAGAGGGCGATCATTGGGCGATGGCGGTCTTCTATCTTTCTACCAATCTCCTCATAAATGAACTCATCGTCGAAGCCGATCTTTGCCGCATCCTTTCGGTCGTTGGCATAATAGATTCGGTCGAGGTGCGCCCAATAGATGGCACCCAAGCACATCGGACAAGGTTCGCAAGAGGTATAAATCTCGCACCCCTCCAGGTTGAATGTCTTCAAGGCACGAGTTGCCTGACGAATGGCATTCACCTCGGCATGGGCGGTAGGGTCGTTGTCGATGGTGACGCTATTGGAAGCCTCAGCCACGATGATTCCGTTCTTGGCGATGACTGCCCCGAAAGGACCACCGCCATTCTTCACACTATTCTCGGAGAGCGCAATGGCTCTACGCATCAATTCTTCTTTTGTCATATTTCTTTTTCCTTTTTACTTGTTAAACGAATCACATATTTAATCGTAAAACGATTCTTTATTCCCCATATCAACAAAGGGGGGGCTACAAAATTACGAAAAAGAATTGAAAGCACAAGTTTTTCAAGAGAAAAAATACACTTATCCCTCCTTTCTTCCCTATTTCGCCCGTTAATTATCCATAATTATAAATACCTTTATTATAAGAGTATTTATAATTTTAGTATCTTTGTTCCTCACATAATCATTCAATAAAGAAGCACAAGTCGTTTCACATGAATCAGAACATATCCGCCAGTGAACTTTTCCAGAGAGTCAGGGAGCTATTGATACTTCCCGACCTCAAGCCAGAGACTCGCAACAAGATGATGCACGACACCCTCATCCTCTGTTGCCACGAGGGAGTGAAGGATACCAAGCAAGCCTTCGGCAACCTTTTCTCTCAGGTAGATTATCTCTGCAAGGTTCGAGGCATTAAGATAGCCGACAAGATTGCCATCCAGACGATGCGCCGACACAGCAACAAGCCCGATGCCTTGACCAACGAGGAACTGGGCTACGACGCTCGTGCCCTCGCCATCTTCATCTCAGCCGTCTTCCATGTCGATGTTCCCCACGAACTGAACGTCCTTATCCCCCATACCAATCGCCCTTACCAGAAGGGACTGGAAATCAACAAGCGATACATCCGTTGCATCGTGAAGAGTTGGGATGCCGACTTCATCCGTGTCGATATTGACCAAGACGCTGACGAAGAGGAATACTTGGTTTGCCTGAAAGATGCGGAGAACAATATCGACCATACTTATCTCTGCGAACTCCTCAGGGAAGGCACGCAGCTCAACTTGCTCGACAACCAGGTGAGACAACCCATCATCACGCCTCGCCTCATCGTCCTAGAGCCCGACTATCTCGTGGACATCAGTAGCATCGCCGCCTGCTTCACGGCATACGGTCATCATCCCCTGCTCTATCTGCTCAATCTGATGAAGCCACGTGCCAACACCCAAGCTACCCTCCTCGGTAACTTCGCCGGTGCCGCCCTCGACGACATCATCAACAACCATGGGCATTACCGAGTGAACGACACCGTGAAGAGTAACTTTCGAGAGAAGGCACTGGAGTTCTGCACCTGTCCTTACTTCGATGCCAAGAAGTTTTATACCGATGCCAACCTGCAAGCCTACAACTTGCAGCAAGTAGTGGATATTCTCTTCCCTCGCACCGCAGCCCAAGCCCAGATGAACGCCTTTCGTGGCGAAAACCTATACGATAGGAAGAAAGCCATCCTGGAGCCATCATTCGTTTGCGAGGCATTGGGCATACAAGGACGTGTCGATTTGATGACCACTGACTGCAAGCTCTTGGTGGAGCAGAAATCGGGGCGCAACCTGAACATCGAGACCCACCAAGCCGACCCTAGCTACCACAGTTACCAGTTGGAGCCACACTATGTGCAGTTGCTCCTCTACTATGGTGTGCTGCATCACAACTTTAAGTTGAGCAACAACCTCGTCAATATCCGTCTGCTCTACTCCAAGTATCAGCCGCAAGACGGACTGATGGTAGTGGCATTCTACCAGAAACTCTTCAAGGAAGCCATCATGTACCGCAACCAACTTGTGGCAGCCTCTTTCGAGATTGCCAAGGAAGGTTTTGAACATGCCCTCAACGAGTTGACTCCCGAAGTGCTCAACGTGGTTGGCGCGCAAGACTTCTTCTACAACCAGTATCTGAAGCCTCAGCTCGCCGCCATCACCGACCCGCTCCACGCCCTATCCCCATTGGAAGAGGCGTACTTCTGCCGCATGATGACTTTCGTTTTGCGAGAGCAGATGATCTCGAAAGTGGGTGCACAGGAAGGCACCAACACTTCGAGCAGCGACCTCTGGACGATGCCGCTCGCCGAAAAGAAAGATGCCGGCAACATCTATACCGACCTGCACATCACGAAGAAAGAGATGAGTGCCATCGGAAACGGCTACGACACCATCACCCTCAGCGTGCCCGACCAAGGCAAGGACTTCCTGCCCAACTTCCGCATCGGCGACATGGTGTATCTCTACACATACCGACCTGAGGAAAAGCCCGATGTGAGAAAGGCTATATTATATAAAGGTGTATTACAGGAGATTCATACCCATGAACTCGTGGTACACCTGAACGATGGACAACAGAACGCCGACATCTTCGAGATGGACAAACCATACGCCATCGAGCACGGCACGACCGATGCCTCTACCGGAGGAAGCATCCGAGGACTACACCAGTTTATCAGTGCACCGAAGGACAAGCGAGACCTCCTGCTAGGTCAGCGTGAGCCACTCCGCAATACCTCGCTCACACTCACCCGACACTATGACGATGTGCTCAACGACATCATCCTCCGTGCCAAGCAAGCACAGGATTACTTCCTGCTCGTGGGACCTCCCGGAACAGGCAAGACCAGTCGTGCCTTGAAGTTCATGGTGGAAGAAGCATTGAATGATGGGACAGGTATGCCATCCGCAGGAGTCATACCCCCTGGTCATCAGCAACCCGCCTCCTCCATCCTCTTGATGAGCTACACCAACCGAGCCGTGGATGAAATCTGCGAGATGCTAGTAGATAGCGGCATCCCATTCCTTCGCCTCGGCAGCGAGTTCTCTTGCGATGAGCGATTCCGCCCTTATCTGATAGAGAAAGCCATCGCCCAATGTCCGAAGCTCGAAGCCATCCGACAATATATAATAGGTACGCGCGTCATCGTGGGCACCACTTCGATGATAGCCTCCAAGCCATTCATCTTCAACTTGAAGCACTTCAAGCTCGCCATCATCGACGAGTCGAGCCAGATATTGGAGCCCAACCTCGTGGGATTGCTGACCGCCGTAGATAAGTTCATCCTCATCGGCGACTACAAGCAGTTGCCTGCCGTAGTACAGCAGAGCGAGAAAGACTCTGCCATTCCTACGATAGACGACCGCCAAGACCATGCCGTCATCGACATGAGCATCTTGCAAGACATCTGTCTCTCCAACTGCCGCAACTCCCTCTTCGAACGTCTCATCCGTTGGGAAGGCCATGAGAAAAGAAGTGATTTCATCGGCATTTTGCGCCGTCAAGGACGTATGCACCCAGAGATAGCGGAGTTTCCTAACCAAATGTTCTACCGCCGAGAGCAACTAGAGCCTGTGCCATGCCCTCATCAGTTGGAGACAGAGTTGGCATACACGCTTCCATCGCAGGATGCGCTCGATGATGTATTGAAGGCCCATCGCATGATATTCATCCCATCGCAGTTTTGCAAGGAGCCGAATGTTTCCGACAAGATCAATGCCAGCGAGGCATCCATCGTGGTAGATGTCCTTCGCCGCGTCCATCGCTTCTATGGCAAGGACTTCAACGCCCAGAAGACCGTAGGAGTCATCGTGCCATATCGCAACCAGATAGCCATGATACGAAAGGGCATCGAGAAACTCGGCATCCCCGAACTGGAGCACATCAGCATCGACACCGTGGAGCGATACCAAGGTAGCCAGCGAGATGTCATCATCTACAGTTTCACCATCCAGAACATCTGGCAACTCGACTTCCTGGCAGGCAACAGTTTTGTGGAAGATGGACACATCATCGACCGCAAGCTCAACGTCGCCATCACCAGGGCGAGAAAACAGATGATTATGACTGGCAATCCGGAGATACTCCGTAATAATCAGATTTTTAATGAATTAATGGAGTACGTGAAGCGAAAAGAGGGATATTTTCACTGCTTTTGAGAAATTTCCCCGAAAAAGTTTGGCAATACGGAAATAAAGTCCTATCTTTGCAAAAGAAATAGAAAAACAGAATAATACATAGAGAATAAAAGATACAGGATTCCGGTGCTATACTGGCACTGGGATTCTTTATTTTTACCCCTCTAAGAACAAGATTACATTATTAACTATATAAAAGAAAAAGAATTATGGCTTACATGTCACAAGAAGGCTACGACAAGCTCGTGGCAGAATTGAAACAGCTTACAACTGTGGAGCGCCCAAAGGCATCAGCCGCAATTGCTGAAGCCCGAGACAAGGGTGACCTAAGTGAGAACTCAGAGTATGATGCCGCTAAGGAGGCACAGGCTCATCTTGAAGATAAAATCAATCGTATCAAACTCACCATTGCCGAGGCTAAGATCATCGACACCAAGCAGTTGAGCACCGACAGCGTGCAGATTATGTCAAAGGTGGAGATGACCAATATGGCAAACAAGGCAAAGATGACCTATACCATCGTGAGCGAGAGCGAGGCTAACTTGAAGGAAGGCAAGATTTCCATCAAGACCCCTATCGCACAGGGCTTGCTCAACAAGAAGGTGGGTGATGTAGCGGAAATCAAGATTCCTCGTGGCACCATCAACCTCCGCATCGACAAGATTTCATTCGAATAAAACAATAAAAGGAACTATCATATCGGCGCTCAGCCCTTATGACGGTTCCTTTTATGATATGTAAGCCAACCATCATATATATTGAATGACAATTCATTGTCTGCACAATATCAGCAATTACAAATCATTTTAATCATAAAGACTATGGCAAGCATTTTTTCTAAGATTGCAGCAGGAGAGATTCCTAGCTACAAGTGTGCCGAGAGCGACAAGTTCTACGCTTTCCTCGACATCAGTCCTATCGGCAAGGGTCACACACTGGTGATTCCTCGCAAGGAAGTGGATTACATCTTCGATATGGAAGACCAAGACCTCGCCGAGTTTGAGGTTTTCGCCAAGAAAGTGGCAAAGGCCATCAAGGCTGCCTTCCCATGCAAGAAAGTGGCTCAGGTAGTTTTGGGCTTGGAGGTTCCTCATGCCCACATCCACCTCATCCCAATGAACAGTGAGGCTGATGTCAACTTCCGCAAGGAGCACCTCAAGTTGTCTGAAGAGGAGTTCAAGGAAATCTCCAGCAAGATTTACGCTGAGTTCCAGAAACTCTAAGCCTAGATTTCCACGAAATCTATATAAGAAAATGAGGAATCAAAATGGGAGTGTCCCATCTTGGTTCCTCATTTATTATTTATCATCTAATATTTATCACTTATATAAACTCTTCCCCTTTTTTCATTTGCACCTCGTTCACATACTTGCGAACCAAGGCAGAAGAATCTTCTTTCTTGCATATCAGCAGCACATTGTCTTTCTCGGCTACGATAAATCCATCCAAGCCATTCAGCACAGCCAACTTGCCCTTTGGCAACTTGATGACGTTCCTGTGGCAGTTCTCCATCATCACATCGCTGTCGATGACCACATTGTCGTCCTCGCTCTTCTGCATCGCCTCATAGATGCTATGCCAAGTACCCAGGTCAGCCCATCCGAAGTCGCACTTCATCACAGAGACATCCTCCGACTTCTCCAAGATGGCAAAATCCACGGAGACGTTAGGGTAAGAAGGGAAGTTCTGCTTCATATAGGCATTCTCCGTAGCTACATCGAAGATGCGATAAGACTCATCGAAACCTCTCAGCACGGCAGGGAGAATTTCGGAGAAACTCTCACGAAGATGCTTCACATTGGAGAGGAAGATGCCTGTGTTCCAATAGAACTCACCACTCTCTACGAATATCTTAGCGAAGTCACGCTCCGGTTTCTCGGTGAACGACTGCACATCATAGAGGTCGTCGCCCTCGGCATCACCTAGCTGGATGTAACCATATCCAGGTTCGGGACGAGTTGGCTTCACACCTAGCGAGAGGAATCGGTCGTTCTCAGCCACAAAGGCAAGTCCCTTCAGCACATTCTCACGGAAAGCCTCCTCATTGAAGACCGCCTGGTCGGAAGGAGTGGTAATCAAACAAGCCTTTGGATTCAACTGGGATACACGATGGTTCGCCCAAGCCACGCTAGGAGCCGTATTGCGATGGATAGGTTCCGCCATGATTCGCTCGTCAGGAACCTGTGGAAGTTGCTCCTTGACCAGTTGCACATATTCCTCGTTGGTATTGATAAAGATGTGGTCGGCAGGTACTATCTTCACCATTCGATCATAGGTCTGCTGGAGTTGAGTGCGACCCACGCCAAAGAAATCAATGAATTGTTTCGGATAATTGCTCCTGCTGCAAGGCCAGAGTCGTCTGCCCTTACCACCTGCGAGTATCACGCAATAATTGTTGTTATCGTTTATAGTCATTTTTGTATCTTTACTGTTTAGTATTCTATTTCAGTTGTAAAGTTATGAAATATATACGAGCCAACCAAGTTTTTTTCCACAAATTAATACTGAAAGGGTGAAAAACAACAAAAATTTAGCCTTTCGGCACATCAAATGAAAGTTTTTTGAAAAAAAATCAGCAAAAAGTTTGCCAGTTCAAAAATTATTAGTACCTTTGCACTCGCAATTAAGCCGAGAGGCAATCGCCCAGATGGCGGAATCGGTAGACGCGCTGGTCTCAAACACCAGTGGAGCAATCCATCCCGGTTCGATCCCGGGTCTGGGTACAAAGAGCTGCAAGTTTTCAACTTGTGGCTCTTTTTTTGTTTCTGCACTAGCTATAGACTCATTTACGGGCATCAACTATTGCTGCTTAATTATTCTTTCAAACGTAGCCTCACTTTTTCCCTTCACCCTTCACCTTTTCGCTTGAAACCCCGATAAACAAAGGAGAAAGAGGGGTGAAGAGTAGTTCGGAACCCTTCACCACCCTTCACCCCTCTTCACCTTATTATATTATAGATAGAGAATTTCTTCGTATCTACTTATCTATGAGGGACACAATTCGTCCTTACTTCACGATGATTTTCTTGCCATTCACGATGTAAAGTCCTGCAGGAACTGACACTGCGATGTTCTCGCCTGCCTTCACATTCGCCTGTTTCACCATCTGACCACTCAGACTATAGACACTCATTGTCTGCGTCTTGTCGGAAGAAATCAAGATTTCTCCATTGCCGCCACTGACAGAAGTGCCAGATGTCGTGATGGATGAAATGCCAGAAGGAGTTCCTGCGACATAGACGAACTGAGCTGCTTGTATTAGATTAAAGTAAGAATTATTCTCACCTACAATGTATAAAGGAGTCAATGAAAATCCACTTACATCCAAGCCATCAATAGTTATATAGCTATGGAACGAACGATTTCCGCCATAATCCTCAGGTCGCCCCTCAACAGTCAGAGTAGTCGTTTCTCCGCTCTTTACACGCCGTTTCACCTTAGGGAACTGATATACGGGATCTCTGTTCTCGTCAAAAGCGGCAATCTGGAAACTAAACTCTAACTCAGAGGTACCGCCATCATTACGTACCTGATAAGTAAACACTGCCTTATCGTCATTTGCCTTCAAGGCTTTCACCTTGCTCGACCAATAATAAGCTTTCTCTAACTCATAATCACCAGCTGTCGCATTCGAGGTTTTGCCCACCAGCACCAACTTAGGAGCAGTAGATTGCATAACAGTGAATTTCTTCACTTCCATCAAATCCTCGCCCTTGTCATTTGTCACCCAAACATAGAGATCACCAGCAGAAGGGGTTACAGATACCTCACGAGTTGAACTGCTCTTGCTCAGGATCGTGAAATAGATTTGTTCAGAAGGTTCAGAAGGCTTCTCGTTGGTAGTACTCGTATAGACTTTTATTATACCAAGGTGTTCAAAGTCCGCATCATTGCTTACTGTCAACATCAAGGTGTTGTCTTGCTCACTCAACAATTCGTCTTGTGCCACAATGTCCGCACTCAGAGGGGTTGCCACAGATATAGTCCTCTCTGTTGCCTCTACCACAAATGGAACCATATACACATAGGCACACTTCTCCCATTTCTTATTATCCGTGCTATAGAGTCCATAAAGTGTGGTTTTTCCTACAGGGAAGGCATAGTCGAACTGGAGCAACCTAATACTTTGCCTATAAGTTGATCCATCAGCCTTCGGATGCTTAATGGAAATACTACGAGAGTTCGAAAGTGGCTTATAGGTACCATCGGCTTGCTGGATGCCGTATGCAAAGTAGCCAGTAAAATCTTTGGCAGATTGATTACTCAGCAAATTGTTTGTTATGACTCCAAACGTATCAGTCACCTTGTTTCGAGTACTCATTTGGAAACCCAATGAAGAATTTCCATTACCTATCATTACCACAGGAGCCACATCCACCAATGGTTCATCTACCTTACCATTATCTGGAGCAATACCGACAATCATACTGCAATATTGATTATATCCATCAGGCGCACTACCAGAGCCTGCACCTCCCTTGTCAGGATTCAAAATCGTCACATCGAAGTAGCCGTCTTGGTAGCCACCCCACCCCCAGTTGATATGATACAAGCCGTATCCATCTGTTCCATCGCAGATAAACTCATGTCCACCATCAGAAGACCGACCGCTATACAAGATAGGGCGTTTTACCGACAATTCCTTGTCCATGATTTGCGACCATTCCGCCAAAGTAAAGGCATCACGGTTTAAGTCTTGCATCAAATCAGAGTCGTAACCGAAGTAAGTTGACAAGATTGCTGGTGTCACATTGGCACCTGACGAAGATCCATAATCCATCTCGCAAGCCGCACCGCAATGATACATCAGCTTGGCAACGGCTGTTGCTTGAGCATCCGTATAATTGAGTGGTTCGTAAGAAGCATACTGTGGAAGCATATTAGCCCAATCGTAACTCTCTCCTTTGTTGATTTGAGGAATACTAAGATGATTTGTGTGCGACACGTACGCAGGAATATTCGCCTGAAGAGTCTTCGGATATTGATAATACATCATCACCTGTGCCATTGCCGTAGCCACGCATCCAGTCACAGAACGATTGGTACCATTATACTTAGGACACATATTATTATAAGGTGTCATCTGGTTCCACTGGATATTTCCCAAAAGCGGAGCAATGGTAGGCTGCTGATAGCCTGAACTGCGGAGGGCTTTCGCCTCAGCGATACTTGCCGAAGCTCGGCTATCGCCATTGTCGAGTTGACCCACCATCTCCTCATAAGCCTTCATGAAGCCAACATAGTTGCTTGGCAGATTCTCCTCATCGTAAGTACCCTTGTCGGAATAGCCCACCACTTCTGGCAAGCGGTCATCACCCGAAACGACAGTGAAGCCCTTGCCCTCGCCATTCGGGAAGACATAATAGGCAGGCACTTCGCCCGACACACTCTTGACTCTCTTCGACTTAGCCTTGGCAGAAGAAGCCTCATCCATGCTGATACCCAGCTGGGCAGCTTGGCGCAAGGCGATTTCCTTGGCTTGTTGGAAACTACGTGGTCCTGCAAACGATGCAAGCGACATCATCAGCAGAAGCAGCAATAGGTGTAGATGTTTACTTCTCATAAAAACACAATTTAGGTTATTACTCAATTGATTCATAGAAGAAAACGCATCTTTGTCGCATTTTCTGCCACAAATATACAACAAATTATTGGAAACCTCTAAAAATCTGTTGAAAAATAAGAACCAAATCGTATAAATCTCTGTTTTTTTTACGCTATGACCTAGAATATTAACCATCAAACACTCAAAATCTCCCTGTCCGGTCTTGCATTTTCTGTACTTCTTCTCTCAAATATTCTTTGAACTCCCGACTTTCCAAGACATCAATATGATTGTAAAGTCCCAAGACGAAGCGAGATATTCCGATATAGCTAGCGAAATCAGCGGAGAAAATCCAATGTTTGGCATCTTTCCGAGGAGTATCACTGCTCGCATTGCCCTCATCATCTGCATCATCTGCGAGAGCCTCCTCCACGATGAAATCGGCAGATTTCGGATATTCCTCAATCATAAGGTTGTATGCCAAGAGGTCGAGACGAAGCTTCACGGACAAGCGTTCCTCGCCACTAAACATGAAAAGGTCGGTGAACACCTGCTTGTGCTTCGCCTCGTTGCCCCATTCCAAGTCGAGCATCACCACATCCGTCATTCGGGAAACCTTGAACGTCTTGTTCATCCCCGACAGCAACTCATAGCAGCGCACATCATTATTATTGTTCATCATCAAGAACGGCTCCACCACTCGGTCGCTCATGCTCTTGCTATGGGGCGAGGAATAGCCCATGATCTTCACCAGTCGATGACGCTTGATGGCATCATAAAGCACACTCACATTGTGGGCAGCCTGCTCACGTACCTGAGGATTGGAGAGAATCTTCAAGTCATAGAAACGGTCGAGCTTACGGCGCAATCGTTCCACGATGGCATTGTTGCCCTCCACCTTATTTAATATAGAGAGCATGGTGAGCGCCTCTTCCTCCGTGAAGTTGATGGTCTCGAAGAGATGCTTGAAGAAGGGCGACTCCCGGTCGAGGCTATAAATCTTGCCCGACTTCTCCACCTTGAAGCCCCAATCTCGGAAACTTTCGAGGTAATAATAGAGCATACGTCGGGAGATGCCAATCCTGTCGCAGATGGCATCCACATCATACCGATGGTTCTCCGTCAAGAGAAGCATCAAGTTCATCTCCTTTTCCAATTTGTCGTGGCGCATAGTCGAATATCGGTTTGTTTGGGTGAGAATATTCGCCCGAAATCGTTAAGAGAACTTAACAGGGCGATACTTTTAACATAAAAACTCAGAAAGTGAACATATATTGCACAATAGGCTCCTAATTTTGCGCTCAGAAACAGGAAAGAACCTGTCATCAAATAGAATTAAGAACTTAAAAGAAAGAAAATTATGAATAAGAATCTCGTTTTATCAGGCAACTATGCCAACAACTTCTCTGCCACCCCTAGTCATTTCATCGGCAATGAATATGAGCCTTCCACCGAATTGGAGTTGCTCGAAAAATCGAGTAGGAGGAAAACGAAGTAGTTTTTCTCCTACTTTTCGTTTTCCGACCT
>ERZ1034865.1179-NODE-1179-length-12332-cov-5.014824_pt1 | contig 12332 bp, 9 predicted proteins | sample MGYA00520632_ERZ1034865 | MGnify/ENA primary metagenome ERZ1034865 (study PRJEB33766, sample SAMN09781738) | gut metagenome | biome: gut microbiome | host: Homo sapiens | place: Madagascar | study: EMG produced TPA metagenomics assembly of the PRJNA485056 data...
GCCTTGGGGTGGGTGGGGCTTGGTTGGAGGAGGATTTGCTGCACAGAACTGCCCTTCGTGTGAGTCATCCGGCAGCGCGTGTGCAGAAGTGGCCTTCGTGTGAGTGCCTCTTGGCTGCCGTGGACCGGGGCCGTCTGATTATATGCAGGCTCCGTCTAAGCCAACAGCCGCTTTGCCTCAAGAATATACATTTAGATTTTGATGTGCGTCAAAAACGGCGGAATCTGGCTCACACGAAGGCCACTTCTGCACAGCTGTTACCAAATCACTCACACGAAGGGCAGTTCTGCGCCGGCTAGCTCCGTGGCTGGACGTTTTCCTCGTCCATGAAGGCGGGGGCGATGACCTTGGTGAAGAAGACCAGCCAGATCAACGAGACGCAGAAGCCGGCAATGACGTCGGACGCATAGTGAACGCCCAGGTAGACGCGGCTGATGCCCACCATCACAATGATCAGCCCAAACAGGCAGCACCACACGTGGCGCATCACGTCGTCGCGCTCGTACTTCCAGATCATCCAGATGAGCAGCCCGTAGAACGCCATGGAGATCATCGAGTGCCCCGAGGGAAAGCTGTAGCTGCTCTCCACCGCCAGCCGGTACCCGTCCGGCCTCGGCCTCTGCACGATGAACTTGAGCACCTGGTTGAGCACGAGCGCGCCCACCACATTGGCGCAGACGCAGCGCCCCGGCGCCTTGCCCGGGGCAAACGCGGCCACCACCAGCGCCATCACCAAGATCACGGCCACGGACGAAAGCGAGGTGAAGCCCTCCATGATGGGGGTCATCACGTCAGAGCGCAGCGTGACCACAAAGAACCGGTACGCCAGCGCGTCCAGGGTCATAATCTCTCCCTCGGACACCTCTTCCAGCAGCCAAACAAAGACCAGCGCGGCCAGCAGCACCGCGATGGTTCGGATGTTCTTGCGTGCATACGAAAGGACGCCCTGGGCCAGGCCCCGAGCGTCCCTCTTGGAATCGCTAGCGGTCATGAAGCTCCTAGAGGTAAGGCTCAATCTCTGCGACCAGAGCCTGCTTGGACATGTTTCCGACCACAGTATGCACGGGCTGGCCGTCCTTGAAGAGCATGAGCGTGGGAATGGAAACAATGCGGAACCTCGCGGCCAGCTCATCCTCGTCGTCCACGTTGCACTTGTAGACGTCCATGCGGTCGGCAAAATCCTGCCCGACCTCCTCGACGGTGGGGCCCAGCGCGCGGCACGGCCCGCACCAAGGCGCCCAGAAGTCAACCAGGACGGGCTTTCTGGCCTCCGAGAGAACAAGGTCGAACTCTGCACCGGTAATTGCCTTCGCCATGACGGCTCCCTTCGCGCATGCGCTGTTTTTGCTTGTCTGCCTTATACCCCGAACTAAACTGGAGGACACACATCAACGGCGGCCGCGGCGCCCCGACAGGCGAGAAGCCCGTCCGGCCCAAGGCCCATCTCAAGGCAAAACGGAGGCCCCATGGCATCGGAGCGCGAGCAGAGGCGCCAGGCGTACCTGGAGAAGACGAGGTCGGAGGTGGCCTCGCTCGTGGAGCGCGGCGTGCGCATGGGCGGCAACGCCTTCTCTCCCGTGCTGCTGGCAAAGGGCGAGCTCACGCCCGAGGAGGCTGCCGGCGCCGAGTCCTTCTCTGGTCCCGACGGCGCCGCGCTCAAGGCGTCGCTCAAGGCCCTGGGCTACGCGCCCGAGGACTGGGAGACGCTCGTCGCCGTGGACGCCGCCGGCGCGCCGCTTGCCCCGGACCTCATGCGCCTTGCCGTGGCCACGCTCGACCCGGCCACCCTCATCTGCTGCGACGAGACCGCCACGCAGGCCGTCCGCGACGCCTACGCCGAGGAACTCTCGGGCCTGGAGGACCTCAACGAGGCGCTTCTCCCTGCGGGTATGGTCGCCCACGTCTGCGGCATGCGCTTCCTCAACCTCGGCGGCTTTGCCGCGGCCCTCGGCAACCCTCGCCAGAAGCAGGTCATGTGGGCCCGTCTGAAGCAGGTGCCCCCGCTCGCGGAGCCATATTAGCCGTTCACCGGACAAAGCCGTTGCCGTAAAATGAAACCGGTATGTGGCCGAGCACCCTCTTCGCACCTGTGGCAAGGGCCCCGGTCCCAAGTACTCCATCCAAAGGAGGACATGCACATGTCTTGCATCCCCGCACCCATCGACGCCACCCAGACCCCGGAGTGGGCCGCCCTCGCCGCCCACCAGAAGGAGATGGCTGACGGCTTCACCCTCAAGGAGGAGTTCGCCAAGGACGCCCAGCGCGTGGAGAAGTTCTCCTTTGACATGGACGACCTGCACTTTGACCTCTCCAAGAACCTGATTGACCAGAAGGCCGTGGACCTTCTCTGCGACCTGGCCCGCGCGGTCAAGCTGGAGGAGCGCCGCGACGCCATGTACGCCGGCGAGCACATCAACACTACCGAGGACCGCGCCGTCCTGCACACCGCTCTGCGCCGCCCCGCTTCCGACAAGGGCAAGTTCGTTGTGGACGGTCAGGACACCGTGGCCGACGTCCACGAGGTGCTGGACCGCATGTACGCCTTTGCCAACAAGGTCCGCTCCGGCGAGTGGAAGGGCGTCTCCGGCAAGCGCATCGAGCACGTCGTGAGCATCGGCATCGGCGGCTCCGACCTGGGTCCGGTCATGGTCTACGAGGCCCTGAGGCCCCTGGCCGACGCCGGCATCGACTGCCGCTACGTCTCCAACATCGACCCCAACGACATGGCCGAGAAGGTCCGCGGCCTGGACCCGGAGACCACCCTGTGCATCATCGTCTCCAAGACCTTCACTACGCTCGAGACCCTGACCAACGCCCGCGAGGCCAAGACCTGGATGCTCCAGAGCCTGCGCGCCGCCGGCGCCATTGACGGCTCTGCCGAGCAGGACGCCGACGCCATTCGCAAGCACTTTGTGGCTGTCTCCACCGCCCTTGACCTCGTCGCCGACTTTGGCATCGACCCCGAGAACGCCTTTGGCTTCTGGAACTGGGTCGGCGGCCGCTACTCCGTGGACTCTGCCGTGGGTCTCTCGCTGATCATCGCCTTTGGTCCGGAGCGCTTCCAGGAGTTCCTGGCCGGCTTCCACGACATGGACCACTACTTCAAGAACACCCCGCTGGAGAAGAACGTTGTCGCGCTCATGGGCCTCATGAACGTCTGGTACGTCAACTTCTGGGGCATGGGCAGCCACGCCGTCCTGCCGTACAACCAGTACCTGCACCGCTTCCCGGCCTACCTGCAGCAGCTCACCATGGAGTCCAACGGCAAGTCCGTGCGCTGGGACGGCACGCCCGTGACCTCCGCCACCGGCGAGGTCTTCTGGGGCGAGGCCGGCACCAACGGCCAGCACGCCTTCTACCAGCTCATTCACCAGGGCACCCGCGCCATCCCGGCCGACTTCATCGCCTTCGTGAACACGCCCAACCCCACCAAGGACGACGGCCAGGACGTCCACGAGCTCTTCCTGGGCAACTTCCTCGCGCAGACCAAGGCCCTCGCCTTTGGCAAGACGGCCGACGAGGTCCGCGCCGAGGGCACGGCCGAGTGGATGGTCCCCGCCCGCGTCTTTGACGGCAACCGCCCGACCACGTCCATCTTTGGCTGCGAGCTGACCCCGCACGCCCTGGGCGAGCTCATTGCCCTCTACGAGCACATCACCTTTGTCGAGGGCACCGTCTGGGGCCTTGACTCCTACGACCAGTGGGGCGTCGAGCTGGGCAAGCAGCTTGCCAAGCAGATCACGCCGGCCTTCCACGACGATGCGGCCCTGGCCCAGCAGGATGCCAGCACCCAGGCGCTCATCGCCTACTACCGTGCCCACCGCAGGTAGTGCTTCTCGCCTGGTTTCTTGCTTGATATAGCGGCTCAAATTGACGGAGGCCCCGGGGACACAGTCCCTGAGGCCTCCACTTTGGCAGCTGCCAAGCTGTAACGCTCTACAGTGCGAGGGCACGCGTTTCGCGAACTCCGACGTGCGCTCGCTCCCTGCACGGTTAGTATGTTGCCCGGTGGCGGCTTGCCTAAACCTGCCCGCCCGCCGCCGACAATTCCTCCATGACCCCCCAAGGAGCTCGACCCATGGCCAAGAAGAAGACCGCCCGCAAGACCCGCCCGGCATCCGCCGAGCCCGCCCACAAGTTTGATGACGAGAAGTACGAGGGGCTGCGCTTCTCGGCAACCTATGACTATGGTGAGCTGGCGCTTTCCAAGGCCGCGTCGTACCTGGGCGGCCGGAAGGCGCGCATTGCGTCGTTTGCGGTGTCCCTGGCGTGCCTGGCTCTGATGATCGTGGTGCTCATTGCCGACGCAAACAACCTGGCGCCTGCCATCGTGCTTCTGGTGCTCTCCATGGCGGGCACGGCGGTCTCCACCAACTGGCACAACATGCAGCTTCGGTACGCGCGCAACAGTAGCCTGGGCTTCAAGGGAACCTCCTCGCGCCGTCACGTCGTCGTGACCGGTGACGCGGTCTATGTGGCCGACGAGTCCGGTGCCGAGGAGCGCTACGACCTCTCTGACCTGCGCAGCGTTTCTGCCGACGATGACGGCCTGCTGGCTGGCTTCGGCGGGCGCCGCTACGCCTACGTGCCGTCGACGGCCATGAGCGCCAGCCGCTTCCAGGAGCTTTGCCGTGAGCTGGAGGCCGCGCGGAGCTAGCCGCGAGCCGCGTGCAGCCGTGGCTTTCTGGTGTACGCGGGCCGCTGGGTGCGGCGGTCTGCTAAAGTCTTTGACAAGAGCGCGTTCGATGGGTTCGGGCGACGTCACACCTCGAACCTGGTCAGGGCCGGGAGGCAGCAGCCATAAGGGGCCTCTGGCGGGTGCCCGTTCCCATCGAGCGCGCTTTTTTGCTGCCCTGCGGCCTTGGTCGCAGGGCGGTTCTGTATGGGGGTGTCTTTCCGGCGCGCTGGCCGCGCCGCTGCCAAAGGAGATTAATGGGCTTCGTCGACTTCATCATGAACCTGCTGCGCGACCCGCGCGCCGCCATCGCAAGCTGGATCGCCGCCGGCCCGGTCATGGCCTATGGCTGCGTCTTCCTCATCATCTTCATCGAGACGGGCGTGGTCTTCTTCCCGTTCCTCCCTGGTGACTCCCTGCTGTTTGCCTCGGGCTTCTTTGCCCAGGGCGGCGGGTTCAACATCGTGGCGCTTCTCGCCGTTGCCTGGGTCGCCGCCATCCTTGGCGACCAGTGCAACTTCATGATCGGCCACTTCTTTGGCAAGAAGATCGTCGAGTCCGGCAAGGTCAAGGCCATGACGCCGGAGCGCCTCCAGAAGTCCGAGGCCTTCCTGCAGAAGTGGGGCCACCTGGCCATCTTCCTGGGCCGGTTCTTCCCGTTCATTCGCACCTTCGTGCCGTTCATTGCCGGCATGGGCGGCATGCACTGGCGCAACTTCGTGATCTTCAACGTGCTGGGCGGCATCACCTGGTCCACCCTGTTCACGCTGCTGGGATACTTCTTTGGCGGCATCCCGTTTGTCCAGGAGCACTTTGAGCTGCTCATTGTTGGCATCGTGCTCGTGAGCGTCATCCCCACCGTCGTGGGCCTGGTGAAGGCCAAGCTGAGCAAGAAATAGGTCTAGGTTGGAGTTCCGACCCGGGCCTGGAGCTTACTTCTCGCCTATGCGAGAGAAGCACTTGGAGAAGGCCAGGCGGCTGACGGGACCTGCGGCAAAGAGGTTCCACAGCAGCGGCTACGGCAGTGGAATCATCGCGTTGACGTGGAAGGTGCGTCCTTGGTGGTCGATCAGGGTGGCCAGCGTGCCGTTGTAGCTCTCGACGGTGAGCCGCATGGAGCGCAGCCCAAAGCCGTGGTTGGCCCCGCCGCCTGCGAGCGCTCTAATTTGATGCTTGATGTCATGGCATTTGATGTTGATGGCCTCGATGTTGGCTCGGCTGAGCTCATACTGGCGCTCTCGCTCCGCGTGGACGCGCGTCTCCGCCTCCCGCTCGATCTGCAGATGCCTGTTGACCAGCAACTCGTACTCCAGGGCGAAGGTCAAGACGCACATGAGTCCGTGAAACAGCCTGAGCGGCGCCATGAACCAGATAGTCAGCAGGCCAAAGTCGCCCATGCACTTGATGAGCAGGTCAAACCCAATGACGCCGAGCATGACAGCGGCCATGACGGCCAAAAGAGCCGGATTGTCTATGCGCTCAAGCGCCTCTCGGCTGATTTTGCGGACAAAACCAAGGTAGAACGGCACGTAGACGGCCAAGATGCAAGTGACGTTTATGCCAAAGCGGGTCAGGTGCGCCCCAAGCGAGGCGTCCGCCGTCTCCGGCACGCCCGCAAGCGCCCAGCAGAGTTCCGTGAGCCCGGACGCAAAGTTCTGCATCGCGTAGCCGGCCGTGCAGCAGAACAGCGCCGTCCACGCCGTTGTCTCGTACAGCCAGGTGACCGCCCCAACCAGCAGCGCAAGCATCCCCGAGAAGAGCGCGAGCTGCAGCGCGTATGACGTCCCGACAACCTCGCCCAGTGCCGGCGCGGCCGCGCTTCCCGTCAAGGCGCCAACTGCGACCAGTCCCGCAAGCGCCGCCACCCTAGCGACAAACCCCTCGCGCCGGGCCAGCCTGTGCGTGAACATGAGGACGCCCCCGCCGACGCTTCCCAGCGTGACCGCGGCGGAAAGCGCGTACACCAGCATGGCGAGGCCGCCTGCCCCCATAGCCTCCATCAGATGCTCCTGCCAATAAAGTTCGCAAGCTTCTCTAACCCCGGTCGCTTTTGCGACCTGCTGAAGAAGAGCTCGGCTCCGTCAGACACCGTCACGGACTCCGAGCCCACCCTGACGATGCGCCCCATGTTGACCAGGCATCCGCTCGAGATCTTCAGAAACTCGTCCGCCCTGAGCTTCTCGGCCACCGCCCTCATGGTCCCGCGCTCCCTGAGCACGCGACCGTCGGAGAGGTGGTAGCGGACGTCGTGCTTGAGCATGTCGACATAGAGGATGTCGGAGCAGGCAACCACCGCAATCCCGTCCTCGGTGGGCAGTGCCATGGTGCTTCGCGCGTTTCTGGCCATGATGCGCAGCGCGCGGTCAAGGCGCATGGCAAAGTCGTGGTACTCGACGGGCTTGACCACAAAGTCCAGCGCGTCCACCGAGTACCCGCGCACGGCATACTGGGCCAGGTTGGTCACAAAGATGAGTGGCGTCTGGGTGTCGTAGCCGCGCATGATCTGGGCCGCCTCCATGCCGTTGATGCCTGGCATGTCTATGTCCATCAGCACAAGGTCAGCCGTGCGCCTTAAGTCGATGAACTCCAGCGCACTGCCCAGCACCTCAATGCCCAGCTCCAGGCCCTTCTCGGCTGCGTAGCGCTCAAGGAACCCGCGCAGTGCGTCTGCCTCTGCCGGCGTATCCTCGACAATCAAGACCCTGTACATGCCGCCTCCCGTTTTTGTCCTCTGCGCCTACCGATTCTGTCACCGATTCCCGTGCGAAGTCACCTGAACGTAAGCTGAGCGCAGAGATATGTTGGGCGAGAAGCCCATGACGGAAGGAGAGGCAGTGGCAAAGAAGATCAGCACCGCGCGCAAGGTGGGGCGGGTGATAAAGAGCGTCCTGAAGGTGGCCGTTGCCATTGTGCTTGTGGCCGTGCTTGGGGTCGCGAACCTGGTCCTGCCGGGCGTGCTGAGCTCGGTTGGCCGCATGGCCAACAACATCTTGGGCTACGAGCAGCACTGGGACAACTCCAAGGCCAACACGGACGGTCTTGACCTGCAGTACAGCAAGGCCGACTACACGGCTGACACCATCAAGGACGCCCAGAAGGCCCTTGACCAGCAGATTGCCGCCGAGGGCATAGTCCTTCTGCAGAACGACGACAAGAGCCTGCCGCTTGCGCAGGGCACCACGCTCAGCTTCTTTGGCGAGTCCGTCAAGACCATCACCGCGAGCCAGTCCATGGTGAGCCAGGTCACGGGCGGCGGCGCCACGGACACGACTGCGTTTATCTCCGCGTTTGCCGACCATGGCATCTCGGTCAACCAGGACCTTATGGACTTCTATACCACGGGCGCCGGCAAGGACTACGCGATGGGCTCCGGCTCCCAGGGCTACGGCGTCTCCGAGGACTTTGCCATCAACGAGTGCCCGCTGTCCGCCATGCGCGACGCCGGCGTGCTCGACAGCGCCCAGGGCACCACGCCCGTCTTTGTGCTGCGCCGCGTGGCCGGCGAGGGCCGAGACATGCCGCGCTCCATGTATAACCACGCCGCCAACCCCGCTGACCAGGCCAAGACCTACCTTGAGCCCGACTCTACGGAGCTGGAGATCTTGCAGTACCTCAACGACAACTTCGACAACACCGTGCTCATAGTCAACACGGCCTCCGCGCTTGACCTGGACTTCCTGCGCGACATGCCCAACATTAAGTCCGTGCTCTTTGTGTCCTCCCTGGGCACCTACGGCACGGACTCGCTCGCGGGCATTATGGCGGGTGACATCAACCCGTCCGGCCGCACGGCGGACACCTTCTCTGGCAACCCGCTGGGGTCTCCCGCCGCGCAGAACTACGGCGACTACGAGTACGTTGACGAGTCCGGCAACCTCACCGGCTACAACTACGCCACCTATGAGGAGGGCATCTACGTCGGCTACAAGTACTACGAGACCCGCTATGAGGATGCCGTCCTCGGCCAGGGCAACGCCGGCAGCTTTGACTACGATGCCGAGGTCACGCACCCGTTTGGCTTTGGCCTCTCCTACACCACCTTTGACTGGACGAACTTCTCCACCTCGTGGAACGGCGACAAGTGCACCGCCACGGTGACCGTCACCAACACCGGCGACCGCGCCGGCAAGGACGTGGTAGAGCTCTATGCCCAGAGCCCCTACACCGACTACGACCGCGCAAACGGCGTGGAGAAGGCGGCCGTTGAGCTCGTGGGCTTTGGCAAGACCAAGCTCCTGGAGCCCGGCGAGAGCCAGACGCTCTCCATTGAGTTTGACCGCGAGCAGCTCAAGGCCTATGACGCCAATGGCGCCAAGACCTACATCCTGGACGCGGGCACCTACTACGTGACGGCGGGCGCAAATGCCCACGCGGCCGAGAACAACGTGCTGGCTGCCAGGGGCGTCGCGGCCGGCACCGAGACCGGCGGCAATGCCGCGCTGGTCAACACCTATGTTCCGGACAACGCCGGCGTCGACGTGACCACGTATGCCACCGACTCCAAGACCGGTGCCGCCGTCACCAACCAGTTTGACGACGCCGCTGGCAACGCCACCTACCTGACTCGCGCCGACTGGGAGGGCACCTTCCCCAAGCACGACGGCACGCCCATGGCTGGCCAGGTCTCTACCTGGGGCAACGAGATCAACGGCACCGATGGCGACGGCAATCCGGTCTCCTTGCTCTACACCAAGACGGCGAGCGCCGATCTTCTCGCCAAGCTGGACTCCACCGAGTCCGGCAACCCCGTGGACCGCGCGAGCATCACGGACGAGCCTGTCTACGGCGCCAAGAACGGCCTGGAGCTCATCGACATGCGCGGCCTGGACTACGACGACCCGCAGTGGAACGACCTGCTGGACGAGCTTACGCCCGAGGACTACTTCCTGAGCGTTGGCGTGGGCGGATATGGTACCGCCGGCCTCAAGAGCGTCCAGAAGCCGTTCAACGTTGACGCAGACACCGCCGCCGGCCTGATCTACGGCGGCTCGGGCTCCATGGTGAGCGGCGGCTCTATGATGTACTGCACGCCGGTCACCGTCGCCATGACCTACAACCAGGAAATCTACGCCAAGTACGGCGAGATGATTGGCAACGAGGCGGTTCTCGGCGGCGCCTCCGGCTGGTATGCTCCCTCGATGAACATCCACCGCACGCCGTTTACCGGCCGAAATGGCGAGTACTACTCCGAGGACGGCTTCCTTTCTGGCGTGATTGGCTCGCTCGAGGTGCGCGGTGCGGCAAGCAAGGGCCTCTATGCCACCATCAAGCACTTTGCCCTGAACGACCAGGAGAACCACCGCGGCGACACCGAGGGCCAGAAGTCCATGGCCACCTGGGCAAACGAGCAGGCCATTCGCGAGATTTACCTCAAGCCGTTTGAGATGTGCACCAAGATCGACGACGTCCAGATGAGCTACCTGCAGAAGGACGGCGACTCCTACAAGACCGCCACGCGCGAGGTTCCCGCGTGCACGGCAGTCATGAGCGCCTTCAACCGCATCGGCGCCACGTGGACCGGCGGCAACTACGCGCTGCTCACGAGCGTGCTCCACAACGAGTGGGGCTTCCGCGGCTGGATTGTGACCGACTCTGCCTCCAGCGCCGGCTCCTACATGGACGTGAGCCAGATGATCGAGGCCGGCGGCGTCTCCAAGCTCGCGCAGGCCGAGAACCTCGCCAAGTGGACCTTTGACCAGAACGACCCGGCCGAGTACCACTATGCTCGCGAGGCCATGCACGCGCTGCTCTACACCACGGCCAACAGCCACGTCATGAACGGGGCCATGCACGGGAGCGTGTGGGTTGATGGGCCGCAGAAGCTCGAGGTCGTGCGTTGGGTTGCGACGGGCGTGAGCGTCGTGGGCCTGGGCCTGATTGGCTTCACGGCCTGGCGCAACCACGTCAAGCGTCGCGCCGAGAGGGCCGAGCAGGAGTAAGCCCCGCCACGTGCGATCAACAGCAACATTTTTGGCCATGGGCCGGGACCTCGCAGTGGGGTCCCGGCCTTTTTGCGGCCCGGACGCGCAAAAGTGACCTTCGTGTGAGTGATTTGCGGACGGCTGTGCAGAAGTGGCCTTCGTGTGAGTCCAATTTCCCTACTTGGCCGAAATATCAAGAACGTAATGAATATTCTGACACTGAAACAGCAGGTCGTAGTCTGGATGAATGCATAAAATTTGGGTGCTCCGGCTGCGGCCTCTTGAAAGGCGCTCGCACGAAGGCCACTTCTGCGCGCCCGTCCGCAAATCACTCACACGAAGGCGAGTTCTGTGCAAGGTTTGAGGTCTCTCCGGCGCTTCGGGCGTCTGCGAGGGCTGCACGAAAGCAAATCGCCCCCCAACGCGTGCTGATCTGCAGTCCCGATTGGCCTCATGCGGCCTGCGTGGACGTTCCCGCCCGCCGCTCGCCCGCGGGTATACTGGTTCTTCAGCAGACAGACCGCCTGGAGGCCGCATGGAATCGCTCTACACAAAGTACCGCCCGCAGACGTTTGAGCAGGTAGTTGGTCAGAAGCACGTCGTCGAGACGCTCAAGCGCGCCGTCGTCGAGGGCCGCACCAGCCATGCCTACCTCTTCTGCGGTCCGCGCGGCACGGGCAAGACGACCATGGCGCGCCTGCTTGCCAAGGCCCTCATGTGCGAGAAGGGCCCCGGCCAGCTGCCCGACGGCACCTGCGAGCAATGCCGCCTCATCGCCGCCGGCGAGCACCCGGACGTGGCCGAGCTCGACGCGGCATCCCGTACCGGCGTGGATAACGTCCGCGAGGAAATCCTCTCCCGCGTGAACTACGCGCCCACGCTTGGACGCTGCAAGGTCTACATCATCGACGAGGTCCACATGCTGACCCCGGCGGCCTTCAACGCCCTGCTCAAGACCCTCGAGGAGCCGCCCGAGCACGTGGTGTTCATCATGTGCACCACCGACCCGCAAAAAATTCTTGCAACCATCCTCTCGCGCGTCCAGCGCTTTGACTTCCACAGCATCGGCAACGACGAGATGCAGGCCCACCTGGCCTATGTCTGCGGCGAGGAGGGCTTCACCTACGACGACGCGGCCCTCGATTTGGTCGTCCGCCACGCCCGCGGCGGCATGCGAGACGCCCTGACCTCCCTGGAGCAGCTCTCGGTCTTTGGCAACGGCAACATCTCCGTGGAGGCGGCCCAGGACTTCCTCGGCGAGGTCTCCGGCTCGGTCCTCGGTGGCGTGGTCAACGCCCTGGCCAAGCGAGACGTGCCCGCCCTCTTCGGCGAGGTCGAGAAGCTCATGAGCTCCGGCCGCGACCTCCTGCAGTTCACCAAGGAGCTCGCCGCCCGCATGAGGGACGTCTACGTCGTGGCGGCCGTGCCCTGCGCGACCGACGTGGTCAGCGCCCGCGGCGCGGACTTTGAGGCCCTACGCTCCGAGGCCGCCGCCTTCGGCTCCGTAGACCGGCTCTCCCGCATCCTCACCGTCCTGGGCGACGCCTCCAGCGAGATGAGAACCGCAACCAACCAGCGCCTGGTCTTGGAGATCGCCTTCACCCGCATCGCTCGCCCCGAGGCCGACCTCACCCTCGACGCCCTCGCCGACCGCGTGGCCTACCTCGAGCACGAGCTGGAGACCCTGAAGAAGAGCGGCCTGCCCGTGGTGGCCCCCTCCCAGCCCGCGCCAACCC
>ERZ1034865.1183-NODE-1183-length-12307-cov-12.095168_pt1 | contig 12307 bp, 24 predicted proteins | sample MGYA00520632_ERZ1034865 | MGnify/ENA primary metagenome ERZ1034865 (study PRJEB33766, sample SAMN09781738) | gut metagenome | biome: gut microbiome | host: Homo sapiens | place: Madagascar | study: EMG produced TPA metagenomics assembly of the PRJNA485056 data...
AGTAAAAGAGATTGTCGATTACATGGTTTCGGAGGGTACACAGAACACCAATTACGGCAGCTGGAGCTTTGATATTCCGGAACTGTGCGACAAGTTCGACCTTCCGCTGGAATGGTTCTATGAGCACAACGATGATATTTGCCGCGAACTCGACAAGCGTGATGAGATTGCTGATTACGAGCAGAACTACGACTGGAACAACCATCCGCTGGATTACGACCTGGTTTATTACACGGACTTCTGTCGTTCTGAGGAGGTGTGATATTTATGGGCGGACTTCGCAGAGTAGATAAGGCTTGCAAAAAATGCGGCGGTATGATGTACCAGGTTCCGTCAAAAAGATTGTACTGCGATAAATGTCGAGACACCGTACCGCGTAACATGTCAACGACGGAAGAAAAGCCTAAAAAGCTCACACTGTCAGAAATCATGCGCGAAGCAGATAAGGAGGGCTTGCAATATGCGTCCTACTGCAAAAAGCACGGACTTTACTAAGAAAAAAGAGCTCTGGAAGGTGTTCAGAAAGCACCGGAAAGAGCTCTTTGCTTATACCGTCAGAGGGGAGGGCGAAGATGAGGAAGAGGCGACGATCTCGCTTCTGGCCTATGAGAATCACTGCAAGAAAAGTGACATTTATGTGACGTTGGAAATGAGGTGAGCGACCTGATGGCAGGTGTAACGCTCTACGACTACCAATTGAATGCGATCAACCGTATGAAAATCGGCTGCATCTTATGCGGAGGCGTAGGAAGCGGAAAATCAAGAACGAGTTTGGCGTTCTATTACAAACTTTACGATGGGGAGGTGAACACGGAAAATTATGTTCGTATGACAGAGCCCCCGGATCTTTACATCATCACGACTGCCCGGAAACGAGACACCGGAGAGTGGGACGAAGAACTGGCCCATTTCTATATGTCTACAGATCCAGAGCATGATATTTACGAGCACAAGGTCGTGGTGGATTCCTGGAACAATATCGGAAAGTACGTTGGCGTGAAGAATGCGTTCTTTATATTTGACGAGCAGCGAGTCGTTGGAAAAGGCGCATGGGTGAAATCTTTCTACAAAATTACGCAAAATAACGAGTGGATTCTGCTCAGCGCCACCCCCGGGGACTGCTGGACGGATTATATCCCGGTGTTCATCGCCAATGGATTCTATCGAAACAGAACAGACTTCAACAACCAGCATGTGGTATACAGCCAATTCTGCACGAAGTACCCGAAGATCGACCGGTATCTTAACACCCAGCGCTTGGTACGGCTGCGGGAACGGATTCTGGTTGACATGGACTTCGAGCGGCCGACTGTCTCACACCATGAGAATGTATTTGTGGATTACGACAAGGTGAAGTATCTGTCGATCTGCAAGAACCGGTGGAACCTCTGGGAGAACAAGCCGATCGAGACTGCCAGCGAGTTCTGCTATCTGCTGCGGAAGTTGGTGAACGCTGATGCAAGCCGACAAGAAAAAGTGCTGGATATTTGTAAAGGCAGACCCAGGGTCATTATCTTCTATAATTTCGATTATGAGCTTGATATTCTGATGGGTCTGGACTATGGCAGGGACACCGAAGTTGCACAATGGAACGGGCACAAGCATCAGCCGCTTCCTGAAGGCGACAGGTGGGTGTATCTGGTGCAGTACAATGCCGGTGCTGAAGGCTGGAACTGCATCAAGACGGACACCATTATATTTTACAGCCAGAACTACTCATATAAGATCATGGAGCAGGCCTCGGGGCGTATCGACCGGCTGAATACACCGTACAAGGATCTGTACTACTACCATCTGAAGAGTAGGAGCGGTATTGATCTTGCGATTTCGAGAGCCCTGAACTCAAAGAAAGCGTTTAACGAGAGGAAATTTTATGGAGGACAATGATGATCGAAACAATCCATGATGTAGGTGAATGCACGAGCATCGAAAAGTTACAAAACCAGATTGATAATTACAATCAAGTGATTGCAGAATACAAAAGAGAAAATCCAATTTGTGCTGCAATTGTTCTCAAAATGCACACCGATGAGAATTTCGCTCATTTCATGGGTCTACTGTCAACGGTTGGTGCACTTGGGGCTCGTATCAAAGAATTGGAGGAAAAGACAAATGATTAAAGATTCTGGAGACCGCACCGAATTTGAAACTGGTGCCAAACGCGACATGCACGCCGGAAAGGGGCGCATGGACCTTCTGCCTTGGTATGGCATCATGGAGGTCAGTAAGCACTGTGAGGAAGGTGCCTTGAAGTACGGTGAGCACAACGTAGACAAGGGTATTCCGCTGCATTCGCTGCTGGACAGCGCTGCACGACATCTGGCCAAGTACATGGTCGGAATGGACGACGAGGACCACCTGCGTGCTGCCTGCTGGAACCTGCTGTGGGCATTGAATCAGCGAGAGACGCACCCGGAGTTGGATGATAGGTTTGCAATCCAGATAAAAGAAAACAAAAAGTCGATGAAGGATATTACGTGTACATGCGGCAAAACCTTAACGGATGAGCATGGCCGTGCTTTTTGTGACGTTGAACAAGATATTAACTTACCTATGTTAAGATGGATGCTCCGCTGCCCGGAGTGCAAGAAAGTGACCGTAGTAAATTGGAAGGAGTTCACCAATGAATGACTGGATGCGCGAAGTGGACTATGCGACCTATTGTCCGAAGTGCAAGAACTTCAAGGTACTGGAGACAGACGAGCCCTGCAACGAGTGCCTGACGGAGTGTGCGCGGGAGGGTACGGTGAAGCCTCTGAAGTTTGAGGAGAAGACGCGAAAATAACGGGCTCCTTTATGAGGTAAACTCATATTTGAAAGGAGATACTTATTATGAAAAAAGCGTGGAAAATTGGTATTAGTACTATTGCTGGTATTGTCGGGGCGTGTGTGTTGATTCGTATTCACAATGCAGAGGTTCGCAAAGTATATTGCGAACGCTATGGAAAAGGATATGATGAAGGATATGCACTTGGACTTTATCAAGGGAAGTTGATGGGTGCCAATGACCTGTATATGAATGCTCATAATGGGAGTGAATATTTCAATAATTATATGATTGAAGCTAGGAAAGAATTTGTTGAGACAAATACAAAACTCAATAAATAAGAGAACTGGGCCGTGGAGAAATCTGCGGCTCTTTATTTTTATCATTGAAGGGAGATGTTTGTATGCAACGTATGAACATTAAATGCTGCCATTGTGGAGACTATACCTCATTTATCGCAGAGGAGAACATTGAAGTTATTCCTCAAGTTAATCTCACAAGAGCCGATATGGATATTTTGAACGATATCGCGGACACATTGGCGGAATGCGGTTACTCGGGTATGTGTGGTTTCTTACACTGGGTTCAGAGCGAAGTAACCCAAATTATAGAGTATCAGGAGGAAAGGTGAACGCTAAATGATATTTGCTGAAGAGGATTTGAACTCTTTGAATGCTATTGCTGGACTATTGGCTTCATTCGGGTGTGATAGTCAGGCTGGCTGTGTGCTTTATATTCAGCACAAAATCGCAAAGATCATGGAGGCTGACGAAAGGAAATGCAGAAATGAGAAACATGTCTAAGAAAACCTGGAAACTCCGGGTTTGGAATCACATGACCGAGATGCAGAAGCTTGATATTCTGCTGAAGCACGCTAAGGTTCCGCATACTTATGGACGCCGTTGGCCAGAGATGGACAGACCGGACAATCATGAATTTCTTCCGGGCGGACGACACGATGGTGGTGAGCAAATCGTTGCATATGATGCTGCTGGAAATCGTATCTGGGATGGCATTTGGGGTTGGGGTTCCTATGGCTTTGAGCAGGGACTTATCGAGGTGATGGGCGCACAGCTACTTAGCCATGATGATGTTGAGGGCTGGCTCACGGCTCGTCAGGTCACAAAGATGTGGAGGTGTAGAAATGCTGCGCAAAATCGTTGATTTCGTCAAAAAGATACTCTGGACAGAGCCGATGGTTTCGACAGTCAACACGCTGAAAGATGCCATGCGGGATCTTGAGGTGGCCCGGAACCACTTTGAGAACTGCGATCCGGAGTTTATCACGGCTGCTATCTTCGAGTTGAACGCTGCGGAGAGCCGGGTGGATGCTGCGAGGAGGTGTGTTGGGTGAAGCCGTTTTATTATCCGACTTACAAGTGCCGATTTTGCGAGAGGGAATTTAACGATGGGCATCCCTACTGTAATCTCGAAGATGCGAAGAACAATCTGGCCGGTCTGATGGCGTTCCGCCCAATTCATTATTGCGATGGTGGTCATATTGGCATCGGATATTTTACAGGTCTCGAAAGGGTTGATAAGGATGAATGATGTTTGGGAGAAGATCGGCCATATGCTGGGTCATATTCTGGCGGCAACGCTGGTTATTTGTGCATGGCTGATCATTATTGCGTTCACGCTGAAGGTGATCTGGTTCATTTTGTTCCGGATTCTGCTGTGAGGTGAGAACATGGAAGACTACGAAGAAGCAGTTGAGGAAACTATAACTTTATATGCTGATGATAGGCCTTATACTCAAGTCATTCATAGAGCGAATGGACCTACTACTTGCAACGTCTGTTTTGCCCAAGCAAATGTATTTAATGACCTGGACAGAAGAAATACTGCGGACTTATATTCCGAGGATTATGAGCTTCAGAGAAAGGTTTTAGTCAGACAAAATGCCAAAGTAAAAGATGTCGTCAAGCTTTTAGAGAACGGTGTCATTTGCTATTCAGATGCTTGTGAATGGTGTATGGAGAATGATATTCCGCTTGGGCAGTTCGACAGGTGTTTGTATGGCGCGCTGAGAAAGTCTGATAAACCTGCCCGGGTTGAACCGAAAGAACCGTGGCCATATCGAGTGGTAGCTTTTATCAACCATCTTTTAGAGATTTTGCTTAATTCATTTTTGGAGGATTTCTTATGAGAGCTTGTCCTATTTGTCATGAGATGCCGCGTATTTCGTTAATCAGAACAGAAAGTTCCAAAAGCAGCATTACATTTTCCTATAAGATTTGCTGTCCAAAGTGCAAATTTGGTTGTGATGAACCAGGTGACGTTAAGCTGAGATATGATACAGAAACGATGCAGCCCATCTGTGATGACTCTAAATTGAAATATATTATTAAATGCTGGGATTATATTACTGGTGGCGCAAAAGAAGAAAAGGAGAACTAATTATGAAAATCATTGAACCTAAGTACGAAATCCTCACTGATATTTCTGAGGGCGGCATCAAAGAGCTCCAGCAGATCGAGCGGGTGGCCCGGGTCTGCTACAAGAGCGAGGACAAGATCACGCCGGATGGGGAGTCTGCAAAGAAACTGGTGGGTTTTCTGGTGAAGCAGGGGCATGAGGCTATGCTGGAGCATTCGCAGCTGTCCGTGCTGTTTACCTGTGACCGTGGTGTGGCGAATGAGCTGGTACGGCACCGTATTGCAAGCTTTGCGCAGGAGAGCACCCGGTACTGCAACTACTCGAAGGAGAAGTTTGGCGGGGAGTTGAGCTTTATTCGACCGTATTGGATTCCGGATTTCGATATTAGGGACCCGAATTACTATGACATTTCTAAAAAAGAACGAGAAGCCTATGAAATTTGGCATGAAACTTGTGCCAATGCTGAACTTGACTATAGGCAGCTTACGAGTAATGGCATGCGCCCCGAACAGGCCCGCTGCGTTCTGCCGCTATGCCTGAAGACCGAGATCGTGGTAACGGCCAATTACCGCGAGTGGCGCAACATCTTCAAGCTGCGTACTCCTGTGGCGGCTCATCCTCAGATGCGGCAGTTGATGTGTCCGCTGTTGCTCGAGATGCAGAAGAAGATCCCGGCGGTGTTCGATGATATTTGCACGTTCTGGCCTGCGGATGACCAGACGCGGAAGGGGAGTATGGTGAAGTAACTATGAAAGAAATTGATGAAAGATATATTGCCGCACTTGATGAGTTCGGTTTTGGAATGTTCCGAACTAAAGCCGGTGTAAATATTTACCATACTATCTCAACAGGAACATTTATGGCCAATCTTAATGGCGAAGACTTTGTGGATATGCTGGTAAGCTATGCAGAAACGTTTGATCCGAATACCTGGGTGTCCTGGACAGTAAAAAGTCATTCGTCAACGCAGGATATTTCGGCAATGCTCAAGAACGCTCAGGAAATCCAGATTCTTCTTCTGCGGCTCGCCATTAAACTCGTGAAAATCAGTAAGGAAGTGGAGTGAAACTATGAAAAATCGTATTATTTGCGTCGTTGCATGTATGATGATGCTCGTTGGCTGCCTCGGGTTATGCAGTTGTGGAAACTATAAGATGTTTAATACGACATTTACATATTCCTGGGCACAGATTAAGTTGCCCGATGGAACTATTGTTCAAGGCAAAGTGGACAACTGGACTGACTACGAAGGCGATCAGCTGCAAATCACGATTGACGGTACCACATATCTGGTTCATGCAGCAAATGCTATTATGAAAACCTGAGTGGGAAAGGATGTGGTGATAAGAAATGCAGCAAAGAACGTATGATTTTCTCGCTAAGTTGAAGGTTCCCATGCTGACCTTTGGTGGGGAACTGATTGGCGAAGCGGTGGAGATGGTTGTCGATGACTTGAACTCGCACCGATTTATGTCCATGAGAGATATCGAGGCATCACTGGCCGATAAGTTCAATTGCAGCCCTGGTGTTGCAGATCGGCGGATGCGGTATGCACTGGATATGGCGGAATATCGCTCTGACGGGGTTAATGTCGAGCTGGAGAATTTGAAAAGTACGTACGATATTAAGGTGCTGTCGCTGAAAAAATTCTTGTATGCGGCGGGGAGAAGTTTAATGATGGGGGGGGTGAATGCAAGTAATGACTGCGGGTGAATTTAACGAACTGGCCAAGCAGGGACGCGTGAGAGCAAAGATCGTGGCGGCTTATGCGGCTGAATCTGGTCAGGTCGAGAAAATTTCCGGCTTGACGAACCAATTTGTGAGGTTTCGGTTCAAAGGCCGGAAGTATGACACGATTACTTCACTGGTGAACGTTGTGTTTGAGATTGAGGATTGAGCCATGTTGGTAAGCAATAATATTATTTGGATATTACCACCCTAATGGGATTGACTACGGGCCATATACATGATATTCTTGATGTATGAATAGGAGGTGCTTTTATGGCACGGACGGTAAAATGCCCTGGCTGTGGTGCAGAGTTAACAATTAAAGATGAGAGTCGTGACTTCATGTTCTGTGAATACTGCGGGACGAAAGTTCGGCTGGATGATTATCAGGAGACGCATCGGTTCGTGGATGAAGCAAAAGTCAGGAGAGTTGACGCGTTCAAGGATATTGCTATGAAAGGCATAGATCTTCACGAGAAGAAACGGGATGAAGAAAGAGAAGAAGCTGAGAAAAATCGAAAAATGTTTCCAGTCTATATAGGAATCATGATTTTGATTCCAGTCGTATTTATTATTGTTGGTAAAATTTTAGGCTTGTGATTTTTTCTGAGCCCATTTTATTTTGTCGTATTTTTGTGATTTCTTGTGAAAGAATAGTACAAACTGTCATTTTTGTGGCCAAAAACCCACTTTGTGGCCAAAAATTTTTAGAAAAATGGCCACAAAAAATAACGATAATACGTTAAAAATATGCCGTTTGGCCAAAAACCCACTTTTTTCTTTAAGTTACTTAAAAAATTGAAAATTTATATATAGTAATAGGGGATAAAAAATGGGTTTTTGGCCACAACGAGTTTTTGGTTCGGTTTGGCCGAGAGGGCCGTAAATTTTCGCCTTGTAAATCAGTGTCGGATGGTGTAATATAATGGTATAGTGTATAGCTATGCCGGTCCGGGTGATTATGAGGTGAAAATATGGAATATGTCAATGAAGCAGGTTTTGAAGAATGGTGGACTACTGATCGAAAAGGTCGCCGTGTATCTTGCTATGCAAATAAGTATGTGGAGCTTCATGTAAAGAGACCCGTTTGTGAATGTGGGCGAATTCTTGGAAAAACTAGACAAAATAATTGGCGCTGCTCAAGATGTGGAGCAGAATATTCCTATGATGAAATTTACAGAGCATTTGACCCTGATGCCTACGATTACGATTGTGATTCTGGTACTATACAAGATGATTATGGTGAAAGAAAATACGAAGAACTTCCTATGGAGTGTGGTCCAAATCAGTTATACTTCGACTACGCCGATATAATAAACAATCCATAATATTATTTATTGCCTCTGCGCGAAAAACGCAGGGGCTTTTCTTTTTGCCCATATTTCACGAAAATTGACATTTTTTAACAAAAAGACACGCGAGAAAAACATCCCCTTTTATGGGGGAATAGAATGCGTCTCAGGATGCACTATTCCTCTTATTTTGGAGGTTGTACGATGCTTGAAAACAAGTTTAAGACCGGATTGGTAAAAGAGCTGAAAAAACGCTTCCCTGGTTGCAAAGTGGTTCATCTCGATCCGAATGAGGTTCAGGGGCATCCTGATCTTTTAGTTTTATATGGATCGACATGGGGCGCTTTGGAGGGAAAGAAATCAGCAACAGCTTCTCATCGTCCAAATCAAGACTATTATGTTCGCGAGATGAACGACATGAGTTTTGCTGCTTTTATCTATCCTGAAAACAAGGAGGAGATACTTGATGCAATGGCGAGATCATTCGAGGCTCACGGGGAAACATGCTCTCCTTGGAGCAAGTAACTACCATTGGCTCAACTATGATATTCCTAGGTTGACCGCTGCGGTTGTGAATTATCAGGCAAAGGAACGGGGGACACGGCTGCACGCATTTGCAGCAGAGTGCATTGATCTGAAGCAAAAACTGCCGAAGAACAAGAAAACCCTCAATACCTACGTGAACGATGCCATTGGTTTCCGCATGGATACCGAGCAGGTGCTGTATTACAGCGACAACTGCTATGGAACTGCGGATGCCATTTCGTTCAACGATGGGTTCCTTCGCATCCACGACTTAAAAACCGGAGCTGTTCCTGCACATATGGAACAGCTCTATATTTATGCCGCTCTGTTCTGTCTGGAATACGGATACCACCCGAAAGATATTCGGATAGAGCTCCGTATTTACCAGAACGATGAAGTTTGGGTCGAGAACCCCACTGAAGAGGAAATCAGCCCAGTCATCGCTAAAATCAAAGAGTTCGACCCGATCATCACTGATATTTTGTTAGGAGTGGCAGCATGAATCCGATTGAAAAAGACCTCCGTTCTTATTTTGGCATCACTGCCGAAAGCAATATCCTGGAGCACTATGGTACCAAGCGGCATTCTGGTCGCTATCCGTGGGGTTCCGGCGATAATCCGTATCAGCGTTCCGGCGATTTCCTGTCTCGTGTAGAGGAGCTTAAAAAGAAGGGCCTCTCGGAGAAGGAAATCCTGGAGACCATCAACGACTCTCTCCCTGACGAGTATAAGATGGGCCTGACCGAGTTCCGCACCGCACGTCAGAAAGCGGGCCACGACCGTAAGGCATTGGAGTACGATCAGATTCGTGCGCTGAAGGATGACGGTCTTGGTTGGAAGGAAATTGGTGACAAGCTCGGCATGAGCGAGTCCAGTGTGAGGTCCAAGTATAACAATGCGATTGGCGAAAAAGCCAGCCAGGCTGAGAAGATTGCCGCGACTCTGAAAGAAGAGGTCGATAAGAAGGGCATGATTGATATTTCTGAGGGCGCAAATCAGGTCCTCGGAGTGTCGGAAAGCAAGCTGGACGAGGCTGCTTATATTCTGGAAGCAGAATATGGGTATCAGCGCTATGGCGTTGGCATCAGGCAGCCGACTAATGTCCGTCAGCAGACAAACATTACCGTCCTCGCGAAGCCTGAGTTTGACCAGAAGTATGCTTACCAGCATCAGGATCAGATCGATTCTCTGGGCGATTACCACTCCGATGATGGTGGTGAGACCTTCACGAAGCTTCAGCGCCCCTCTAGTCTGGATTCCAGTCGAGTTGCAATTCATTATGGCGATGAAGGCGGTCTGGACAAAGACGGTGTTATAGAGATTCGCCGTGGTGTGCCCGACCTTGATCTCGGCAAGAGCCATTATGCACAGGTTCGCATCCTTGTTGACGGTGACCATTATCTGAAGGGCATGGCGGTATATTCGGATGATCTGCCGGATGGTGTAGATGTTAGGTTCAACACCAATAAGCCTTCTGGTACACCCAAGATGAAGGTCCTCAAGGAAGCAAAAGCAGATCCTGACAACCCGTTTGGCGCAGCCATCAAGGCCAACGGCCAGAGCATGTACATTGGCGAAGATGGCAAAGAGCACCTCTCGCCGATCAACAAGCTGAAGGAGGAGGGCGACTGGGATACGATGTCTCGGAATGTCTCTTCTCAGTTCCTTTCCAAGCAGCCCAAGAAGCTGATCGAGAACCAGCTTAACCTTACTGTCGCGGATTACAAAGCCCAATATGATGAAATCATGCGGTACGATAATCCTACGGTCAAAAAGAAGTTGCTCAACGATTTTGCTGATACGGTTGAAGGAACATCCATGACTCTGAAGGCATCTGCTTTCCCGGGCCAGTCCACGAAGGTTATCCTGCCGATCAATAAGATCAAGGAGATAGAGGCGTATTGCCCCACCTATGAGAACGGCACTCGGCTTGCACTGATCCGTTATCCTCATGCAGGTACCTTTGAGATTCCCATTGTGACTGTCAACAACAAGAATGTCAGCGGTAAGCGGAATCTCGGTGCAATTCAGGATGCAATCGGCATCAATGCAAAGGTTGCAGAGCGCCTGTCTGGTGCTGACTTCGATGGCGACACGGTTATGGCAATCCCTGTTACTGACAAAGTCAACATTAAGTCTACTCGTGCGCTGAAAGCATTGGAAGGATTCGATCCCAAGACCGCTTATGCAGTTCCTGAAGGCAATCCGAACAATGTCAGGCTGATGAAGAAAGAGGAGAAGCAGCGCGAAATGGGCGTGATCTCCAACCTCATCACTGATATGACATTGCGAGGTGCTGATGAAGACGAGCTTGCACGTGCGGTTAAGCACTCCATGGTCGTTATCGATGCGGAAAAGCATAAGCTGGACTATAAGCGCTCTGAGCGAGAGAATGGTATCCCCGAGCTGAAGCAGAAGTGGCAGATTCGTGTGGACGAGGAAGGCGCTACGCATTATGGTGGCGCATCCACGCTCCTGTCTCGCCGTAAGCAGACGGTTCGTGTACCCGAGCGTCGTGGCAGTGTTCGAGTTGATAAGGAAACTGGCGAATACATCTATAAAGAAAGTGGACGTACCTTCATTGACCCTAAGACGGGTAAGGAACGTAAGGCCGAGGACACAGTCAGCCTGATCTCCGAAACAAAGGATGCACGTACGCTGTCTTCCGGCACCATCCAGGAGAATCTGTATGCAGACTTCTCCAACAAGCTGAAGGCCATGGCTAACCAAGCGCGCAAAGAGGCGGCCAATATGAAGGGCATCCAGCGTAACCCTGAAGCGGCCAAGACCTATGCGCTTGAGGTTGCATCCCTGAAAGAGAAGTACAACAACATGATCGCTAACAAGCCTAAGGAACGCAAAGCAATGCTGATTGCGAATGCTAATATTAAGGCGAAGATTCAGGAACAAGGACTCGATCCGACGATCGACAAGAAAGAAATCAAGAAGATCTCCTCTGTCGAAATGCAGCGTGCCCGTGACTCAGTGGGCGCCAGTGGGCGTAAGTCCAAGGTCACGTTCACGGATCGTGAATGGGAAGCTGTTCAAGCTGGTGCAATTTCGGACAATATGTTGACGAAATTCCTGAATTCGTCTGATTCTGATGAAATTGTAAAACGTGCAATGCCGAAAACTACAACTGCTTTGTCCTCTGCAAAGGTGAACAAAGCGAAAGCAATGCTTCGCGGCGGCTATACGTACGAAGAAATTGCAAAAGCATGCGGCGTGCCTAAATCCACGATTTACGATGCACTCAACAAGTAAAACATGTAAGAAAGAGGCTTTGAATTATGGTTCGATGCTTTCTGACCACAACCGATAACCCGTACGATCCGTGCGAGCAGTTCGAACAGTGGTATCAATACGATGTGGATCATGGTTACAACTCTTCTGGTCTGCTGATGCGGCTGGCAGAGACGTCCTCTCAGTTCACAGACAATGAGAATGCCTATGAAATTGAGCGAGCAATCGATAAAATCGTGGCAAATGATCCGTTGAACATCTACAAAAAGCTCAAGATCGATATCAAAGACGAAAGCACCGCTGCGTAAAGTGCTAAAGCATAGGGAGGGGGTCTCGAAAATGGCACCCCCTCTCAAATCGCGCCGGTCTTTGA
>ERZ1034865.1184-NODE-1184-length-12283-cov-5.359666_pt1 | contig 12283 bp, 18 predicted proteins | sample MGYA00520632_ERZ1034865 | MGnify/ENA primary metagenome ERZ1034865 (study PRJEB33766, sample SAMN09781738) | gut metagenome | biome: gut microbiome | host: Homo sapiens | place: Madagascar | study: EMG produced TPA metagenomics assembly of the PRJNA485056 data...
ATGATAATTTTCATATGTATTTACCATAGAAGAATTATCATCAGGGGTCCCTTCGTAGGAGATTACTACGAAAGGAATATCTGGAAACTTCTTGCTAATTGCACGAAGTACCAGATTTGGCTCCCCTTCCGATAGGAAGGAGAGTTCTTTCTCTGAAATAACTGTTGCAGAGGCATTGCTTTTACTTCCCCAATGAGCTTTTGCCCACTGAGAGAAGGATGTAATGCCGAACTTCTGGAAGTTTTTCAGAAGGTTAGTTGCAGAAGCATAGTCAGTAGCAGATGGCCTTTCCCCATCTGCAAGACGGATTCTTGCTTCGACGATGCAACGTTTTCGTAGGTCGCGTGAGCGATGACCGAAGAAGGCCCGTAAAGCATCATCATATAGCTTTGCACCTTCTTCCATAATATACATATCAGCTAGTGCGAACAATGCATCACCCTCACTGATATCGTATATTTCCTCTTTTGGAGAAGGTATAATTTTTTCAAAGTCTATCTCCCCTCCTTTAAAATAAGAAACAATTTTCTGGCAATCCTCTGCCTTCTTGAAAATGAATGTTGTTTTTTCCATTCTTTTCTCCTTTTCTTCTTCTCTTTTTATTTTCCACTTTCTGAACATTCTTATAGTAACATTTACATATATTTGATTTTCCGTTCCTTCAGTGCCGGATCACTTGTGGTGCTTGTAGCATGATCTTTTAGATATGAAGCAAACTCTGTGAAATCGGCATCCAAATGCGGTGGCAACCAGTTATCTGACCGGCACAGGAAAATGGCATCCCAAACAATGCCTGTCAATGAAGAAAAATCAGCATTTACAAAAAACTCTGCGAGCTGTTCATCATGTTCATCCAGTCCGTAAACTTCAAATGAAACCGGCTTTGCAATCCACTTGAAAGTTCGATTTATGTGCAATTTGGTAAGCCACTTTAGTAGGAAAGATACCCAATTCCCACAATCCAGAAGTGGATTGCCGTTTTCTATATCGTGATGAAGGTCAATGTTGACGATGTTGACCTTACCGGTATCAGGATATTTTTCAAGGACGTTTTGGATGAACCCAAAAGCCCTTTTGTGACTTTGGCTTATAGAAAGACAGTCCACCTTTTTCTGCGAAAAGCTGGCATCAAGAAGCAGCTTTAGCTCTGCTAGATGATTCTTATCAACCTGTACTTTTTCCAGGACCTTTCGATATTGTGGTATGGAATATCTACTATTCCATACTAGAGTAGACAACTCGGATGTAAGATCAAGCCCATCCGGGTAATAATATCTTATCGTATCCACATCGACAATTTGAAAAAAATCAAAGTCAATGCTGAGTACGTTCAATTCTTTATCCATCGTTTTTTCCCTCCGTTCTCCTTAAGCGGCAGACTCACAGGAAAAGCCTATGAGCCTGCAAAAAAATGTTAAACCATGTTAATCGCATTCACATGGGTTAACGTATTCCCATTTTGCGACACTGAGATATCCAGTAAAGCCAGAATACTCAAAGCCAGAATATTCAGAATCAGCCAATTCGGCATAGATTGTATCAATACTATTAATATCTCCGCCCAAACTTTTTATTTTATTCAAAGCATTGGGATTCTGTTTTATCATGTGATTTGTTAACTCTTTGAGCACATCTGTTTTTGATGAAGCATCAATAAAAATTATATCATATCCATCTGGATCGAGGTATTCCACATGATATTTACCTGCGAAATCTGGTCTGTTTGTCCAATAGAGGTCGCAACCAGGTTCAGATGAGACATATTCCAATTGAATCTCTTTGCCTGAAAAGAACTTGTCCAAAAACGCAACCCACATTCGCAGCATAGGACCCCAAGCGGTTTCCGTATCGATACAAACTGTCTTTTGACCCTTTACTGATGGGTCAATTCCTACAAATGTTACACTTCCTCGACAACGGTAGATAAGCCCGTCATCTGTTGACGAATCATCTACAAAGCCGGCATTTCCGACAATGTTTCCGAGCCAGCAAAAATAATCTTTGCTATCAAACCCATTTGGAATGAACTGTTTAGATAGCAGATCATTAATTTTTGTTTCTACGGCAATTGCCGTTTTTTCATCCGGGCATCTAAGCCAGATGTTTGTTGTGCACCAATTCGGCATAATTGTTTCTCCTTTTTTTCTTGTTATTTTCAAATAAAAAAGAACATAACCTTATTATCGTCATGCTCTCTCTAAGAAGTATTAACTTACAATCAGTTGATTTGCGAGCTATTTTTATCCTCCTTTCATTTTTGCGCGCCGGCAGCTGATTCTGCCAATAAAAAAAGAACGCATACATATGCAGCCTTTCTACTACATACAAATACGTTCTTTTATACATCAATTCTTATAGCTTTATATTACTTCATTCGAAGATAAATTGCAATAATATTTATGAAATCGCAGAACCAATATACCATGAGAGCACGGAATATAATATTAAGGAAAACAATGAAAAACCGCATATGAGGAAATCCCCACATGCGGTATAATGCGAGCCCTAAAGGCCTATCGTAACAATGCGCCATACGAACACATCATACCCCGTGTAGAGTATGGCATCATTGAAGTCTAAATAACTCATCTGCTTTTCCGCAGAATTGTCATGCCAGTAAACATCAGCCGGAATATTTTCTTCGTATTCCTCTTTCATGACTTCTTTTGCGCGCTCCATTGATGAAAATTTTTCTGAATCAATGGAATAGCCATCTGTCCGAATCAGAAGATAAACTGTTTTCTCATTATTTTTCTCCATTACAAATTCCCTTTCTCGTTGATAAGTCAACGTCGTATCCTAAACAGTGAATCAAATACAGAAAAAGCTGGAAGCTGACGCTCATCCTCCCAGATTCAATGTTTTCAATGTCAGAAATGCTAATTCCGGTTATCTTTGCGAAATCGCTTTTGGAGTATCCTTCGCAAACCCTGTGCTCTTGGATAATTTTTCCTAAATCACTAGGAGATACGTTTTTGATCATGTTTTTCATTGGTGTGCCTCCATTTTTTGATTTTCTGCTCGGCAATTGAATTACCGAGCAGTTCACAAAACTTTTCTTTAAAACATGGTTTCCTTTCGGAAATATGTTGTAAACAAATCTATAAGTCCTATGTGGATTGAATTAGAAATCTGAGCGTCAGGCGCTGCACCATTGGCTGTTTTTCTTGCCCAGTTTCTATTCTCCTCGCTGATTCGGCCATCAGTTCTATGTGCATTGATGGTGGATGCGAGAATATATGCGATTCTTGCATTGGAATATAGACCACTTACAGTTACAAAAACTTTTTCGCAATTAAGCGAGTTGTTTTTATAACAACTTGGAATAACTTCATTCAGCATGCTTATACATGCTTCTGTTTCTTTTACGGAAGCAATATACTTATCGCTTTCGCCATTCGCTTGAGCGTATTCTGCACTATGTGGATAAATTTCCATATTATTGGTCTCCTTTTTATATAATTTTCGCTGAAAAGCCACATCCCTTTACGGGGTGTGGCTTTTCACACCTCGTTTAATAATTGAAATTGATTTCTTCTGTATAATCTTCTTTCTCTGGGTTGTCCCAGATGAGCATGCGAAGATGACCATCTATAGGTTGCTCTACTAAAACCCGTGGCCTGGTGGATAGCACTCCCTCAGACTCATGATTTGGGACAAACTCAACATCAATTCCTGGATAATCTGGATCGAGTGCCTTTTCGGCAACTAACGTTCCATTCGGAAGCTTTACTTCTAAACGGTTCGGAACAAGCGGCATTTCATTTGAGAGATTTGTAACAAACCATTCAATATAGTCGCCAGAATAAAACCGAACTGTAGCGTAAAAAGCATCAATTGAACTGCGGACAATAAGTTCGTTATCCGATTTTGTTGCTTGAATGTTTTCACGCTCATAGTCATGACGCATGAAGTCGAGAGCTTCATCCTTTGTAGCAAAAGCATATAAAGGATCTTCCGAACTCCAGGAATAATAAACAGATACAAAGTATAACATTTTACTTCCCTCCTTTTCTCCTCTTCAAGGTTTCTAATACCTTCTCAATTTCTTCTGTGACAACAAGTACCTTGCTCGGATCCAATCCGTTGTCTTCTCGAATAAAGCAAGCGTTTTCGTTGCGATATTTATCGAACATATACCACTTGCAGTCTTTGCATTTTCGGTTCAATTCACATATTACTGCTGCCATTTTTTTCTCCTTTCTTTCAGATAGAGCATCAGTGAACTACTCGGCTACAAGTAGCCGAGCTTCTTGCTTCATCCATTACTACTAATTGATACAAAACTGTACCAGTTAGTCTTACACAATGTCCACAAGCGTTAGGTTCGAGCTATTCCATCCCTACCATTTATACAGGCTTACGCAGCATTCCTTAGAATGCGTAGGCCTTCATTTTTTATGTTGATTGCTGCATTTTGATCCCGATCCATAATCAGTCCGCAATCACAGCGCATCTTCCGGATGGAAAGGTCTTTCATTTCCAGATGCATCTGTCCGCAGCGGTGGCATAGCTGACTGGAAGGATACCACTTATCCACTTTGATAAGATATTTCCCTCGGTCGGACAGCTTGTATTCCAGCATGTTCAGGAACATTCCATATCCATTATCCAGGGTCGCTTTTCCGTTCCCGAAACCTTTGTTTGCCATTGCTTTCAAGTTCAGATCTTCTACACAGACAACATCGTACCGGTTGGTTATCCCGGTGGATATTTTGTGCAAAGTATCTTTTCGTTGATTCGCAATATGGTGCTGGATCCGGTTTGCTTTTCGAAGCTGCTTTATGTAGTTCTTGGACTTTGGCTCATTTTTCTTCGATCCTTTCATCCTAGATAGCCTACGCTGAGCTTTAGCCAGCTTTGCATGGCTTTCTCGGTAATACTTATGGACTGTTCCGATATTCCCGGCATCATCCGTATAAAGACCATTCGAAGCATAGTCCAAGCCAATCACCCGGTCATCCTGGATACTGTCTCTCGGAACCTGAACAATGTTTTGTTCGTACTCAAAGAGGATGGAAACATAGAAATTTTCATCACTTCCTTGAGAGATAGTTGCCGATTTCAGCTTCCATTCCTGCTCCGGCCGGCGATGGATCTTTGCCTTGACCCACCCAAGCTTAGGTAGTTTCACAGCATTGCTTGTAATAGCAATAGATCCATGCTGATTGTTCGTGGTGTATGACTTTCGACCACGCTTTGAGGACTTGAATTTTGGAAACCCATTTTGTTTTTCCGGGAACGGTCAAAACAATTCTTCATGGCTCTCTGAAGGTTCAGCTGTACATTAGCAAGAGCCAGAGAATCAACCTCCCGGAGATATGGATAGTCTTTCTTGTACATCGCCGGAGTCTGCATCCCAAAGGAAGCATGCTCTGTATAGGAACGGATCTTATCCTGAAGCATCAGGTTATATACCTTACGGCAACATCCGAATGTGCGAATAAAGAGTTCTCTCTGCTGCTCTGTCGGATATATCCTGTATTTTATGGCTTTGTTCATACTTTTCAACCCTTCTGCCTTTCTATTATCTGATTGACGGGCTTTCATCTCGGAAATTGAATTACCGAGAATCCCCGCCCGGATTCTTAAAACACTTTAACGATTAATTTAAGTTCTTCTCTTAACTTTGAGTATGATTCACAGCGAAGCATTTTGCTGTGGTCAATGCGATGCTCAAAGCCCTGCCTTAGCACGCAGCAGATACCATCTTCATCTGTGAAAATTTCTTTTACGAATACCTTCTGCTTTTGAGATAGTTGCATTCCAGTGCTATCAATTCTCTTAAGTGCAATCACTTCCTCTGACCAACAATAAAATCGATCTGTTTATCTATATACTCGACTTCCGAATCGTCTAAGACGGACGCCTTTATCTTTATACAAAGGTTGTTAGATGAGGTGCTTTGCGTTTCAAGTAGATAGTCAATGTAATATTCCTTATTAAGTCCGTCCGGAATATCTTGTTCTGTGAATCCGGCGAGATAGGCAGGGTTAACATCTAAAACCTGTGCAAATTTCGCAACCCTATCTCGTGGAATGTCGCGTTCCCCTTTTTCGATTTTATTGATAGTAGACCTAGAACTATAACCGACCAACCGACCCAATTCTGCCTGCGACAACCCAAGTCGCTCTCTTTCTTTTTTTATTCTTTCGCCTATATTATCCAAAACTTCCTCACTTTCTGTAGTTTTTATTGATATAGTACCCCTTTCTGATTATAGATTGAAAGAGTTGCAAGGTTTCCATATTTCGACGATTTCAAGATCGTCATCAACAACGTCCTCTTCGTCAACATGGTGATAGCCGATAAAGTTGAGTATTTCTGTATCGTTATCTGTCACATAAGCAAGACCGATTTCTTTGGTCACCTTATTTTTCCATCTGATTTCCATCACTTTTGTCCTCATTTTCTGATTCAGAATCAAAGATAAAGGCTTCATGCAATATTAGTATGAAAGCGATGAATGCCGCAATTGATATTGCCGCGAAGAATATCCAGTACTCCGGTTCAGCCAAATCGACAACGCTTTCCTGCTCATACATGTATGCACCAATCGCAATGATCTCGATGTAAATGGAAGTCACTCCGGCAATAATTGCATAGAAAAAATATTCTTTTTGTTTCTGTCTTTTCTGGTTCTTCATATTTATCTCCTTTTTTTGTTTGTATCAATTACAAAAATTTTTCTCCCCCATAGATGTGGCAGCATCCACCAAAGCTGAATGGATGCTGCCTAAAAGATTCTATTTGTAGAAGAAAATATTGCCAATATAGTATGGCACACCTTCCTCTGCCTCCTCTATGAATCTGTTGATTGTGCAGAGACCATATTCTGTTGAATCAAAATACATATCATATTTTGGATTCAGAAGATTTGAGATCTCCCAAATTGCAGAGGAGTTTCTTTCCTCATAGTTTTTTGACACTTCTTCGCATTTTGCAGAGACTTCACTGAAGAGGGATTTTATAAAATCTTTTTTATTATTGACTACCAAAAAGTAGTCGTTATTCTCTGTTTTGCAGATGTTTATACAATCTGCAAAAAGAAACTCTTCCGTATCGAGCAACGTTTTTCTTTGTTCGCCTGACACTTCAGATACGTATTCTGCGATAGCTCCAACGAACCAGCTACAACTATCACAGAAATATCTTGATTCATCGAAGTAGTCTTCTTGATTTAACTTCGATGCACTTAACTGAAAAATATAACTGCTCATGTTTTTCTCCTTCCTTTTAACCGACACAGCTTTTTTCGGTGTGTCTCTTTTCCCAAAATGCGTCCACATCTGCCTGGACTCTTTCCTGATACTCTGACAAAATGAAATGATCTTCTTCAGTCAGAACACTGTAGGAAAAAATGGGCCAAGATGTTCGCCTTTCCAGGCAGAGGCCTTTTTTGTGACTCATCATTTTAAGAAATAGCATTTTCTTACGATGGAAATCGCTTTCCAGCTCCGAATCAAAGCTGACAATCAGCCCTGAAACAGAAACCGGCTCCTCTTGATAGTAAGAGCCACCAAATCGAACCCTTCTGAAAGAAATACCATTTTCCTGTAGCCATTTCTCCAGGGATTCAATTCTCTTTTGGAATTTTTTTGACGTTGCCATAACCTACACCTCTTTTACGGAAATCAGATTGTTTTCAAAATTTTTTCCATGAATTTGGAAAACAAGCTCTACAGCATGTTCCGGTGTATCTGCCTCAATCTTCTTGCGAACTTCTTTCAGGGTATTTCCACTGATAAAACTCACCTGATACCGACAAATGTCATCTTGTTTCCGGATCATGATATTTGTTCCAGGAATTTTATAAAACCCAAATGTTTCATAGAATTCGGCAAAGTCATCGTCCAGATATTGAAGATATACGTCGTGACTCATCCACTTGAGTGAATTACTCAGCATCCAATGAGCCAGGCCATTATGCCGATACTCTTCCCGGACATATACGTCGGAAAGAAGTGCCGGGGCGGGATCCATGTCAGATGGGTTGTCGTATCCATCCACATCGATTTCCAGACAATCAGCCAGTCCTAACGAGCAATATCCGATTAAAGAATTCCCCGCCGGGTCCCCTTTTGCAAACAATCCAAAGGCACTGCCTGTGAAATTTCCTTCTTCGTCAAAAAATGAAGTTTCCAAACGTTTATCTTCGGCATACATCCAGACATCATTCCCTGAAATAGCGTCCAGCTTTTTGATTTCAGACCTGTCATACATATTCAGATCTCTAACTCCCATGATTTTTACCATGGCTTCCTCCTTTTCTTTTTTTCTCTTTTAACTTTTTTCACCACCAAAAAAGACACAACATTATCATTGTGACTTTTTCAATTTCCAGTATTAACTTACAATCAGTTGATTTGCGAGCTATTTTTATCCTCCTTTCATTTTTGCGCGCCGGCAGCTGATTTCTACCAATAAAAAAAGAACGCATATATGAAACCTCTCTATGGGTACATACAAATGCGTTCTTTTATACTTCAAATTTTTATGGTTCTATATTACTTCATTTTGAGACAAATTGCAACAACTTTGAATGATTTCGCTAGGCCGCAATCCATGCGATCAACTTAATCTACGAAAGTAGATATTTGTGGGAGCGACAAGCAAACTGTTTGCAGCGCCCCATATTTTTGCTTCTGTCATTATTGAATGAAATTGAGCCAGTCTTCGTTCGGAATTCGAAGATTGCTATTGACCCAATTGTCTTCAGTAGTGTTTTTAATGGATCTCACTAGGTAAAGTCCTTTTCGGGCAATATTGAATGCACCGTTGGCATCCACGTTCTCCGGAAGGTTCTCTGAAGCCTTGGTCGAATCAAAGAATGTATTATTCGAGTTCTTTACCGGTGAGAGGATGTAATCGTTTCCACCAGTTACAGATTTATTCTGCAGCTGTACAGTTAATCGGAACAAGTGCATAAATGTTCTGTAAAACTCAGCGGAATCCTGTGACAACATCTGTTCCTTAAGATCAACGTTTATATCATCCGTAGCAATTTTGAATTGAGAGAATAGCTCGGTAAAATCGTTTACCAGATCTACATTCGTAGTTATTGGTGTACCACCCATGATCTTCTTCGTATAGGACCTATTTCCATATGCACAGACAGTCCACTGTGTTTGTGTACCATCTGCCCGGTTTGTGAAGTTCTTATAGTCAAATGTAAATGTTAGGTATTTGCCGTATTTATCATCTTCACAGAAGCAAATTTTATCAAATTTACTAATGAAGTCCTTCGTCTTGCGAACATTTTCATATACTGGTCTGAACATGTTTACAAACCCAGTTGTAGGGTCAATCTGTGCTGTGTTCCATGGGTTTACATAGAAAATCACACCATTTTGTTTTCCTGTTTTCTTGAAGCTTTCAAATTTTTCGGTAAGCTGCAATGCATTGAAAAGACCTGTAAGCTCTTCTTCGGATGCAGATTTATCTACAAGAAAATTTAGCTTGTCAATAATAGCTTTTTCAAATGCTTGATATACCTGCCGTTCAATCTTTTGACGGCTTCTCTTAAATTCAATACTCAAATCCTCCATGACGAGGATTGCATTGTATTTTATCATAAGCTTCACGATAATGTGGACAACCTGGCTCATATACCCGGTCTTAAGTGCCTTGATGTTCTTGATACTCATCCACTGTTTTCTGGCATCTGCGCGATCAGCCTCTCTGTTCTTAAGGAGCTGATAGTAATCCGTTGCGTAGGATGGATTTGAGGAACTGCTATCTGTAGAACCACCGGAAATACGATTTAAGGAAAACTGCTCTTTGATATTACCTTCTAAATCAATGACGGATACATAAACCAAGTTCCGTTCACCTCTGTTGATTCCAATAATATGCATATCGTCACAGCTTCGGATAGCGTTTCGCACTTTCACATTCATGCGATCCCCTCTTGGTGCTGCAAAATTAATAGTAATCGGTACATGAAATTGGAATTTATCCACTGTATACCGACGATCTTTTATAATGTCATATACATAAGTGCTTGTTCCATCAGGACTCCTTCTTTGCCTAATCGGCTCATTCGCCTTATGGATTACTCTTCGATTTTCTGGAATACTCTTTTTCCTATAAAAGACTTCTGCTTCGCCATTTAACTTGTACATCGGCTTGTCCATACTCAAATTCTTTTCAGAGAATACTGCATTCCAATATAATGTGTACAGACTTGGCGTTCCTTTGCTATGAGGAGAGAAATCCTTGCTATAAATCTTAAATAGATACAGCTGTCCATCCTGCACCAGCCCATCAATGTATTCTGCAGAGATATCTTTGAATTTTACATTATATCCCTGATCTGCAACCTCTTTGTAAAATTCGCTGATATCATTGTAGGTTTCTGTGTCTGAAAATTTAAATCCAAACTCACACCAGTCCGGATTCTTGGCAATAGACTCTTTAAAAAAGTCAATGAGTGCATGACAATCCTGCAGGTTGAATTTCTTCCCCTTCTTATGGGTTCCTTCTTTGTATTTTGCGAGAAGTTCATCGCTTGGAGCGTAATATTCTATATTACTTTTTGCAAAAAATACTTTTGGCAGCATTTTGTTTGGACCCGGAAGCAGCTTGTAATCCATCTTGCGGTAGCACGCTTCTTCATTAGGATCAACAACCTTTGCATTTTTGAAGACATTCCTTGCAGATTTATTCATTATGCCAAGATAATAATACCCATCTTTTATAAGAATCACAGACTTATTCGTTGATTCGTTATTTCGATCCCATCCATTTAGAAGAGAAGGTGTATCAAAGAAGAGCTTGATCTTTTCGGTTCTGTATGGTTTCTTTGTAAGATAGTTTCTTGTTTTTGAATAAACGCTATCCAAGTGATTCAAAAGCTTGCTATATTTATCATATTCACCATAAAAAAGGTCGTCCCTATTTGGTTCTTCACCAGTTCCTTTCAGAAGTCTTATTACAGATGACAAATCTTTCATTGAATCTAGAAGGTTTTTAATCTGTTCGATTGCTTCACCATCACTTACAAGATTATCCGATGATTTGTATTCACGATTAAGAAGAACCTCGGCCTTTCGGTATGCATTCATTACAGCATCGGCTCTTCCGTTAAGTTGTTCTATATAAAGAGATAATAAACCTGAGAGCCTTTTTCCCTCAATATATGCAAGGCTGAAGGAACTTATTCTGTTAAAATGCTTCTTTCTCGCCTCAATATATCTATCTTCCGATTTCCCTTTTCGAGGATATTCCGCATCATACCAAGTATTAAAAGCAGTCGTTATTTTTCGCCAGTTACCATACAGCAACCTTGAAAATTCTGTAATATCACTATTTCGAACAAAGATACCATCTGTGCGGTATTCTTTAATTTTGCAAAGCAAATTATTTATGATTCCATCTTCGCCTAAAATATTCTCTCGAAACTCGTCAAACAGGAGCTTATTTGCACGGATTACTTCATTGTCTTCGTCAAAAACAGACATTGTAAATGAAAGGCTTTTTGAATCACTTAGAATCTGCTTATAAAGGGGCTGCAGCAATGGAATTTTTGCAGAAGGATTCTTTTGATTGTGCAGATTGATTAGTTCATTGAGTCCAGGGACTTTCGTGTGTTCGTCTTCTGAGTAACCACCAATTACAGTATTGTAGACGTCAATACCACTCTGAGACACTGTTTTATCAAAATAGTCAAGGGTGAAAACCTGTTCAATGCTTTTGAGTCCAAGTTTTTTCATAAGATCTTCCGGTACATGAATGGTGCCATCAATCTGTGCATCATACACCTTAAGATTATTCATGAATCTCGGAAGGTTGTCATTGACTACACGATAAGCAATCGCAGACGACTTTTCTTCTGCGGTAAAAAGATTCTTGCGGTTTTTCCAAAATCCAGTGCACATAGAAGTGAAGCGATCGAAACTGCGTATAATACCCAGCTTTTCTTCATCTTTAATAAAAAACTTTGGAAGTTCCTCTGTTATAAGAGATCCTTTAAATAAATTTGCATATCTTTTGTCCGACGTCAGAAATACAACAATCTGATCTCGGAGGCTTTGCTGAATATCTCTGAATGCAGTTACTTCCTCTGGCTCTTTAGCCGAAATCATATAAAGACGTGCATACTCTTCTAAGCCTTCTAAATGAGTACAGGACAGGGTGTCATCAATGTATGCCTTGTAGTACTCATCCATTATGCCTTTAAGCAGTGTATAATTTATGCTGCGTTCCTCATCATTTTCGAGAACACCATTTTTTTGGTTCTTCACGAATTTTTGTGGGATTAAAATCGAAATAAATAATTAGG
>ERZ1034865.1186-NODE-1186-length-12235-cov-5.750575_pt1 | contig 12235 bp, 10 predicted proteins | sample MGYA00520632_ERZ1034865 | MGnify/ENA primary metagenome ERZ1034865 (study PRJEB33766, sample SAMN09781738) | gut metagenome | biome: gut microbiome | host: Homo sapiens | place: Madagascar | study: EMG produced TPA metagenomics assembly of the PRJNA485056 data...
CCCTTAGGATCGAAATCAGAACCACCTTTACCACCACCGATTGGAAGTGTTGTAAGAGAGTTCTTGAAAATCTGCTCAAAACCTAAGAATTTGATAATACCCAGGTTTACAGAAGGATGAAGTCTTAAACCTCCCTTGTATGGTCCAATGGCATTATTGAACTGTACGCGGAAACCTCTGTTTACCTGAACCTGTCCGTTGTCATCTACCCAAGGAACACGGAACATGATCTGGCGGTCTGGCTCTGTGATTCTCTCAAGAATCGCATTCTTTCTGTATAATTCCTCATTTGCATCGATCACAGGTCTTAAAGAATCAAGAACCTCTGTTACTGCCTGTAAAAACTCAGGCTGATCTGCGTTTTTCTTCTTTACTACTTCGAGTACTTCATCAACATAACCCATTTCTCTATCTCCTTAATATTAATTTTTAACGTCCGGAACCAGTAAAATCCCGAATCGTCATGTCCTGATCATAATCTGTTGTCTGTTTCTACATCAACCTTTTTTATTGTAACGAAAAATGCAGGATTTTGCAATAGAAAATTCTTTATTATTGTAATTTTCTACCACTACGGCGTAATAAAGTAGCTTTTTGAGTACAAAATGAAACAGGGCGATTCAAAACTTGCATTCTGAGCCGCCCGGTTATAACACTAAATAAGTATATATTTTATTTATCCCTGCTTATTTTCGACCAGTCAACGAATTCGGATTCCTCGTCCGTATCATAGTAGGTCAGTTTAAAGTAATCCACCAGTTTTGCCAGGGCAAAGACAAGTATCTCTTTTTCAGAATCGTTCATCTCATCCGCAACATTTTTAATCATCTGGCGGTGAAACTGTTCGTGATGATAATAGGCAGCTTTCCCTTTATCTGTCAGGCGCAGCTTGATGACTCTTTTATCCCGCGTACTCCGTTCCCGGACAACATATCCTTTCTCACACAAGGCATCCATTGCTTTCGTGAGTGTGCCTGTTGTAACGGACATCAGTTTTGCAACGGTTTTCATATTTCGCGGCTCATCAATTCCCACTGCCTCAATAATATGCATATCATTATAACTGATATCTTTAAACTCTTCTGTGATCAGGCTTTTCGCCTCAATCTCCAGAATATCTTTGAATAATTTTACAAGAAGATCATTTAAGGTCTCTTCCAGCGTCATGTTAAACTCCTTCATGATCTGGTGTGACCTACCACTCGACTGCACATGCCCCCCAGGTAAGTCCGGCACCAAATCCAGCTAATACGATTTTATCGCCCCCGCTTATCATACCATGTTTGTGGACATTATCAAGTAAAATAGGTACGCTTGCGGCCGAAACATTTCCACACTTCTGTAAATTACATGGGAATTTTTCCATTGGCTGATGCAGACGCTTTGCCACTGACTCAATAATCCGGATATTTGCCTGGTGAAGCAGAAAATATTTTACATCTTCAATTGGAAGTTCTGCCTGTTCAAGTGCTTCACTGACCGCCTTTGGAACCGTGCGCACGGCAAACTTATAAACCTCTCTCCCATCCATCTGGGTGAACGCATAATGCTGTGCACCAAGCTGGCGGTAAAGATTATTCACCGGACGGTTCTCACAATGCAGTGCCATGCCACCGGCTCCGTCTGATCCCTGCACCATGGAAAGCAACTGGCTTCCTTCTGCACTAACTACAGCAGCTCCGGCTCCATCCCCGAAAAGCACACAGGTACTGCGGTCTGCCCAGTTCATCATTTTTGACAGGGTTTCTGCCCCGATAACCAGTGCATGTTTGTAACGTCCGGTACGGAAATAGGCATCCGCCGTAGCCAGTGCAAATAAAAATCCGGAACATCCCGCACTCAGATCAAATGCCGTTGCACTTTTTGCTCCAATTGCAGCCTGTACTTCACACGCCAGCGATGGAAATATGTAATCCGGGGAAATGGTTCCCGCGATAATCAGATCAATTTCACATCCGGATATTTTTGCATCTGCAAGTGCTTTCTCTGCCGCCTCTACCGCCATGGAAGTTGTTGTCTCTTCCACTGCAATATGGCGCATGCCAATCCCGGTACGGGAACGAATCCACTCATCTGAAGTGTCCATAACCTGAGCCAGGTCATCATTGCTTACAACTTTTTTCGGAAGCGCACTTCCGGTTCCTAAAAATTTCATTTTATGCTTCTCCTCTATGGAACAATTAGAACTTTCTGAAGCGATCATACCGCTCCTGTGCAAGCTGCTTACCACTCTTGTCATTCTGTGCACGTAAAAATTCTTTCATATTTCCTTTCATCCATGCCGCAATCGAAGTCAGCGCATCGTCATCCGCTCCGCCATACTCCGGAATCACCTTATCCACAACAGACAGTTCTTTCAGATCCTGTGCCGTGATCTTCATAACCGTTGCCGCTTCTTTTGCGCGTTTCCCATCCTTCCAGAGAATGGAAGCAAATCCTTCCGGAGAAAGAATCGAATAGGTGGCATTTTGCATCATCCATACTTCATTACCAACCGCAAGGGCAAGAGCTCCGCCACTGCCGCCTTCGCCAATCATCAGGCAAAGGATTGGCACCTGGATTCCGGACATTTCATAAAGGTTTCTTGCAATTGCCTCACCCTGTCCGTTCTCCTCGGCTTCTTTTCCCGGATATGCGCCGGATGTATTTACAAAAGTAATGATTGGCCGATTGAATTTTTCTGCCTGCTTCATCAGACGGATTGCTTTGCGGTATCCTTCCGGCGAAGGCATACCAAAGTTGCGTTCCTTGCAGTCCTTTAAATCTTTTCCCTTATGCACCCCGATCACGGTTACCGGCTGTCCATCCAGATAGGCAATACCACCGACAATTGCCGGATCATCACGGAAATAACGGTCTCCGTGCAGTTCCATGAATTCATCAAAAATCTGCCCCATATAGTCGACAGATGCCAGACGCTTCATCTGACGTGCCGCCATTACTTTATCCCACGGTTCTAACGGTCTGGAAAACGTATTTCTCTCGCGCATCAGTTCGGTCGGCTCATAACGGTCATCGTCATGTGCCGGATCAAAGTTTGCATATCCTTCGGTCGGACGATGCAGACGAAGGATTTTTCCCAGCGTATCTTTTAATTCGTCACGTTCTACAATCGCATCCACGAATCCGTGTTTCAGCTGAAACTCGGCTCTCTGGAATCCATCCGGAAGCTTCTCCCCGATGGTCTGCTCAATCACACGCGGACCGGCAAAACCAATCAGCGCTCCCGGCTCTGCAAGGATAATATCTCCAAGCATTGCAAAACTTGCGGTCACACCACCGGTTGTCGGATCGGTCAGAACCGGAATATAAAGAAGTCCTGCATCCGAATGCCGTTTTACAGCTGCAGAAGTCTTTGCCATCTGCATCAGGGAAATAATTCCCTCCTGCATACGTGCACCACCGGAACAGCAGAATAAGATCACCGGAAGTTTCTGTTCCGTTGCCTTTTCCATTGCACGTGTAATCCGCTCACCGACTACGTGTCCCATACTTCCCATCATGAAACGGGCATCAATCACACCGAGAACTGTCTTCTCTCCGTTGATTGTACAACTTCCCATGGTTACGCCTTCGTTTAATCCGGTTTTTTCCTGTGTTGCAGCAACTTTTTCTTCGTATTCCGGGAAATTCAGCGGATTTTCGGTCTTAAGATCATTATCCCAGGTTTCAAAAGTTCCTGCATCCGCCACCATACGAATACGGTTTTTGGTGCGGACACGGAAATAATATCCGCACTCATAGCAGACATATTTATTTTTGATGACACGCTGTTTATCCAGTTCTTTTTTGCAGATTTTACAGGTAACAGTCTCTACAACAGGTGCTGCTTCCTTTGCCTCTTCCTGTTTTGGCTCTTCTGCCTGTGTTTTTTCTGGTTCTTCGTTGTGATTTACTTTGATATATTTTTTATTAAAAAACATTGCCTTTCCCCTATCCGATTGCAAATGTCAGTTCTGCGGCACATGCCAGTTTTCCATTTACTTTTGCTGTTGCCTGCCCCACACCGATCGGTCCCTTCACCTTGATAATTTCGGTTTCAAGCACCAGAGTATCCCCCGGAACAACTTTCTGCTTGAATTTTGCTTTATTGATTCCTGCAAAATATGCCGTCTTTCCTTTCCATTCCGGCTGCGAAAGAATCGCAACCGCACCGGTCTGTGCCAGTGCTTCCACGATCAGCACACCCGGCATAACCGGATTTCCCGGAAAATGACCGGCAAAAAACGGTTCATTGAAGGTTACATTTTTCTTTGCTACCGCGCGCACGCCCGGCTCCACTTCTTCCACCGTATCAATCAGCAGAAACGGATGTCTGTGTGGCAGAATTTCCATAATTTCCTGTGTTGTCATACTCATAGCTTCTACTCCTCGTATTTGCGAACCAGAAGACTTGCGTTATGTCCGCCAAATCCAAGAGAGTTTGACAGTGCATAGGTAAATGACTCGTGGGATTCTTCTTTACAGTAGTTCAGATCCATCTCGTCATCCGGTGTCTCATAACCAACTGTACGGTGGATGTATCCTTCTTCCAGCTCTTTGACACAGGTGATAAATTCAACCGCACCTGCGGCACCAAGAAGATGACCGATCATGGACTTTGTAGAATTGATCTTAATGTCCTTTGCATGATCCCCAAACAGTAACTTAATGGCACGGGTCTCAAAAAGATCGTTGTGATGCGTTGCAGTACCATGCGCATTGATGTACGTGATCTCGTTTTTGTCTACCCCTGCATCCTCGATGGCATTCTGCATTGCGCGGGCTGCGCCTGCACCGTCTTCGAGTGGGGAAGTAATATGGTAAGCATCTGCGGAACATCCATATCCCACAACTTCTGCATAGATTTTTGCGCCTCTTGCTTTTGCATGCTCAAGTTCTTCAAGGACAACAATGCCGGCTCCTTCACCCAATACAAAACCACTGCGGTTCTTATCGAAAGGAAGGGAACATTTTTCCGGATCATCGGATGGAGAAAGTGCCGTCAGTGCACCGAATCCGGCAATCGCACATGGACATACGGCTGCCTCGGTTCCTCCGGCTACCATGACATCTGCCTCTCCGTACTGAATGCTGCGGAACGCATCACCGATATTATTCGTACCAGTCGCACAGGCAGTTACATCATTGGTACATTTTCCCTGCAATCCCAGCTGGATGGAGACATTTCCTGCTGCCATGTTTGAGATCATCAATGGAACGAAAATCGGATTGACTCTGCCTGGTCCTTTTTCCACAATCTTTGTGTACTCACGCTCGATTGCCTGAAGACTTCCAACACCGCATCCAACAGCTGTACCGCAACGGTACGCGTCCTCTTTTTCCATATCAAGCCCTGCATCCGCAACGGCTTCTTTTGCAGCTGCTACCGCATACTGTGCAAACAGTTCCATACGCTTTGCTGCCTTAAAATCCATATGCTCTTTTCCGACAAAACCTTTGACTTCTGCCGCAAGATGTGCTTTATATTCACTTGCATCAAACTTCGTGATAGGACCAAATCCAATCTGTCCGGCATGGATTCCTTTCCAGAATTCTTCCACATTCAGGCCGATCGGCGTGATTGCTCCCATTCCCGTCACAACGACTCTTCTCATTTTCCTTTTCCTTTCTTTCTATCAGGTTCCTTAAATGGCCATACCACCGTCTACGGAAAGTATCTGTCCGGTAATATAATCCGACTCCGGTGATGCAAGAAATGCGACTGCATTCGCAATATCCTGTACCTGTCCGGCTCTGCCAAGCGGGATCTGCTTTTTTAATTCTTCCTGGGTCTTTTCCGGCAATACTGCGGTCATCTCTGTCTCTACAAATCCGGGAGCTACCGCGTTGACGCAGATTCCCCTGGATGCAAGCTCCCTTGCAACAGATTTTGTCAGACCGATCACGCCCGCCTTGCTGGCTGCATAGTTTGACTGTCCCGCATTTCCAAGGATTCCGGACACCGAAGAAATATTGATGATTTTTCCGGCACGCTGTTTTAACAGATAGCGTGACAGATGACGAATGGTATTGAATGTTCCCTTCAGGTTGGTATTGATCACAGCATCAAAATCGCTTTCCTTCATGCGCATCAGCAGATCATCCCTTGTAATTCCGGCATTATTCACCAGAATATCCATATGCTTATATTCTTTGATAAGGGATTCAATCATCTCCTGACAGGCTGTAAAATCAGAGACATTGCAGCGAACACTCACGGCATCTCCTCCAGCTGCTTTGATCGCTGCAACTGTTTCATTTGCAGCATCTTCGGAACCATTGTAGTTCACCACAACAAATGCTCCGCGTTTTGCAAGTTCAAGCGCAATGGCTCTTCCGATTCCCCTGGAAGCACCTGTAACAAGTGCATTTTTACCGGTTAACATATTTATTGAAATCCTCCATTTTGTCGATGTTGCATGTGGTAACATCGCGATTGATCTTTCTCATGAATCCGGAAAGGCTGCGTCCCGGTCCGATCTCCACAAATTCCTCTGCCCCGTCTGCAATCAGACGTTCAATCGTCTGCTGCCAGCGCACGGAAGAAGAAACCTGACGTATCAGATAATCCTTGACATCTGCCGGATCTTTGACATAATCTGCGGTCACATTAGTCAGATACGGGATCTTGATCGGCTGAATCGTTATATCTTCGAGTGCCTCCCCGAGTTTCTTTCCTGCTTCTGCTAAAAGTGCAGAATGGAACGGTCCACTGACTTTGAGCGGAACCACACGCTTTGCCCCTGCTTCCTTACAGGCATCCCCTGCCTCACCTACAGCATCTGCTGCTCCGGTGATAACGATCTGTCCCGGACAGTTGTAATTTGCAATGGAAACAACTTTGTTTGTTTTTGTAGCGGTTTCCTCACAGATTGCTGCGATCTTTTCCGCATCCAGTCCAAGAATTGCAGACATACCGCCGCCTACCGGATATGCCTGTTCCATATAAATACCGCGCTTGCGGACAACCGCAAATGCATCCCGCATCGTCATCGCTCCGGATGCAATCAGCGCACCATATTCACCAAGGCTTAAGCCCGCCGTAACGTCGCAGCCAATTCCCGCTGCTTTTAATGCTGTATAAATAGCCGCCTCGGTTGTGAGCATACAGATCTGTGTGTACTCTGTAATGTTCAGCTTATCATTTTCTTCAAAGCAAAGAGCTGCCACATCCAGACCTGTCACTTCATTTGCCAGATCATAGACCGCTTTTGCTTCCGGCATGGCGTCGTAAAACTCTTTTCCCATACCAATATACTGAGATCCCTGTCCAGGGAACATAAATACTCTCTTCACTGTCTTCTCCTATTTCTGTCCCAATAACTTTTCAGCACCACTCATAACATCCCGGATAATTTCCGCACAGGTCTCTTCTTTTTTTACCAGACCCGCAGACTGGCCTGCCATAACGCTGCCGTACATGACATCGCCCTCCACAACTGCTTTGCGCAGTGCTCCGAGTGTCATCTGCTCAAGTTCTTCGAACGGTGCACCTTCTTTTTCTTTCTTTAAGTACTCGCGGGTCATTTTGTTACGAATAACGCGAATCGGATGGCCTGTGGACATGCCGGTCACTTCACTGTCAATATCTTTTGCTTTGACCACGCGCTGCTTGTAATTTTCATGAACCGTGGATTCTTTTGCAACAACAAAACGGGTTCCCATCTGTACTGCCTCTGCGCCAAGCATCATAGCTGCCGCAAATCCACGTCCATCTGCAATTCCACCGGCTGCAATGACCGGAATGGATACCGCATCTACAACCTGTGGTACGAGTGTCATCGTCGTCTGGGCACCGATGTGTCCACCGGACTCCATTCCCTCAGCGACCAGTGCATCCGCACCGCCACGCTCCATCAGCTTTGCCAATGCCACGCTTGCCACAACCGGGATCACTTTGATTTTGGCTTCTTTCCACATGCTCATATATTTGGCCGGATTGCCGGCGCCGGTTGTTACTACCTTAACGCCTTCCTCCACAATTACTTTTGCAATCTCATCCGCTTCCGGATTCATCAGCATGAGATTTACTCCAAACGGCTTGTCGGTTTCTTTTTTTGCTGCCTGAATCTGCTCACGCACCCAGGAAGCCGGTGCTCCACCTGCTCCGATGATGCCAAGTCCGCCGGCATTGGATACCGCACTGGCCAGTTCATGTGTTGCGACCCATGCCATACCGCCCTGAATGATCGGATATTCGATTCCCAGAAGCTCTGTCACTCTTGTTTTCATAGCTTATGCCTCAACACCCTTATTTTTCATATAATCAATGACATCCTGAACGGTAAGGATCTTCTCTAAATCCTCAGAAGGAATCTCTACACCGTACTCTTCTTCCAAAGCCATAACCAGCTCAAACAGATCTAAGGAATCTGCCTCAAGATCCTCTTTGAAGCGGGACTCTGCGGTGATAGAATCTGCGTCTACGTTTAACTGGTCTGCAATGATTTCTTTTAACTTTTCTAACATAATGGGTTCTCCTTTTACTGTCTTCAATTTTGTTTGATTGTGAAATAGTTTGATTGTCAAACAGTTTCTTAGTCAAAGTATATGCAAAGATAGTTTGATTGTCAAGATATTTTTTCAACAGGGTAATGATAAAAGAGTACAAAAAAGCACAGCAAACACTTTCTTCCTACACAAAAATGTTTGCTGTGCATATGGTTCTGTTTTTTGAACTTATCCGATAATGAGTTGCATTGCCCCGTATATTCCGGCATCATTGCCAAGCTGCGCCAGTTCAAAGCGGGTATCACGACATGCATGGAAGCAGCTTTCCTTAAAGTGCTTCTGGATCGTATCGATTAAAATCTGTCCGGCTTTGGACACACCACCACCGATCACGATAACTTCCGGATTAGTCACGCATGCAATATTCGAAAGGGTTGACCCTAAAATTTCTCCCACTTCATCTACCAGTCCGAGTGCTATTTCATCGCCTTCTTTTGCCACATCAAAAATGTCTTTTGCAGTAATATCTTTATAATCACGAAGCTTTGTCGCATCCTGTGTTTTGGCAAGTTTACGTTTTGCCATGCGTACAATACCGGTCGCAGAAGTATACTGTTCCAGACAGCCATACTGCCCACAGTTACAAGGCTCGATCTCATCATGATTTACGGTAATGTGTCCGATTTCTCCGCCTGCACCGTTATATCCGGCAACCACATGTCCGTCCACGATAATTCCACCGCCGACACCGGTACCAAGAGTCACCATAATGACATCTTTGCTTCCTTTTCCACCGCCCTGCCACATTTCGCCAAGACCTGCAACGTTCGCATCGTTTCCGACTTTTACTTTCAGACCTGTCTGTGCACCGAGTTCCTCCGCAACATTGATCACTCCCCAGCCGAGATTGACACATCCGTTAACAACGCCATCACTCCGCACAGGACCCGGAACACCGATTCCCACACCCTCTACATCACTCTTACTGATGCCTTCCTGCGCCAGTTTGTTATCAATCGCCTGTGCAATATCCGGCAGTACTGCCTTTCCGTTATCGCTGGTATCGGTCTTGATTTCCCATTTGTCAAGAAGCTCTCCGCTTGTCTCAAAAAATCCCATTTTTACGGTGGTTCCTCCCACGTCTACGCCAAATCCATATTTCTTCAATTCCTGATTCCTCCTTGATCTATGTGATATGTATTTTTCTTCTACCCCATGTATCTATATTCTACCATATTCCGGAATTTCTGCCTAGTATCGTTAAAAAAAATCAACCGATGTATCCATAAATACACCGGTTGCACTGTTTTATATATGTTTATTGTACGTTTCCACCACCGGCATCTCCGTTCTCTCCGGTATCACCGCTATTATCCGTGGTTTCGCTATTGTCCGGTTTATTGGTATTTTCTCCATTTTCCGGCTTATCGGTGTTTCCTCCGCTTTCTCCGGAATCGTTGTCCCCACTATGTTCCGGTTTGGAATTGTTATTCTGATCACCGGCATTGCTGTCGTTATTGTCCGGCTGGTTATCATTTTCGGAGCTTCCGTCCGTTGTATTATCTTTCTGCTGGCTCTCGGAAGTCTGCTGGTCATCCGTCTGGTTTTCTTCGCGCATCTTGTCGTGTTCTTCCTCTTCCTTCTTCTGCTGATTTTTAAAATCATCCGAAAGCTGGGCATAAGGAAGGAAATCAAGTGAAGATAATCCCTCATGGGCCGCGGACATATATGCTTTCCAGATCTGTGCCGGATACGTGCTTCCACTCAGATTGGAAATGGCTTTTGGATAATCACATCCCACCCAGACTGCAGTTGTATAATATCTGGTAAATCCGCAAAACCATCCATCTTTGTGATCGTTTGTTGTACCCGTCTTTCCGGCACACGGCATATCGGCAAGCTTTGCAGAACGTCCGGTTCCACTGTCCATAACGGATGTCATGATATCCGTCATCATCCGCGCCGCATCCTGCTTATAAACTGTTTTTTCCGTCAGGCTGGACGTATAGACTACATTTTCGTCAGAATCCACAATTGATTTTACACAGGTCGGTTCCCGGTAAAGTCCGTCATTTTCAACCGCTGCATACCCGGATGCCATCTCAAGCGGAGAAACACCTTTGGTAAATCCACCAAGAGATGTGGCAAGGGTATAATCTCCGTCCTTAATCTGTGCAAAATTCATATTTTTTAAATACTGCAGACCTGTTTTTGGTGTCAGTTCATCATACAGCTGCCAGGCAATCGTATTAATGGAATGTGCAACCGCATATCTGAGCGGAATCTTTCCGGCATATGTATTGTTTGCATTGGATGGTCCGTCTTTTAGTTTATGGTCATCCACAACGGTATCCGGAGTATACCCGCGCTCCAGCTGCGGAGTATATACCAGCAATGGCTTAATCGAACTTCCCGGCTGACGATAACTCTGGTATGCACGGTTTAACGTATAGTTATCCGAATCCTGCTTACGGCCGCCCACGATTGCCACTACATATCCGCTGTTGTTATCAATCGATACTGCTGCCGCCTGCATCTTGTAAGTTCCGTCTTTGGATTTGTCTTTAAATCCTTTGAGGGTATCATCGATAGCAGACTGCAGTTCCTTTTGTTTTTCCATATCAATCGTCGTATAGATTTTGTATCCTCCGGAAAACAGTTTCTTCTGACACGCACTGTAAAGTTCGTCATATGCTTCCCCATAAGACTTCTTTTCCTTATCCGAATCAAAATAATATTTAAACTGGAAACCTTCCTGTTCCATCAGTGCACGGGTTGCGCAGTCATACGTGTAAGTATCAATCGAACTGTTAATTTTCTCCGTGGCACTCTTTTTCGGCCGGTTCAGCGCAATCTCTTCTTTGGTGGCCTCATAATACTCTTCCTGGGAAATTTTTCCGTCATCCCGCATATTCTTTAAGATCAGATTCCGCCGGGTAATGGTATTGTCCGGGTGTGTCACCGGATCATAATTGGACGGGCGGTTCGGGATCGCACACAGATACGCGGTCTGCGATACATCAAGATCTTTCAGTTCACAGTTAAAATATCCATGACAGGCAGCGTCAATTCCGTAATAGCCGTTTGCAAAATACACGTTATTCAGATAAAATTCCATAATTTTATCCTTACTGTAACGTTTTTCGAGTTCCCACGCAAGAAACATCTGCTTCACCTTGTACTGCCACGTCTGTTTCGGCTGCATATAAATCAGCTTGGCAAGCTGCATGGTAATCGTACTTCCACCCTGCGTGCCTCCCTGCGATTTTTTCAGTTTCGACATGACTGTGGCTTTGACCGCACGCATGAGTGCCTTCAGATCCACACCGTTATGCTGGTAAAACTTCTTGTCCTCAATACTGATAATCGCTGCGACAAAATTCTTTGGAATATCCTCGTATTTGACATATTGCGCATTCTTGTCTCCCCTTCGTTCAGAGATCAGTTTTCCGTCTTTATCAAAAACGGAGCAGGTCTGTGAAGGGATAAATGTGGAATCGTCGGAAGCAGATACCTCCTGCACTGCCTCACGGCGCATCTGCTGTATCTGATCCGCATATCCGCCAAAATAGTAGTATCCAAAGCCTGCCAGCACAACAAGCATCAGCACGATCTGCAGCTTTATGACAAACCAGAAAAAGCGACCGTGCTTTTGCTTTTTGTTCTTTTGCTTCTTGGTTGACACATACTCTCCTCCATATTTATTTTGGAAACATACATCATACATTTTATCTCTTTTGGACAGTATATGCAAATTATCTTTTTATTAAGATTTTATTATTTTCACTGTTCCATATTTTTC
>ERZ1034865.1188-NODE-1188-length-12212-cov-21.742535_pt1 | contig 12212 bp, 8 predicted proteins | sample MGYA00520632_ERZ1034865 | MGnify/ENA primary metagenome ERZ1034865 (study PRJEB33766, sample SAMN09781738) | gut metagenome | biome: gut microbiome | host: Homo sapiens | place: Madagascar | study: EMG produced TPA metagenomics assembly of the PRJNA485056 data...
TTAATTAACCTAACAGACTTAAAGCAATCTGTGGACGGCTGTTAGCCTGAGTTAACATTGAGGTTGCTGCCTGCTGAATGATGTTCTGCTGTGATAAGTTTGCAGCTTCTTCAGCGTAGTCAGTATCACGAATTCTTGAACGTGCGTCTGACTCGTTCTCTGCAATGTTAGACTGGTTAGAGATAGTTGACTCTAAACGGTTCTGTACAGCACCTAACTGACCACGAGATTTATCAACATATGCAATAAACTTGTCGATTGCAGCTAAAGTAGCCTGAGCAGTGTCAGCTGTACTTACACCAAATGATTTACCTCTATTATCAGCATCAGCTATTAGAGTAGCACCAGCTTTTGCAGCGCCGTTCATCTGTTCAACAGTGAATCCTGATGACAAATCAACTGATGTAGTATCATTAGCATTTGAACCTACCTGAAAGTTTACCTTACCATTCTTATCTAGTAAAGTCTGGCCTTTTGTATCCTTGCCTGACAGGATCTCAGAACCACCGAATGTAGTCTTACATGCAATACGGTTAATCTCAGAGCATAACTGTGAAACTTCACCCTGGATTGATTCACGGTCTGCTGTAGTGTTAGTTCCGTTAGCTGACTGTACTGATAAGGTACGAATACGCTGTAACATGGTATGTACTTCGTCTAATGCACCTTCAGCTGTCTGTGCTAGAGCAATACCGTCGTTAGCATTACGGTTACCCTGCTTTAAGCCGTTAATCTGTGAGGTTAAACGGTTTGAAATCTGTAAGCCTGCAGCATCATCCTTTGCTGAGTTAATTCTGTAACCTGATGATAAACGCTTGTAAGTGGTATCCAAAGAATGAGTAGCTTTAGATAACTTGTTAGTGGTGTTTAATGAGCTAACGTTTGTATTTACATAAATTGACATTTTGTTTTCCTCCTGCGGAAAATCTTTTGAATTCTGTTAAGGATTTTTCCTTCCCTTTGAACTTAATAACGTCACTTACAAAAATCTCTTTAATATTTTTTTGAGAATTCTATTTTTCAAGGTTTAAAAATAGGCTCACATTAATGAAAATGTTGATAGACAAAGATCTTCAGTGTAAAAAATTGTTTTTTTACGATGACTAGTTAGCTTAAAAAATGGTGAAAAATGAGAAAATGTTCAGTTTTGTTGCATGAAATTTTGAAAAGAAATGCAATTTGTGTGACGCAACGCACTCTTGCAAACGATTGCAGATTATATATGTGCCCATGATCACGTAACGCATTGATTATGCTTTAAATATTACCGATTAGATCCCAAAAATGATTTAGGCATCTATAAAAATTAACTTTTACAAACTAAAATAAAAATCAAAACGTTAAATTAGATTTTTAGTCATGTGGGAGGAGCTAATGGAAAGTGCTCGTGACGTCGTCAGACAGACCATGGCCCTGGTTTTAGCAGGTGGTAGAGGCAGTAGATTAAAGGCCTTAACAGATACAAGAGCCAAACCTTCAGTTTATTTTGGAGGTAAGTTCAGAATTATCGACTTTGCACTGTCTAACTGTGTTAACTCTGGTATTAAGGGTATTGGTGTTGTAACTCAGTACAAATCTCACAGTCTTTTACGTCATTTACAGGCTGGTTGGTCATTCTTTAGAAACCAGATGAATGAGTACATTGATTTCCTTCCAGCCTCTCAGAGAATGGATGAAGAGCACTGGTATCAGGGTACTGCCGATGCTATTTACCAGAACATCGATATTATTAAAGATCACAAGCCAAAGTATGTTTTGATTTTGGCAGGTGATCATATCTATAAGATGGATTACTCAACCTTAATTCTTGATCATATCAAGATGGGCGGGCCATTAACTGTTGCATGTATTCCAGTACCAAAAGAGCAGGCTAAAGGCTTTGGTGTAATGAATGTTAACACTGACAATTTAGTAACAGATTTCGTTGAAAAACCTGCTGATCCTCCAACTATGCCTGATAACCCATATATGAGCTTAGCTTCAATGGGTATTTATGTATTTGATGCAGATTTCTTATATGACGTTTTACAAAAAGATGCGCAGACTAAAGGTTCACACCGTGACTTTGGTATGGATATTATTCCAGCTTTAGTTCAGCAGCATCAGGTTCATGCTCATGACTTCTCAAAATCATGCATCCGCAACCGTGGTAACAAAGATATTGTTTACTGGCGTGATGTAGGAACCATCGACGCCTATTGGGAAGCAAATATGGATATAGCTTCCATTGAGCCTCAACTTGATATTTATGACTTTAACTGGCCTATTTGGACAAATCAGATCCAGTTGCCTCCAGCTAAAATGGTTCAGGATATCAGTGGTACCTCCACTATTTTAAGAAACTCTGTAACATCAGCTGGCTGCATTATTTCAGGTTCATCAATTAACCAGACACTGCTGTTTAATTCATGTCGTGTTCATTCAAACTGCTTCCTGTCAGAGTCTGTGATCATGCCTTTCTGTATTATTCATAGAGCATGCCGTCTGACAAAGGTGGTAATGGATCGTGGTTGTGAGATCCCTCGAGGCATGATCATTGGAGAAGATCCTGTTCTTGATGCAAAGAGATTCTACCGTTCTGAAGGTGGAGTAACTCTGGTTACAAGATCTATGCTGGCTAAATTAAGACAGACAGAGCCTGAGCTCTTTGAGAATTTTGACAGTTACAAGGCTCCTGTGGCAATGCCTTCATACTAGTGTAAAGCGGTCATAATGACTCTTTACCCAGTTGGCTTTACATTCATACTATAGTGAACATAGATGAATAATAATGAATTATCTTCCCGCCTCTTTTGCGCCAAGCGCCTAAGGGGCGATTTCTTATCTGATGGGCAGTTATCATTTGGCCTCTCATCCTTTTATTTGTCAGACTCTGATGATTTTGGTGTTGAGCAGGACCGATTAAAGTTTTCAATGTGTGCACCTTTGCGCAGACTGCAGCAGAAAACACAGGTTTTCCCTTTAGATGTGAAAGCTGCCTCAAGAAACAGACTTACACATTCTCTGGAAGTGGCCCAGTACACAAGACTTATCTCTTTTGCTATAGCAAAAAAAAGCTCTCAGGCTGATTTTGTGCCGATACTGCGACCAATGACAAGCTGTCTTTATACAGCATCATTGATGCATGATTTGGGAAATCCACCTTTTGGACACTTTGGTGAATCGTTAATCAGAGAGTGGCTTAAAAAGACAGTTGAGAATCGTCATATAAGTTCTGAAATTGCCATGGTGGAAAAAGATGATCTTTTGACCTTTAACGGCAATGCTCAGGGGCTGAGACTGGCATTTTCAATTCAGGATCTTAATCTTACTTTAAGTCAGTACGCCTCTGTGATCAAAGTTCCGTATACCATCAAGGAACTGTTGTTAGGTCAGGGTAAAGGTGAAGCCGGTAACGGAATACAGGGGGACTTTTACTCATGGTCATATGCCAATGCAGGAGTTTTTTTATCAGAGAAAGTTCTTCTTGATGCGATAAGGGAAGAGTGTCATCGTGATACACGTCATCCGTTTGCAACTATCATAGAGTATGCTGATGATCTTGCTTATGTTCTTGCAGATCTGGAGGATGCGTTTGACAGAGGACTTATTGACAGATATGTAATTTTAAAACTCTGCCGTGAACTTGATAATTATCCTGAGCTGTCAGAACTGTCAAAAGATCTCGATGTTAATGAAATCGAAAAAAGATTTTTAGTAAATAAAACAGAAGCTCTGTTTTATTTACGTGATGTCATTTCAAACTTTTACATAAATGACATAGCCACAGCCATAAGTCAGGATCTTGAACAGTTTATAGAAACAGGTGAACCTGATTTCTCTTATGGCAACTATCCAGGTGTAACTGCATTAAAAATGTTGAAGAACTTTGAATATCAGGCTGTATACAACCATTTTGAAGTTCAGACTTTAGATCTGTCAGGAGCAAGTTATATTAGAGGTCTATTTGAATCCTACGAGTATCTTCTGTTTGAAAATGAGGATGACTTTGCAAAAGAGCTGTCTGGAACAGGTGGCAATCCCTTCTGTAAACGTATAGCCTCAAGGATTTCCAGAAGACATAAGGAGTATTACCTTAAGAACAGGGATAAGGCTGTATTCTCTGAAATGTATTTAAGAATAAGACTGCTTGTAGATTATATTTCAGGAATGACTGATACATTTGCAGAATCTGAATATAAAGTTTTAAAAGGCATTCATTAAGCGCAGATCTAACCATCATGATAGCAATTCATAAACTTAAATCGTAAAGTTAAATAGAAAAATACTCTTACAAGCAATGAGCGCGCAAAGATCCTGGCATTGCAAATATGATACAGAAAATTGCAGGTTGCTCTTTTAATCAATCTAAAAAGAGCAACCTGTAACCATGACTTAGAGGAAATATTACCTTATCTTCTTACAAAGAACCTCACAGTCCTTTTTATCAAATGAAATTCCATATGCATAAACTGAAGATATATCCTCATTATTAAGATATGGTTTTGCGTAATTCTTCTCTTCTATCTGAGCTACAGCCTCTCTGGCTTTTGCTTTTTTACTCTCAGAACCTGAACATGATTTTATCTCAATGATGGCAACTTTCCCGCCTCGGTTACTCTTAAAGATAATGTCAGCATAGCCGTCGCCTGATTCAGAATTGGAGCGGTATTCAGAAAAGAATTCCTTAGAGCAGTTAGAAAAGAGACCGTTTAGAAAACCGTGATAGTAGTTCTCATGAGGAGCCTTTGTAGCACTGTCTCTAATTGAAATATAGTTCTGCAGAAGGTTAAAGATAGTGTCTGATGCTGTATCAGCATCACCTTTAAAAAGACAGTTTGCAAGAGATTCTGCAACAGATGCAGGGGCTGTCTCTTTATTAAATCTGTTCTGAATATTGCTGATAAAACATTTTAAGATTTCCTGGTTTGGAATTCTTGCAAAGAACACTTTATGAGCTTGACTGTCTTTTTTGAGCTCTTCTGTTGTCTTATCCCAGTCCAAGGTTAAATAACCTGTATGCAGAAGCAGTGACCAGAAGTCATCAGGATTGTGCTCAGACAGACTGTCATAGTTCATGGAATCATTGAGACTGAAACTTACTGACTTACCGTCAATTAAGTCCTGCATCTTCTGAGTGTCTTTATCTGTAAGATATCCTAAATATTCATAGACAGCAGAGCTTGAAGTAGTGTTTGCCCAGTAATTATTAGCATGAACAAGCTCTTTGTGACCGTTTAAATTATTTATATAGTTCTCATCAATGAAATTTATAACATCCCATGGACAGAACATCTCTTTATCACAGAACCTGTAACCGTCATAGTTATCTTTAACAACCTGAGCATATTCACCCATCTCATAATCTTTTAATGCCTTTGAGGTCTCATCCTTGGTAAAACCTATGATGCCTGTCAAATCCATATTACTGGAGATTACTGTATTTACTTTAAGATTGTTAACACCTGTAAAGATACTGTTTTTAGCTACCTTCAAACATCCAGTCATTACTGTCTTGGTAAGAGTGTTCTCATCTTTTAGAATACCTAAGAAGCCTGACATTAAAGTTACCATTCTTGAATGGTAGGTATTGTTAGCATCAATTTTTACGTCGTATGTCTTATATTTGAGTAAATCGTGATATGAGGCCTTGGCTAAAGGTACATCATATTCATCTATGAGCAGGACAGGGAGTTTACCGTATTCCTTATATAAAAGAGCTGACAGGGTATTTAATGAAGTCTTAAGTATTGCTGAGTTTTCAAGTTTCATTAAAAAGCTTTCATCTGTGATTTTTTTTAATTTATCCTTATCTGAATCATTTAACCTAGGACTTTCTAAAAGATATTCATATTCAGAAGCAACTTTTGATACGACAATGGCAAACATCTTATAGGCGTCTTCAAAGTTATCTCCATCAACACTCTTTAAAGTGATAAAGATAACAGGATATTTACCCATGTACTTTTCACAGAACTCTGTGTCTTTTAATATTTGTGTTCCTTCAAAAAGTCTTAGCTGTTCTGAGGTGTCAGAAGGATTTTCTTTGTTTATCTTTAAAAATGAGTTGAGCGTACTCATAAAGACAGTTTTACCAAAGCGTCTTGGTCTTGTAAACAACATGACAGCTGACTTGTCAGTATCAATAAGAGTTTTTATATATGGAGTCTTGTCCACATAGTAACAGCCACCATTACGTATTTCTTCATATCCGTTTTTACCGTAGGGTAATGGCAGAAAATGTTTATCGCTCATCTTGTGATCCTGTTATAACTGTCTTTCTGTTTATTATACATTATGTAACTTTTTTAACTCGCAATTTTCTGCGCTATATGCTTTGTTAAGAAACTTTTACTTTTTTATTACACAGGTTCTCTTTTTTTATTCTGATGACTGTTAACTTATCTGTAAAAGGCTGTTTGAAGGCTCAATTTTTATAAGTCTGGTTCATTTTTTTTTATAATTCCAGTTCAAACACGTACCTAATGTGGATATGAATTAAAAATCTGTGCAATTCTTTGATAAAATAGCGGACAATTATATTAAGCAACAGGCAAAATACATCTTATGGTTACTAATACAGAAGATAAAAAAATAACTACTTATGATAAGATTTTTGACGATATCAGACCATGTCGTGATGATGAGGTTGAGTCAGAGCTAAACAAGATCATTTCTGATGAAATGGTCATCAGCAGTATTTTAAAGTTCCGTTTTCCGGTTATTTATAAAAAGCTTGGTTTTATCTTAAAGCCTTTTGTAAAGAGCCTTTTAAAGAAAAAGATTGCTCAAATCAAGACTATCAAAGATTTTCAGGTTATTGTGGCCCACTTTGTAAAGAAGATGGTTGAAACAACAACTGACGGTCTTGAGCTGGTCGGATTTGATAAACTTGAAAAAGGAAAAGGTTATCTCTTTATTTCAAATCATAGAGATATCTCTTTAGATCCTGCTTTTATTGATTACGCTTTATATAAGACCGGTTGCGATACTGTAAGAATTGCTATCGGTGATAATCTTTTAAGAATACCAGCTGCTACCTCTTTAATGAGATTAAACAGAAGTTTCATTGTTAAAAGATCAATTGAAGCTCCACGTGAAAAATTAAAGGCTTTAACTCATCTATCAAATTACATTGGCCTTTCCATTGAGGAGAACAAATCAATCTGGATTGCCCAGAGAGAGGGAAGAGCCAAAGACGGCAATGACAAGACTGAAGATGCTGTATTAAAGATGATTTCTTTATACGGTCGTCAGAAAAAGCAGTCATTCTCAGAATACATGAGTTCTCTGAACATTGTTCCTGTATCCATTACATATGAATATGATCCTAATGATCTTGCCAAAGCAAATGAGCTTTATGAAAAAGAGAAGAATGGCGAGTATCATAAAGACGAGTTTGAGGATATTGAAACCATCACCCGTGGTATTCGTGGCTATAAAGGTCATGTAAAGCTGGTAGCAGGTGATCCTATCAAAGGTGGTTTTGAAACTCCTGAAGAGCTGTCGGCAATCATTGATAACTTTGTATGGAAAAACTATGAGTTATATCCTACTGCTTTAATAAGTGCAGGCCACGCTGAGAATGTAAGTGAAACTGACAGACAGAAGTTTTCTGAGAGGTTAAATTCTTATCCTGAGCACCTTCGAGATATGGTGAAGGCTATGTATGCCGTTCCATACTCAAACAAAAACAGATAGACTGTGCAGATGAGATTCTGAAAGAACACAGATAGTAAATAAAAACAGAGGCCTGTAGGTTAAAATGTTTAATCCTATTTTTAATGCAGATGGATCATTAAGCTATTTTAGAGTTACCTGTCTTGTTATTGCTCTAGGTTGCCTTATCGGCGGTTGTGTGATGGACGGAGCATCTGGAAGTAACTCTAAGGCAGAGTCTTTAACTCAGGCATCAGAAGATGCTCAGAGTGCATCTTCTGATGTCGAGGCTGATGATTCTTTATCAGCAGATGAAATCAGAACCATAGCTTTAAAGGAAGTCTATCAGGCTACAAAATATATGCAGACCTGTGGTGCTTTTGACAGAAGTTATGACAACTGTACAGTAACACTGAGTGAACAGGCAAAACCATATTTTTCCATGAACCTGGATACTGCAACAGATGGTTTTACTTTAATGTTTAATGCTACAGACAGTAATACAGACAGTTGCAGGGTTTTCGAAACTGACAGTGATGGCACTGTAACAGCTTTAAATGCAGAAGGAAAGGTTGACTCTTCATGTACAGAAGCGCTAGACAGGGCTTTAAAAAAGTTTTCTATCACAAGAGATACTGATACAAACGACGGTCAGCTGGCACCTTCAGGATTCACACCTATCGTAAGAAATATCTCTCAAAGATAATTTTATTTTTTTTCTGCTAAAATCTAACTGGTTTTTATGAGGGCAAGATAATATGAATATTACAAAAGATACAGTTGCAACATTGAGCTATACCGTAACTGAAACTAATGGTCAGGTTGTTGGCAGAACTCAGCCTGACGAGCCTGTAACTGCTCTTATCGGTCACGGCTTTTTGATCAGAGGTCTGGAGAAAGCCTTGGAAGGTCACAAGAAAGGTGACGAGTTTGCAATTCAGTTAGAACCAAAGGATTCTTACGGTGAATATGATAAGAATCTCGTGCAGACAATTGACAGAGCAATGTTTGGTGATTTTGAAATTGCAGTTGGCAATGTTTTTGAGGCTGATTCAGAGCATGGTCCTATGGCTGTTGTAATCAAGGAAATCAATGACAAGACTGTAGTTGTTGATGGTAATCATCCTCTTGCAGGCAAGACTCTGAACTTCCTAATTGTAGTTGAGGATGTTCGTGAGGCTACCCCTGAGGAAATCAAACACGGTCATGCTCACGTAGGCGGTCACTGTCCATCTGAAGATCATGATCACGAGCACTGCTGCTGTCACCATCACCATGATGAGGATGAGCACGATCATGAACATCACTGCTGTCATGGCCATCACCATGACGACGATCATGAGCACCATTGCTGTCACGGTCATCACCATGATGATGAGCATGAGCAAGGTGAACATCACTGCTGTCACAAACACTCTCACGAGTAATTAAATTTTGTTAAAGATAAGGCTCCTTTGTGCAGGAGCCTTTGTTGTTTTCGGAGCACACCATGAAATTTATTATTAGACTTTTCCCAGAAATCTCAATTAAGAGTAAACCAGTTCGCAATCGTCTTATTAGATTAGTTAGACAGAACATTGTTAATGTTTGCAAACACCACAACATCGCTGTTAATGCCTATGCTCAGTGGGATAAGGTTGTAGCTATCTTTGGAACTGAGGAAAAGCCTGTATCAAAAGAAGATGCCATCAATGAGTTATCAAGAATTCCTGGCATTCACTCTTTCATGGAAGTAAATGAATACCCATTTACCACACTAGATTCTCTGTTTGATTCAATTAAAGACGTTGTAGGTCCTTCAATTGAGAATAAGACCTTTGCTGTAAGAGTAAAGAGAAAGGGCAATCATGAGTTTAACTCTCAGCAGGCAGAGAGGATCATCGGCGGTAAATTCAAAGCCTCATTTCCTAACAAAGGTGTATGCCTAGATGATCCTGAAGTTTTAATCCACCTTGAAATTGAAAATCAGGTAGCTTACTTGTCAGGTGACAAGCACCTAGGCATTGGTGGCTATCCTGTAGGTTCTCAGGGTGATGTCTTCTCTTTAATCTCAGGAGGCTTTGATAGTGGCGTTTCAACTTATGATGTATTACATCGTGGTTGCAGGGTAAATTACCTGTTCTTTAACATGGGCGGTACTGCTCATGAGATTGGAGTAAAGCAGGAGAGTTACTTTATTTGGGATCGCTATGCATCTTCACATCGCGTTAAGTTCGTAACTATTCCATTTGAGCCAATTGTAGGGCAGATCTTAGAGAGAACTCATCATGGAGTTAGAGGAGTGATCTTAAAGCGCATGATGATGAGAGTAGGCTCATTGGTTGCAAAACACTTTGATGCTGAAGCTTTAGTTACTGGTGAATCATTAGGTCAGGTATCAAGCCAGACCCTACGCAATCTAACTCATATTGATAATGTATGTGATGTATTGCTGTTAAGACCATTAGTTACAGCTGATAAGCAGGACATCATCGATATGTCTCGTAAGATTGGTACTATTGGTTTTGCTGAGTCCATGCCTGAGTACTGTGGCGTAATTTCAGATCATCCAAATGTATGTCCTAGTGCTTCTTTTGTTGAAGAGGAAGAGGCTAAGATGGATCCTGATCTTGTACAAAAAGCTTTCGAAAGTATGAAAGTTGTTGATATTGCTGATATCCCAACTGATACTACCAAGCTTAAAACAGAGATCGAGGTTGTATCAGAGCTAGCTAAATCAGATGTGATCTTAGATGTAAGAGCTCCTGATGATGTTGAAAAGAAGCCGTTAACAGGTTTTGAGAATGAAGTTATCTTAATGCCTTTCTATAAAACAGCCTCAGACTTTAACAAGCTGGATCAATTAAAGACCTATGCTCTTTACTGTGATCAGGGCGTGATGAGTACCATGCAGGCAAAGCAGTTAAAAGAAAAGGGCTATCATAATGTAAAGGTATTTAGACCTAATAATGACAAGTAATAGTCACTAATAATTGTTTTCATTAAAAATGCAGTTTGAACAAAGAAGCGCTCTGTCAAACTGCATCTTGTTAAGAGATGCAACTGTTAATAATTAAAAGAACTTTAAACTTCGTGATACTCAGTTAAAGCTCTTACCTTAGGATCAGCATTGAACACAGCTGCAATTCTTAAAAGCTCTGCTTTCTTAGGCACAATATTGCCATAGTCACGTGTTTTAATCTGCTCAATGGCTTCACTAAGCTTTACCTTAGCTTCTATCTCATTCTTTGCATACTTAAATTCAAAGACTATCCTTCTGTTATCAGACTCTATTACAAGATCAGCTCTACCTTTTGATGAGTGCAGTTCTGCACTGACAGAGTTACAAATACCTTTTAAGTACATATAGAGTAATTGCTGAACCACAGCTTCAGAACTGATTGGATAATTATCATATGAAACTGTATTTAGAACAGTATTGAAAAGTTCTATGATTTCACCAACATCTTTACTTTGTGAAAGGATTTGTTCATTAACATTCTCAAGTTTCGTATCATCAAAGATATTTAGAGCCATTAAGGATAACAGTGCATTGTAAACTTCACTGTTTGGTATTCCTAAGGTCATAAAACCTTTTGAGTATACTGGTGAGCGTAATGTTAAATAGCCCGTCTGACACATTAAGACATTCTGGTTGATCGAGGTTAAAGACGTTGGATTCTTAAAATCATTTACTCTAATAGTGATAGTTTTATCTTTCTCTACATAATCCAATGAATTTAACTTATGGGTCTTTAAATAGTTAACCAGGATAGATGGTAGGCCACCGTTGTCGTACCAGTAGTCTCCAAAATCTACAAATTTATTTTCAATAATGCTTTGAAAGAAACTATTTACAGACCAAGTACTGAAGACTTTCTTTTTATAAAACTCATCAAAACAGTAACCATCGTAGTTTTGAGCCATCATATCTAACATTGACTCAATCTGCTCGTCGGTTACATTATCTACACTGCAGTTATTCTCATAGGATGAGGCCAGTTTTAAATAATCAATGTAGTACTTTTTAATCTCGTCTCGAGTAAAGCCTATCATTTGAGAATAGGCACTTGCATTGGTAATATCTCTGATATCAGAACCAATTGAAAAGATTTCTACATCTTTTAATCTCGTGACACCTGTTATTCCTAAGAATTTAATTGGCCACTTGTTTTTAATAGTGGCATAAAAGCTTTTGATCTTTTCCTGAAATTGATTATATAGAGTTTCATTATTGATGTTTGCTGTCATCTGACAGTCATACTCATCAATTAAAATTACGATTTGACGTTTTTCTTTTCTTAACTCATCTAACAGAAAGTAGATTGTGTCTTCAGGTTCAACTTTCTCTTCATAGTTTTTGACATTGATATCTCGTGCAAATGAGCTAATGATTGCATTTAGTTTTTGCTTAAAATGCTCAAGTGAGTATTTATCTAAATCTAAAAAATTCAGTCTTAATACAGGATAGGTAGGTTCAGTCCACTTGTCATAAATCCAGGTTCCTTTAAAGTAAGGCTCTACACCTGTTTCAAATAAAGTTGCTATGGTATCTAAGGTAAGAGATTTACCAAAACGACGTGGGCGGGAGATAA
>ERZ1034865.1190-NODE-1190-length-12193-cov-13.562449_pt1 | contig 12193 bp, 12 predicted proteins | sample MGYA00520632_ERZ1034865 | MGnify/ENA primary metagenome ERZ1034865 (study PRJEB33766, sample SAMN09781738) | gut metagenome | biome: gut microbiome | host: Homo sapiens | place: Madagascar | study: EMG produced TPA metagenomics assembly of the PRJNA485056 data...
AAAACAAGAAAGAAAAACTAGCAACCTATAGCTACTCTTGATAGCAAGGAATACTTGCTCATACGATTCATTAAAATGACACCATTATTTCAGTTGAAACTCATACAAATTATTAATTTATATTAATCCAAAAAGAAGGTGATGTTAGACATAACTACAAACTATATGGTCGTTATCATTAATTTAGTGCCTATCTCTTCTTACTGTCCAACACAGACAAACAAGGTACTTCTTTTTACCTTTGAGATCTCCCTCAAAAACAGAAACAACCTCATCACTTTCTGACATCCCACTTGTCATCGCTCCCAAACCATCAATGTCTTGCAGTTTTCGATATAAACCATATTTAAAACCAACTAAAACAATAAAAATTATTATAAATAAAACTAACATACCGTTCTTCTTTCTTTACAGATTTTAAATCAATACTACTGTTTCATTTTGTAATACCACAGAACAACACGAATATCTGAAATGATTGTAACTGCCATAAAACTATTACCAACACCTAATGAAACTATAGCTATTTTTCTTGCAACATTTCCTATCTGAGACTTCTCTAAATCATCATAATCAGAATGTGCCACCTTGTCTTTATCCAAAGAACCTTCTACTAATTCTGGAACACTTTGATCACTACTAGTCTTATCATCAGGTGCTGTCTTTGAAGACTCAACCACAGTATCCTGCTTTATTTCCAAATACGACTGACTAGCATTCAGGTTACTAGATCCGCTAAATAAACCAGGAGGAGTAGAGCTATCTGCTACTGATTTTCTGTAATCACTCGAAGAAGATGATGAAGTTGATAATTCTGGCCTTACTAAACCACTTGGATCGGTCAATGAACCAGAATCCGTTGTTCTATTCACCTCTGTTGAAGAACCGAGTTCTGTTGAGCTACTAAAACTAGAATTCATTGTACTACTTGGGTCAATAGATGAAGTTGAACTATCAGGCATTGTATTACCTACAATATAAACTAATATTTGGAGTTGTGACAAGATACCTTCTGTGACACTTGGTAGCGTATAAGTTACAGGAGTACCTACTTGACTCGGTTCTCGTTTCAACTGCGATATATCTAAATCACTAATGGTTACACTATAATTTGGCCACAAAGTCATGTCTAAATCAGATTTTCGGAATAACATTACAGGCTCAGATTTCCTAATAATCTCCTGTTTTAATTGGTCTTCATCCATTGAGATGATTTCATTCAGCTGAAATGTGACATCACTAGCACGCATACAGTAATCTATCGTATCATAATGATAATGCTTCAAAGTTACAGAAGCATTATCGACCGTATCAGAAGAAACAATTGGCAATGTTGAGTAGAAAACGCTTACGATACCTAACAGTAGAGTGAGCAACAGTACAGAAATTTTACTAACCTTCATGGTTTTTCCTCACTCAGCATTAAGTTCTTTTTATACCTTCTTCCAACTGGCAATTCTACGCCTGTTATTAGAACAACTTTTGTCGCAAAAGTTTTTGCGATATAACGTTTATTAATTAAAAAACTTCTATGGATACGAATAAAACCTCTTTGATAAAACTGTTCTTCCAGCTTTCCCATTGTTGTATAAAATTCAAAGGTTTTGTCTCTATCATAGTGTACAGTAATGATACGAGACTGACTTTCAAAATAACTAATATCTTCTAAAAGGAGATATTTACTTGTTCCTGCACGAGATAACACAACACCTTCTTTTTGACGATTAGTGTATTTTTGAAATGCTTTACTCAAAGCTAATTCGAACTTTTCCAAAGAACTTTGATCTTTAACGATATAATTTAGAACTTCATTATCGTAGCCATCAACTGCAAAATCCTTTTGATGCGAATAAAGAATGATTTCTCTTTGATAACCCAAATTTCTGATTAACTCAACCTGTTTGAGATCCGATACTGATTCTACAGATAGATAGAGTAAGTCAATTGTAGACATTCCTTCTTCAATCAAAGGTAATAGCTCTTCAAATGTTTGTTTAGCTAAAATAGTGGCCTCTTGTTGGTTACTATGCAAATACTCTTTTATTAAGTCAGTACATTGTTTAAGATAATAATCCTTGGGTTCATAGATTAAAATATTCATAAACTATTCTTCCTCTACTAAGATGACATCCGTCCATTAAAGGTTTCCTTTCTCTAAAACATCCTTGTTCGTCTCATAAAGCTCCGTTGGAATATTTAAATTTTCTCGAAATTTAATTGCCTCTTCTAGACTATCAAAAACACGTCTTGCTTGGACATACTGCTGACCACTACGCCAATAAAGTTTCTGAACTACCCACATAGCTAGCGCTATCCCCCTTATTTTTTAATAACATTATGATAAAGACTTCATCTCCACTAACTCGTCATAAAATAACAAATTAGCTGTTGTGATATATGGTAATGTGTAGAAATAGATAAGACCACACGTGATTCCTGTTAAGAGATACCAACCAATAAAGCTAAGTTGTAAACAGAAGAAACGCCACTTGTTACCGTTCATCAGTTTTGTACTTTTTTCAATAACACTACGAGGCCCTTCATAAGTACCGTTTTGAACATCATCATATAGGATATAAGTTGTCATACTATATGAAAATTCTTTCATAATAGTAAGTACAGCCCCTGCAATCATCATAATTAAGCCAATAGTCATAGCAACACAACCTATAATAGAAGTAGCTTCACTGACATAAACAAGTCCAAATATAAAAACGAATACTCCAACAGCGGTAAGTAATGACCACAAAAAGATGAATAGCCATTTCAAAATAGCTGTTAAAATGTATTTTCCGAATAATTCATTTGAGAAGACAATCATATTATCTCCTACTTTGACATGAGATCGTTTCAAACGAATGACATCAAGCACAGCGTAACTAGCTGAAGCAAGAAATAGTGTAGAAAGAATTCCAATGATACTTGTAAGTGATGGTATAATGCTAAGTTCAATGCTGTTTCTTGTTGTAAAAATCACCTGACGATAGGAAATTGAAACAGAAAGAACAGCTAAAATAATAGAAATAATAAATAATTGATACTTGCCAGAGAGTGTTTTCAGAAATCCTCTAGATTTTCGACGTATTTCTGAAGCTTTCATGCTTTACCTTTTCTCCTTTTCTTTTAAAAATTACTTGTTTCAAGCTTAATACCAAATATCTAATGACTATTGATAAAAGAGCAATAATGCTATAAATAAAACAACCTATACTAATTGGTTGAAAGAAAATGTTCTTGTACACTTCTCCCTCTGAATCAATAAGTTCAATAACTGGAGTCTTAATATATCACAATAATACACCTAATAGTAACAAACAGCCACCTATCAAAGTAGCTAATCTGTTATAGCTCATTTTACTTTTTATCCTTATATTTGAGAATAACGACAATAGTCTAGTCTGAAAAGTCAAACAATTTATTATCGCCTTTTTCTAACAACTAGTACAATAAGAATCACAAGTAAAACAACAGCTGATGCCAGTAACCCTATCACAAGCCATTGAGAATAATTTGTTTCCTCTTTAGGACTAACATCTGTCTTGTTGAGCTTCTCCGCTTTCTTTTTAGTAATAGTAAACTCTTTTTCAAGCTCCCATGTTTGATCGCCTGAACTAACTGTTAGTTGTAAGCGATAATTTCCAGCTTTCATTTCTTGCCCATTATAATAAACAGGGAATTGGAAAACACTATCTGGGGCAATTTGAAGATTTTCTTTTTGATCACTAAGAACTTCCTTACCATTGCTATCTAATACTTTTGCTTTAACAGTAACTTGACTGACATAATTTGATGTTTGATTTGCAATAGTTGCATTAATTACATTACGGCTGTTTACCTGTCCAGGTGCTACTTTAGTTAGCGTCAAATCGTTTTTTTTCGCCTCTTGGTTCCCATGAAGTAACAAAGCAATCGCATAGGCAAATTTGTTTTTAAACATCGCTGTATCTTCAGTCGCTTTTTCTTCAGTTACGTCATGAAAACTGATACCACCAGCAACAATGCCAGCATAATCTGTTGTGGGAGCAGTCACATGAACAACAAAGTCTACCGTTTGATGAGCATCAATTGTTTGTTGTGGATTATCAAAACTTGCAATGGTCGTTACATCAAAGGGAACCTTTTGAGTCAGTTTATTATCTGTTTTTGAATACTCAACTACCCCGTTAAGATTCGTAGTGGCCTGCGCAACTTCACCAGCAATTGTAATAGCTTTATCCGAATTATTGGTTACATGAATGGTTAAATCAACTGTTTCATTCGCAGGTAAGGCTAAATCAAAATAAGTTTTATCTTTATCAACTTGGTAAGGCGATTGATCTGCTACTACCGAAAAATTAGCTTGATCTTCCGCAAAAGCAATAATGGGATTAAAACAGAACAAAGTCGTAATAAGAGTTAATAAAGGTTTAAAGTATCTCATTATCAGATCCTTTCTATTAATTAAATTAGTCCTTCTAGAATATCAAAAGGAAGCAAGAGTTGCCTCTTGCTTTCCTTATTCACCATTGTTATAAACATTAGCTTACATTAGGCTGGAGAATCTGTTAGCGTCCATACTAACTCAGCTGTATAAGCTTCACTTTTCTTAGCTGTGCTACCTGGAACCTCTAAGTGTGCTTGATTAGGCGCATAAGTAAGAGTAGAAATACCATTACCATTGTTAACTTGTGCTTCAAAGACTTTAGAAGCATTTCCTACCGTAAGCGTTGCAGGAGTAGCCATAACAATTTCACCACTACTGTTAAATGTTGTACCAGCATCTAAAGTAAGTTGGGCACCTGTTAATTCATCACTATTAGTTGTTTTAAGTTGTGTTGATTGTGTGACTGTAACATTCCAACCTTCCCCTGTACCACGAAGATCAGATACCTTTAAAGTGCCGGCGGTCACAGCATCATAAGTTTTATCCTTTGCTGTAATATCTTGTTGACCAAAATCAAAACTTGGAACAGCTGCTGCATTAGGATTATCTGGATCCACAATGTTAATAGTACCTTTTTGATATTCAATTTTACCATTTGAATTTTGAGCGAATGTATCTGCCGAAGCTGTTGTTGTCATAACGCTACCTGCAACCAAAGCAAGAGCGAGGGTACTCATTGATTTTAGTGTTAATGATTTCATCTCTATTTCCTACCTTCTTTTTTTATAGTTTAATTTGGACTGTCTGATAATGTCCATTCTAGAGTTGCAGTGTATTGTGTTGCTTTTTTAGTTGTTGAACCAGGAACAAATAATTTAGCTTTATCAGTGCCCCAAGTTAGTTTTGATATACCGTTACCTTTACCTGCTTCAGCTTTAAGAACTTCAGAGGCAACTCCTGGAGCCAAGGTGACATCATTATTTGTTGGCAATTCATTATTAGTGTTTGTCACTGCACCAGCATCTAAAGTAAGTTGAGCACCTGTTAATTCATCATTATTAGTTGTTTTAAGTTGGTCTTTTTGAGTAACGCTTACTTTCCAACCAGCATTGCTACCACGAAGATCTGTAACTGCAAGAGTCCCTTCTGCCGTTGCATTATAAGTCACATCTTGTGTTGTGATAGCATTAATACCAAAATCAAAACTTGGGACTGTCTGTCCTGTGCCATCTCCAAACTCAAGATTACCAGCAGTAAATTCTACTGTACCAGTTGTTTGATCTGCAGATACTGGTGTTGCTGTTGCTACAACACCACCAGCAATTAAAGCAAGAGCTAAAGCACTTGTCGATTTAAGATTTAATGATTTCATCTGTATTTTTCCTACTTTCTTATTTAATATCTATATTTAAATGACTATCATTTAAATCATCGTTTAGCAAAATTATTTTGTCTTTTGATGACGACGGAAGAGATAAAGAGCTCCAATGAGTAAGAGAAGACCTAAAAAAACGTAAATTGTTGCACTTAGCATGCCTGTGCTTGGTAAAAAGCCCTGATTTTTAGGTTGTTCTGTTTTATTTGCTGATACCTGTGAATTTGTAACCTTTTGGTTGTAAGCAACCACAGTCGCTTCGGTTTGATCAAAACTAACTTCAAAAGGAATCGGCGTAGTATCCAGTTGATATCCCTTAGGACTCTTTATCTCAACAAAAGTATATTTTCCCGGTTGAAGACGATCAAGGTAAATCTCCCCTTTATCATCCGTCGTTAGAGACTCATCTACAGCAACGTTTTGTCCACTTTCATCACGCAACTCAAAAGTAGCCCCTGAAAGCAACGCTTTGGTATCTCTGTCTTGCTTTTGTAAGGTAACAGAAACTTCAATTGAGCCATCTCCTGTAAAGGAAATCCCTGCTTGACTCGTTCTGGAAGTTGCATAGGTAATGCTTCCTAGACACAAAGTCACGGCAGTTATTAAGATTCCCATTAATAACTTTTTCATCTATCCTATTTCCCTTCTATGGTGCATCATTAAGTGTCCATTCAATAACACCTGTATATTTTCCGGTAAATGCTTCTCCTGCATTTACTTTTAATAATAATCCCTGATTATTGGACCAATTTGCGGATACGTCCGTTATATCAATTTGTTCTGTTGTTGTCTTATTTGCTATTAATTGGGAATTAGCAATTGTAACAGTCTTTTCAGATGAATTTTCCTTATACACTAAAGCATTAGGCAATGTCTTACCATTTTCATTTGTGAGCTCCGTTTTTAATTTAGCTGACAATTGCCAGAAATTTCCTTTTCCACGTGTATCTGTAACAATTATGGGACTTGACAAATTTTCAGACGGATAATAGTTTGCCCCTCTTGCTAATTGATGTGTTCCAAATGAAATATTAGTAGGTACTGAAAATTCCACTTTCCCCTCTACTGTTACTTCTACTTTTTCCTCTAAACCTTCGTAGCCATACACAATAGGGTATACACCAGGTCGACTAGTATTCACTGTTCCTGTTACTGTAATTTTCGAAAAGTCTAGAGGATTCCCTTCATGGTCTAGTGCCGAATCAAAATTATCTATAGGATTCCAGTTATCTCCCACATATACTGTCGAATTATGTGCGGTTATAGTAGCTTTGCTCAAAATATATGGTTGAGTATAGGTCCCCGAAAAAGTATAATCATGCCCTTGCTTATTTTTTCGTGTTACACTCCAAGTTGAGACTAAGTCCCCTATTTCTGGGACTTGATTCCCTCCAATCCAATCTACTTTTCCTGAATAAGAACCACTTCCTGTATAAATCCCCGTCCAAACACCGCTAGTCTGTGGTGTAAGATTCGGTGCTTGTGAATATGCATCTTTTATCGGTGAACTTACAGAAATTGAATAAGGTTGCTTGTTTAAAACATAAACTGGCGGAAGAGTAACTCTTTGATTTTCTGCCGACCAAATTGTATAACTATTAGCTGGGGATAAATCTGATATCTTAGCTCCTGCAAAATATCCGCGTCCCCCCTGCTTACCTTTTAATATACTAATATCTTCAACATTGGTATTTCTGACATCAAATGTGGATAAGTCAGAATTTTTTAATGGAGTAACATCTGAATATGGATTATCCGCTCCCCAAAATGTATCAAGGTTTAAGTTTTGAAGTGGAGTCAAATCTGAAATTTTATTTCCAATCATATTTAAAAAGTTCAAGTGAGTCAAATTTTCAAGAGGTTCTAGACTCGTTATTTGTCCTTTTGCTCTATAAGCACCTATATCTAGATATCTTAGCCAAGTCAAATTGGAAACCCAATCAATGTTTTGAAGTTGACAATCCCGTACACCAATCATCGTTACATTAGGCATCTTTGAAAAAGTATTTTGCAAACTTGATTCATCTAAACCAATATTTTGATCTAATTCAACCCTAAATATATTTTTTGCATACTCTAACCCTGAAATGTCAGTTATTCCTGTATTGTCTAAATGAAGTTCTTTAGGCAGCCTTAGCATACTCTCTTTTGTGATCGCCGGTACTGCTGTATTAAGTTTTTCAGCTATAACTGCTTGAAGCGCCTTATCAGGCATCCAATTGTCAATAGACTCTATACTTCCCTTGATACTAGTGTCTGTTGCACTATCAGATTCAGTCTCTTTCATTTGACCATCGTCATCAAGTTTACTTTCAGAAGAAGATTGTAACGGGGCTGAATTGCTTGATTCCGTAGTTATTTCTTCTGATAAAGCATTACTTGCCTCTTCTGCTAGTGCTATGTTTGTCATTAACAAAGAGCTAGTTAAAATTGCAACAATACCTAAATTTATAATTTTTTTACTTTTATTCATACCTTTATCGCGTTAACCTCAATCAAGGAGTATCATTTAAAGTCCATTCAATAGTTGAACTATACTCACCCGTTTTGTATTTACTTGAATCAACTTTGAGAAGTAATCCCTCACTGTCAGACCAAGAAGCTGAGATATCTTTCGTTCCTTTACCAGAAGCGATATCAATAGCAGATGAACTTGAGAAAATCTTATCATGATTTCCAGTTTGATAATGCAAAGCATTTAAGATTTGAACACCGTTCTTATTGACTAACTCACTTGTTAACTTAGCAGTAACTTTCCAACTATAAGTGTCCCCGCGTTCATCATGAACCTTTAGAGGGTTACCTGAAACAGTTGCTCCATAAGTCTTTTCTCCAATACTAAGAATATGACTACCAAAGTCAACTGTTGTAGGTACAGACATGTAAACTTTCTTTTTCTCCCATTTGGCTGTCAAAGTTATTGTAGCACCATTACCAGGATCTACATTATTAAGGAGTTTTGCAATCGTATCTGTAGAAGTAACTAACTGACCATTGTACTCCCATCCAACAAAGTCATAGCCCGCAAAGCTAGCACTTCGGTTATTGAGGTTTGTTTGTTCCCAAGTGAACGAAGAAGTCTCTATTTTACTAGATGCATCTGGATAATTATAATCATAATTTACTAGATACTTATTTTGGGTATAATTAGCTGTAAAAGAAGCATCACTTTCAATTCTAAGTGGATCATATCCTCCAGTAAATTTATCCCGAGACCAGTGAGAAAAAGTATAGCCTAAACGCACTGGACTATTTGTTGGATAAGTGGCTTGAAGATTACTTCCATAAGGTCCTTTTAAAATATCCTCTTGGAAGACACTACCATCCCAACTTTTCCATGTTACAGTCCACTGGTTGATATATCTCCAATATTGTTCTACTGATAACACAGTATTGTTATCAACTTTGTAGTTATAATAAATCGTACTCCCCACGCTTCCTCCAGAACTAAACGATAACACTCCTGTTGTTTTATCATACGTAAAAGGAGTATCCGAAGTTGAAACGCCATATTTAATTTTTGTAATTTCTACCTTACTTGGATCAATTCCTGGATAAATTTCCGTCAGATTAATTTTCAATTGGGTCTCTTGTGAATTATTAACGATTTCTTTATCTTCTAGCTTCTGCAAACCATAATTACTCTTAGGATTAGTTGCACCAGGTTCAATATAGGTTAAGTTATTATAGCAAAAAGGGCTGCTACCGATACTTGTCAAAGAAGCAGGCAAGTTTACTTTATCAAGCAAACCAAAGGCAAAAGCTTGATCCCCTATGCTCTTAACCCCATTTCCTAAATCTAATCTTTTCAGAGTGCGATTGTTTCTATCCTTAGCCGCAAAAGCAGATCTCCCAACAGTTTCGACATTATCTGCAAGACTCACATCTTCTAAGGGATTATCATAAAAAGCGAAATCACCAACAGTTTTTATTGGAACGGTTATATTTTTCAAATGATTTGATGAAAAAGTGTATCGACCTGTATCCGTTAATCCGCTTCCCCATATAATGGACTCAATCTCGTTATTACTAAAAACTGAGGAACCTGATATTGTTTTTAGAGTATCTGGTAATGTAAGTGTTTTTATTTTATTACCTCTGAATGCACCTTCTCCGCTAATGGTTTCAATCGTTCCTAAATCAACCGTTTCAATTTGATTTCCAGCAAAAACCCCTTCATCAACTTTTTTTAAGCCTTTCCCAATTTTAAGTGTCTTAATTTGGCCACCAGAAAATGCAGACTGTTCGACTGTCTTCACACTATCCGGAAGGACTAAATTTTGAAATTGACACTGCCAAAAGGCCTGATTTCCAATATAAGCTAATCCTTCTGATAACGTTAAATTATTAATCTTAGCTTTAAAAAATGCTCTGTAGTCAATACGAGTTACAGTTGAGGGGATTACTAATTGATCAAGGCTAGTGTTCATAAAAGCGCTTGACCCTATTTGAGTAATTTGTCCCAAGTTAAGGTTGGTTATGGGATTATTCGAAAAGGTTTCACTATAAATACGTTCTATCCCTTTTCCGATAACAACATCTATTAATTGATTATTCAAAAAAGCTTGAGAACCCAAATAGTTTACTGTATCTGGAATGATTAAACTTCCCGTTAGACCACAATTTCTAAAAGCACCATCGCCAATCTTCTGTAAACTTTGTGGTAAAGAAATAGTCGTTAGAGAATTATTACCATCGAAAGAATATCTCCCAATTGTTAACAATGTATCTGGTAAAGAGACAGAAGTTAATCCCTTATTTGAAAAAACAAAATTATCAATACCAGTAACCGTCTGACCGTTAACAGTACTCGGGATGACAACATCTGTCCCCCCTTTAGTGACATCATATGCTGTAATGACACCTCTGTTCACGGTAAAAGCTTCTTCATTAGTACTTACCGCCTGTGTTGATTGTGCTTCTTCTAACACTTCATTGGCATTAGTTGAAACATCTGTTTCCTCGGTATTTTCAGTCTGTGTTTGGCTATTAGCTTGTGTTGTTGAATCTTGACCAACATTTTCAGAAGCTTCCGGTGAATTTGTAGAAACAGATTCGTTTAAACTTGAATTGGTTTTTTCCTGAACTTGTTGCGGTGATGCGTCTTGTTCTTGTGCAATGGCTGTCAACGGAGCTAAGACCGTATGCGACAGTAACAATGTCACCACAAATGCAGATGAGAACTTTGAAGGCATTTAAGTCTTTCCTTTCATCTAACGTATTTTATGCTATTTTTAGAATATATATATAATACCCGTGGTGCTAGTTCATTTCAAAATAGCGTAAATTATGAGCCAGAATAATTTACGCTATTCGTAACTGTAGTCCTGCTGGACTTCTAGCTAAAGTATGTTCGATGTCAAAGAGACGGCATAGTTCAGAAAAACGTGTTTCAATAGTTTGTCTCATGGCCATCACTTTCCAATCGTTATGTTCTTTGGTCTCTGCCATGTTTTGTCGAAATGGTGTCCATAGATAGTAATCTAGCTGTTCTAAGTCCTTCTTGAGTTCACTACTTAAGTAGCCTAAATCACCTAGGATAACCGATCGCTTACACCCCTCTAATAGTTCATAAACTACCTTGATATCATGGACAGAGGCTGGTGTGACAACATCGTTCAGAATATAACCTGATAAGGTCACCAGCATATGCACCTTGAAACCGTAGAACCAAAGATGTTTAGAGGCGTTGTAGCCAATATCTGCTAATCCTTTAAAAATGGCAACTCTGTGATTACGAACAGGTTGGCAAAGTGGCAAGGGAAAACTATCTATAATGGCGATTCTATTAGATGGAAGTATATCACTCATAGCTTTTCGGATAAGTTGGACTAACCAAATTAATTGTCTCGACCGTCGATTAAATCGACTTCTCTCAAGTAATTGACCACACGGAAAGAGGCGACAATTTTTGTAGAAATGTCTTTGCGAAGTGATTCCTAATTCAGCCTGCAATAAGAGCAAAACTAAGAGTGATGTATCTGAGACTTTGACTAATCCAACGTGGCGTACATTCCATTGCAAATGATGAGATTTAGCAGTATACTGTGAGTGGCTCATTTGGACTAACCTCCTGTATGTTTCGTCACTTACAGTATAGTCCATGGGCTTTTTATTGTATGTTGAAATGAACTAGCACCACGGATATATAATAATATCTATTACACTACAATTATATCCCCCTCCCCCGAAAAAAGTCAAGTATATCAGTGTTTTTTGTCATAAATAACCGTTTTTTTGTCATAAATAACAGCCTTATTTTTATATGTGCATGTTTTAATTTTTCCAAAAAATACCCAGATTGATAAAACAATCTGGGTAAATCGTTAAAGTGTCATGGAGTTATTCTAACGATCCAATTATGAATTGTCAAGATAATTTAAAGGCTTATATTTTTTAACTGGCGAATTGTCAAATTAAGTGCACATTTATCCCATAAAAAACTTCATAAGGTG
>ERZ1034865.1206-NODE-1206-length-12066-cov-4.802348_pt1 | contig 12066 bp, 6 predicted proteins | sample MGYA00520632_ERZ1034865 | MGnify/ENA primary metagenome ERZ1034865 (study PRJEB33766, sample SAMN09781738) | gut metagenome | biome: gut microbiome | host: Homo sapiens | place: Madagascar | study: EMG produced TPA metagenomics assembly of the PRJNA485056 data...
GGGCAAAAGAAGTCGATGCCGACAACATTTCCGCTAACAACGTTTGGGCAAAACTTTGCGGTTCTACAAGCAAAAGAAAACAAAGACGAGTTCTTATGACAAACACAACCCACGCTGTGGCGGTTACGAGACAGGTAGCCAATTTAGCATTTAATTATGTATTGACAGGGCAGGGCTATAAGTGGGGCGACCAATCATACCAAGACGCCTATCAGCAGAAAGTGGAATATGTATTAGACACGGCAAACGTGGCTTCTTCTATCTCTATGGGGGCTTTGTATGGGGCTTGGGGCGGTCCGATAGGCTCTGTGTTGGGGGCAACACTTGCGGGTATCTCTACGGGAGCTTCAATCATAGCTAAATACGCAACAAAAGACAGAGATTTTTCGGTAAAAGAGTTCAAACAGAACAACGAAATCTCTTATATGAGAGCGAGAGCGGGAATAAACCTTACTACGGGGAGACTTAGATAATGTTAGAATTAAAAGTTTTTTTATACGACAGCACAAAAGCCGACTATAAAGGCACCGAGTTTTCGCAGTATGTTTTGCAAGGTTGGACAAATACCGAAGATTTGACACAAGAACTCGATACAACCGAGCTTACTTTAAGTAATCTCGATAGAAAAGCCGAATTCCCCCCGTCCACAAAGTTCATTCTCGAAGTCTACGAAGACGGCGAACTTGCTTATTTTTCTAACGGCAATCCTATGCGTTTTGACCGTATAGTAACGCAAGACACCGTACAAAAGGTAATTTTAACAGAAGAGCTTTACTCGCACAAAATCAGTCTTACAGAGCCGAGCGTAGTTGCCCAAAAGCGTACTGTTGACAACATAGCAACAACTTATTTGCTTAAAGACGTAACTCTTGAAACAAAATCGGGTTTACCGATTGACGAAATCGCTCCTTGGAACGCTACAATAGAACCCCCGCCGAAAGGAAGTGAAGGCTATGCGACGGGCGGTACTTATGAAAAAATATTAAAATATTCAGATAAGGCAATGTTGGCTTACACGGATATAGACACGGGAGAAGTTACGCAAACTGACCTTGAATATATCGACGCAAGCAAAATAAAAGACGGTAAGGCAAAGTTTATGTTGCCAAAATTGGAAATTTGGGGTTCCCCTACCTTTGAAAATGGCGGCTTTTATTGGGACGCAAAACTTGTTGGCTACGCTTCCTATGACTATACTATCACGAGAATAGCCGAAGACGGAACGCAAACCACCGTTTTAATTGGGAGTATAATCTCTAATAGTGATTTAACAATTTTGTCATTCTTGCCGAGTAGAGAGCGAACAGGAGTTTTAACTTCGGCAAAAGACCGCAAAGAATGGCTTTGGGAAGATTTTGCACAAGGGGTAACATATTTTGGCTTTTACCCCCCGTTAAAATGGGGTTTAAGAAAGTATACAGACAGTACGGCGCCTAATCCTGTTTATGAAACAGCGGAGTTTCCTTTACTTGCGGGATATACTTATTCTATAACATTTTCTCTTCACAACTTCCCCGATGAAGCACCGAAAGCGAACAATCCGACAATCGTAAAAACCTATAAGCCGTCTGCTGTTTATAGAACGGTTGTTATAAATAAAAGACCCCCGGGGGGTGTAATCGGCACGATAAATACCGCACTTGCCCCTACGTCTTACACTGTTACACAGAGCCGCTTTGTCTACTCTGTGCCTAACGCGGAAGAAACATTCTTGCACGGGAACCCTTATTCGGCTTTACTGCTCTTACAAAAGGCGATAATGAACTCTAACGTTTACCGCAAACAGAGCGGCGTAAGAACAGGCGACCTTAACGCATTGGACGAGAACGGAGCTTATTCTTATGATTGCGATTTTTATATAGACGAAGCCTATGTAACCGAGCTTTTAGAAACGCAGGTCGTAGAGAGCTTTTACAACCAAAAAAACCTTTGGGAAATAATGGTTGAGGTCGGCTATTATATCCACGCTATCCCCGAACTTGTATTCGGCGATAATGACAAGTTCAAAATAACCTTTAATAAGCTCGGGGAGACCGACTTAACAACAGGCAATGCAACACCTACGTCCATAATTAATTTTAGGGGCATAGACGACTATATAACCACAACTGACAGCTATATAAGCAACTTTGTACAGCTCGGCGGTTCAATAGAAGAATACACAAAAGCAAAAACAACTTCGGAAGAAAAGCTTGTATATAACGACACGGCTGAAATAATCGTCTCTAAAAAGATTATAGAGCTTTTACGGCTTGTAGCAGTTTGCGATACGGCGATTACGCTTGAATTGCCCGACGGTTCTAAAAAGACCGTAGCGGTAGGCGACGAAGCCGACATTACCGATTGCGTATTTGAAGAAAACGTTTATAATGTTTTGTCTATCAACCCGTTGGAAATTCCAAACAAGGGCATAGCGATTTATTATTCGTTAAGAGATAATGTCATTAAAGGCTTAAATTACTCGTTGCCGAGAAGTCGTGCCGATATTTATTCGCAATACACTATAAAAAAGGTTCTTTATAAGGGCTTCACGGGCGAATATCCCGCCATTTCTGACAATGTGCCCACCGATAAATATTGGTCGGGCATATTGGTAAACAATTTCCATTTTAAGGTTAAATACAGAACCCAAGACAAGGCAAGGGTTTTAGGGGCAAGACCTGACTTGCGTAAGTATTTGTTAAACAGCCGCTTTGACAAGTACCCCGAGTACAGACAGTTTAACAACCAGCAAGACATACTTATTGACAGTGAAAAATTCGGCTCCAATACCTATGGCTCACTTATAAGAACAGGCAATACCAACTACACTATAAGCGAATGGGTAAGCTCGGCGAGAGAACTTAAAACCAAGGGTGAGCTTGCTAAAATAAACGACGAGCTTTATTATGTCGCGAAAATAACAAACTCTTTATTCGTAGACCATATCGAAAGTACGGTTGAGTATTCAAAGGACTACAATCAGCTCTCAAAGGTTATCGGCATACCGAGCGAGCCGAGATTTTACGAGATAAGTGAACAAAGCTCTACGCAGAGAGAAGTCTCTATCCCCGATTATCTTTTATTGACAGATAATAAAGATAATCTTATCTCCGAAACGAGAAAAAGCACCCCTTACTTAAATACCGTAATCCATTTAAGAGATTTGCTTTTTTATCACAGTGGCGGGTTCTTAAAATACGCCGTAACAGCCTTTAAGGGCGATAAAGACATAGGGACATACGGAAAGACCTACGGCGATAGTTCACTCCTTTTAGACGTGCTTACGCCCGTAAATGCGTATAGTGCAGGTAACACCTTGACTTATTCTTGGTCTATGGTAGATAATTTCGGGGCTGGCGACGCTGTTACCGAGAGCGGATATAAAGGTTCGACAGGTAGTGTTGATAACGCTTACAACTCTTTACAAGCCGTTAGATATACGGATAAGTTCGGCAAAGCAACGCTGTTTGACTTTTTCTTAATAGAGGATTTAACGGCAAATATTACCCACACTGATATAACCCCCGAAAAGATAGCAAAGCTCCCGCAGAGCTTTATAAAGACAGGGGCAAGTATAACAACTGTATACACGGTAAGACAAGCCGACGAGCCTACAAATGCACAAATAACAACCTATGTTTATGGCGTTCTTGGTAGATACCCGCTCTTAAATGAAAGCATTATTTGCCGCTGGACAAATAGCAACGGCGTAGTAAGCCAGCGAGTTTATGTTTGCACCGTAAGTGCGGCAGCTTCGTCCGAATGGCAGAGCTATGCTTATGTAGGCGGGGTTAGAACCGTAGTTACAAATGTTTTAGGGACAGACGGCACAAACCAAAACGAAAGAGGGTTGGTTCTCCTTAAAGATTGTCGAGAAGTTATATCATTTTCCTACAACTTACAGTTATTGACAAATAGCGATACATTCGTTATTTCGCCGTTTGTGTTCTTTCCAAAAGGCGATACCGCATATATGGCGTTTTTATCAAAAGAAGTCAATAAACTGTCTAACGGCTATATATCGGCAAGTGATATTATTACAGTCGCAGATACGCCTTTGATACCCATTACCGTAGGCACTGCGGGCGGTTCTCTTGTTTTTGGCGGCGACAGTAGTGGCTCGGCGGTTATCTCTGTATCACCCGACAAACCTAAAATAAACAATTACACACCTTTTGTCAACGGCGAAGTTAAAGCCGTAGCAATAGTTTATGATTGGGGCGGGATAGAAGCCGACGGCACTTGGATATTAAACAACAAGATAAAATTTATCTTGGCTCGAAATATTCCCGAAGGCTGGACTTCCAACGACATTCTTAAAACTTGGTACATAGGAAGCCCAAAACAAGCGGGACAAACAGGCACAATCTTTACAAAAACCAACGAGAAAGTATAGAGATAGGGGCATACAACGCCCCTATTTTTATGTGTATAATAATAGTAAAAAGAACTTTTAACGAGGTTAAAGGAGAAAATATGCTTACTATTAAAGTGTACTTAGCTGAAAGCGGACAAGGCAACGAGATAGTACAGGACTTCCCTTTATATCAGGGGCAGTACCAAAACGTACTACTTAATGTGTTTGTCCCTATTTCTATTCTTGCACCTAATTTCACGATAGAAGCGGGCAGTTATAGCGATATAACAACGCCGTTCGTGGCTGGTTCGGGAGTGGAAATAGCGTCAAGAAGCGTTATGCGTAATGGCAATATAGCAGTAAGTAAAGGCTACTATATGCGTTATGTCAAAATGCTCACCAAAGGCGAGAAAACCTACGCATTATTCGAGAGACTGTTGCCGAAAGAATTCACATTCTATTCGGGGCAGGGGGTAAACGCAATAACGTTACTCGTCAATATTAAAAACGTTGAATACGGTACAATCGACTTAGACAACACGACTGTAACAACTACGGGCAAAAATATGACAGTTTCGCTCAATACCGAGCTGTTACAGAAAAACGTTTTGCCGCTCGACCAAACTTACGTTTTCCAGCGTACGACCGTAAACAATGAAGCCGTTTGGGTTAAAGACGGAATAGTTGTAGACCCGTCCCTTTATGGCGTAGTTATCTCGGGAACACCCGCTCTCGGCGACATTATCAACTTACACGTTGTTACGTCTGTACCGACCTACACAACTATCACGACTTCGCAGGCTTTTGCGTTTAACGTTTTGCCGAGTTCCGCTCTTTTAGACAAAGACGAACCTTTGGAAAGCGACAGGTGGGAAGCTCTTACTACGTCTATAAACGAGCTTATAGAGCTGTATAACACCCTTACGGACAAAATAGCGGCTAAACAGGATAAGTTCGACGAAAGGTTGCAGACCAAAGCGGGCGGCGATGACGTAGTAACCGCAATCAATACTGTCAACACTAAGGCAAACGAAGCTAAAACCATTGCCGAAAACGCAGCTTCTATCGCTCTCCCCTTGGGCGAAAGAATGACTAAGGTCGAGAATGAATTTAGTGAGATAAGCACGGAATTTGCCGACGTTAAAAAATCGGCAGAAGATAGTGCGGCGGCGGTAGCGGGGCTTAATGTCACGGTGTCGGAAATCGAAAAGAACGACGCTAAACAGGACAACGACATATCCGACCTTAAAACGCGTACCAAGGCGGTAGAAGACGTAATACCGACCGCCGCAAGTGCCGCAAATCAGCTTGTTGACAAAGCAAGTTTAGACGACAAGGTTTCAAAAGAAGTCAACCCCTTAAAGGTCAATGTAGCCGATTTACAGGGCGACGTAGCAAACCTTGAAGCCGATATGCAGGAAGTCAAGAGCGTTATTCCCGCCGAAGCGAGCGCAAGCAATCAGCTTGCGGATAAGGCAGGCGTAACCGCCGAGATAAATACAGCTATCGAGCAGGCTACTCTTGACGTAAGCGGCGTAAAAGCAGACGTAGCAAACATTAAAAAGGTTATCCCTAAGGAAGCCACAGAGACGAATAAGCTCGCAGACAAGGCAAGTGTCGAGAGTTTTATAAATGCGGCTCTGGACGCCCCCAACAGAAAGATTGCGGGGCTTGAAACGGCAGTCAGCAATATAGAAGACGTAATTCCCACAGAAGCGACACCGACTAACAAGCTCGCCGATAAAAACTTTGTCAACGACACTATTAACACCTTGGCGGCGTTTTATATCACAAAGGACGCGGCGGGCAACCCGTTTGCAACTTATGCGGAATTAACCACCGCTTCGGTTTATTACAGCGGCGGCGTTGTAAGAACCCCGACGAGAAACGACTACGCAATCGTCTTAACAGATAACACCCACGACAACGCGACCACAAGATATTCTTATCAGAACCAATGGGAATATCAGTACACCGTAAACGAAACGGCTTTAACAGAAGCACAGTTGGCGGCGTTAAACTCGGGTATTTCGGCGGCAAAAGTAACCACTTATGACAGTACCGTTAGAGCGGTTGCGGCTTTAACCACAAGAGTAGCAACCACCGAAAGCGATATAACAAAAATTATCAACGGAACCACTACGGTAGGCAAGGCTAAAAACGCCATAAACGCAGAAGAAGCCGACCACGCCACTAACGCGGATAACGCAACCGAAGCTACTCACGCCGCAAGTGCTGATACCGCAAAGACCGCAACGAGTGCAAGTACAGCTAAAACAGCAGAAACCGCAAACTCGGCAAAAACCGCAGACACCGCAAAGACAGCAACAAAAGCAACAGAAGCCGACCACGCTACAAGTGCCGACACAGCGGGAACAGCAACCAAAGCAGCTACCGCAGACAGTGCAACAACGGCGGGGACAGCAACGAGCGCAACCACCGCAGAGACGGCTAAAAAAGCGGATAGCGCAACGGAAGCCAAACACGCAATCAACGCAGATAGTGCGAAAGAAGCAACCCACGCGGCAAGCGCAGATAAAGCAACTACGGCTGATACAGCAACAAACGCAGGACACGCCGCAAGTGCTGACAACGCTACAAAGGACAGCGCGGGCAACACAATAACCACATTCTACGAGAAAAAATCGGACGCCGACACTGTTCGTACAAGAGTTGCGACAGTAGAAGGGCAGGTTTCAAATATTCTCTCGGGTGTGTCAAAAGTTCCGAAAGCGGCAACCGCTGATAAAGCCGCGAACGCCGACAATGCAACCAAAGCAACGACAGCGACAAAGGCTGAACAGGACGGGGCTGGCAACAATATACAGACCACTTATCAGAAAAAAACGGAAGGCGCAACAAAGAGCTATGTCAAAGATTATTCTTTACCCCGTAGCTTTAACGATAGAATTTGGCTTATAGGTAATAACCAATTCACGTCTAATCCCGACGAATTAGTGTCAGTCGGCACCTATTCAAAAGCGTCTTCGGCTATCGGCGAAACAAACCTTTTCACGGCGGCTTATACGCTCTCCGAATTTGAGTTTGAACTCTCGAACAAAAACTCCTACTCGGCTACTTATGTTATAAGAAGTACAAGAACCGAAACCGTTTCGGCAAGATTGAGAACTTCTTATATCTCCCCCAGCGGCGCAGAGACCTTGCTTGATACTGTCAATATTTACGATATTGCCTTAACCGCAAACGCTAACTCAACCATAAGTTTCGACAACTCTATGAGTTCGTTACCGTTGACTTCGGTTGTTAAATGTTTGAGCGGTGGCAAAATTCAGCAGTCTTTGTACATTAACCGCACGCAGAGTACAGCGGCGACCTTTACTGTTTACTACGGCTCTACTATCGGTTCGTGTTTCTACTTAAATGTAAACGTTACGGCGGTTGTTTCTTCGACGGTTGTTCAGTCTACGGGCGACAGCACAAAAGACGCTATGTCGCAGAACGCCACTACTCTTTACGGACAGATACTTAAACAGGAAGAGAGTAATGTAGAAGCTACCTACGACCTTGACAAAGGTATAACCATTCACAGAACCGCACAGCAGAACAGAGCGAGCGGCGACGAAAATTCCTTTGCCGACAGTTACAGAGTACCCTTAACAGTGGACGGAGATTTGTCTATGGACGCAAGTGCAGACGGCAAATCGGTAATTCTTCGCGGGGCTTCTAAACTTATTATAAAACTCGTCTCGGCGGCACAGACTACGGGCGTACTTACCGACGCACAGCTCGCGTTTTTAATGGCGAAAGACAGCAACTATATTGAGATAAACGACAACGAAGGACACATAGAAAAATACTACTATGCAACCGACGCTACACAAAACGGTTTCCGTACCTATATCCACCAGCAGGACGAAAACGGACAGTTTACGGTTAAGTCGTTTACAATAACGTTAAATGTCAGAAGTTGGGTGTTAAGAGCTTCCGAAATGTCGGGCAAGATAAAGTCCTATGAAGTCGGTAGCGACCAGAGCTTAAACGACTACAAGGGCGACGACAATTTAGGGTTCTACCATATCCCCGAAAGCAGTGTTTATGTAACAGGCTTGCCCAGCGGCGTAGATTACGGTAAAGATTTCGGCTTAATTGTTGGGAAAACAGGGGCTAACGGCTATTATCAGGAACTTACGTTTTGGGACAACGCGGTTACTTATAAATACTTACGTGTTTATGCAAGCGGTGTTTGGAGAGAATGGAAGAAGTTCCAGCTCGGCGACACGAGAGACCCGAAAGAATATATCTACGGCGTTACGAATATCGGTGCTTCTGACCCGTTTACTTTAAGGCATACAGACGACGCAGTTGCTATCGGTTATTCGTCAAAAGTTGTCAAAGATACGGCGGGTAATATTCTTTACGAAGTTTTCCAAACGGGCTTTGAAAAGTGCTATCCTTGGAGCGATATAAAGCAAGTTACAGATAGCCACGGAAACGTATTTATCAAAATACCTAAGTTCTATTCGAGAGTTGTACAGAACGACGACGGAACATTCTTATTGCAAATCTCGGGAACACAGCATACGGGCTTTACTTCGTTGTTTGACAGAACAAGTACTTATAAGCAAAACTACATTTATATCGGGGCTTATGAGGGCGGTAGAGAAAGCTCGTCGCCGAATAGAGTTATCTCTAAACCGAACCAAACCGTTTATACAAACAACTATTCGCCCGCTCTCTCACTTCGTGTAGCAATGGAAAAATCGACCGCTTGGGGTAGCGGTTATCACGCTTATGATATAGTTGCTCATTCAATAATAACCCAGCTGTTCACTATTGAATTTGAGACAACTAACTCACAGCGTATTCTTACGGGTGTTGTAGGTAGTGTTCCTGTACAGCCTACGGGCAAAACCGAAAGTGTTACTCTTGACAATAAAGAGGTAGGCACTTATGAAGTTTACGCTTCGGGAGCAACCGAACTCGGAGAAAATATCGTTGGCAGTAAATATCACGGTATAGAAAACCCGTGGGGCAATGTATGGAAATGGCTCGGCGGTGTATTCAAACAAAAACCGAGCGTAGGCGATTATTGGTCAACTACTAAGGATATTTCCATAGAAAGCAATTTCGCCCCGACAGTCGGAACTTACGGCAACAACTTTACAAGACAGGGCGAGTGTAATGTAAGCACTAACGGCTATCTTAGAAGTATTATGTTAGGAACGGGTGGAGAGTTCTTATTGCCGAATAGTGTCGGCGGGGCAACTAACGAAACCTATTTCTGCGACAATAACTTCTTCCAAGGCACAGGCGATACCGTTTGTATAGGCGGTGTTGTTACATTCGGCTTACAAGCTGGTTTGTGGTGCTGGTATATGGGCAATTACTCTTATACGACCACTTCACAGTATGTCGGCACGAGACTTTGTTATAGCCCGCAAGCGGGTACAGGAGAATTATAATGCTGTATAATATCGAGAAGAAAAAAGTCCCTGATTTGACGGACTGCGGAAACTGCCCTTACTTCGACATTGTTGAAAAAAAATGCGAAGGTTTAGGCAAGGCGTGTTTCGAGTATGACGAAACTACTAAAACAATAATCGACAACGTAACAAAGTTGCCGAAAAAGGTATAAGGAGATACTATGGAAATCTTAAATCAAATTTGGAACTACGCCTTACCTATCGGCGGGTTCACGGTAGGAGCGATTATTATCGCTATCGGTTCTGTTCTTCTTAAAGGGAGCGTTACGAAAGCCTTTGAAAAAAAGGCTTCCGAACTCGACATTGCTAAGATAGAGCAGGCGGCTGTTGATAAGGGCATAGAAAAGATTAAAGAAATATCTTTTAAGCAATCTATTCAACCCCTTGTAAACAGTGAACTCGAAAAGGTTTACGAGAGTGTCGCAGGGCATTACGAGAAACTTTTTGACGAGCTTGCTAAGAAACAAGAACAGACTATTGATATTTTAGAGAAACTCTCGGCTTATTTTGATAACTCGGTCGGTGTTCCCGAAACGGTTAAGGCTGAACTTAAAGAAGCAATCGCTATTGCAAAAGATAAGCCTATAACCGAAGTTGAGACCACGGTCGAAGAAGTAGTCGAAGAACCCGCAAAAACGGTTGTAGAGACCGATACGGGTGTTAAAAAGGCAAAACAGGACGGTGTTGAAAGATAATGAGCGATAAAGCAAAGTATATTTTATACACCTTGCTTGATTTTGGCTTAACTTGGGGCGGCACGGGGGCTGTTATAGTGTACAACTGTATAACCCCCGATAACACCCTTGGTTTTAAGCTCTCATTCGGCGGTGTAGTGCTTGTCGTTGCGTTGTTACTTACCGCAAAAGCGATATTTGAAAAACATTATCGCTCAACCTACGACGAGTTGTTGCAACAGTTGGCAGAAGCTACTGACCCCGAGATAAAAGCGGCTATAAGTAAAAAGCTCGAACAACATAAGGCAAAAAACTCTATTTACCAGCGTTTAATGATGTTGTTACCGTTTGCTATCTTATATGTAGTAACTTATCTCGGAGCGGTATCTATGAAGAGTTTAAACGGCACCGTAGGGCTTATATTGGCTTCTATGGGGGCAGGTAGCGTGTTTAACGTTATTAAAAAGCCTGTCGGTGAACGTGTAAGATTGGAGAAATTAAAGAAATAATATGGGTAATATGGTTAAAGAGAGAACGAGAGCAATAAGGGCAAGAACTTGGGGAATGTCAGGTTCCTTGGTTGTAGTCCTTGTCCTTTACTTGCTCGTAAATGTAGGGTTAAACGAACACATAAACCTTGTAGACTTGCTTTTTTTAGGCACGGTACAGGTTATAGTACATTGTCTTTACTTCCCCGACGGTGAAATATTTGGCACGGCGGGTGAAACTTTTAAGCGCAATAAGGCTGAATATAATAGAAAAGCTACGGCTATAAATAAAAATCGTTGCGTTACAGAGCTTAGAGAATACTGTAAGGTAGACCTTGAACGCCGTAAAATCGCTTATATAGAGACCGAGTGTGGAGCTATCGGTATTGAAGTTGACGAATTGGCTCTATTAAGACAGAAAGAAGCAAAAGAAATACTTAAAATGGAACGCTGGGAAAACAACGGGAAAGTTGTATACTTTACTAAAAACCGTAGAAAGCGGCTTTATAGGCTTATTTTTGAGCCTATCCCCGTAGAAGAAAATAACCCCGACACTATTTTAAGCGCAGTAGAAACCGAAATATCGTCGTCGATTAAGGACGGCGCGCCTGTTTATAGGGCGAAATCGTATACAAGAAAGTTTTTTATGGCGTTTGTTGTTGCGTTGTTTTTCGCTTATGTAGGATATTCGGTTAAAGACGGAATATCCCTTGCGGTAATCGTCAAAATCGCCACTTATGTTGTCTCTATGATAACTTCGGCTGTATTTGCTTTTTCACAAGGCGAAACCTGCTCCAAGGTCTATAAGAACCTGTTTTATATAAAGCTCTCAAACTTTATAGACGGGTTTATAGAATGGCTCGCCACTGAAAAAAAAGTTGAAATTCAGTTAGAAAATGATTGACAAGCCTGCCTTTATATAGTAAAATATAATTGCCATACAAAACTGTCTGAACCCGTGAAGTTTTCCTTCACTTCGCGGGGTAAACCATTTCCTTTACTTTTATTCATAAAGCAGAAAGAGAGAGCTTCGGTTCTCTCTTTTTGTTTGTTAAAACACCTTTATTTACTCCATATAGAACCGTACAGCCGTTTTTAGGCTCTATTCGGTCGGTTTATCG
>ERZ1034865.1207-NODE-1207-length-12040-cov-5.680768_pt1 | contig 12040 bp, 8 predicted proteins | sample MGYA00520632_ERZ1034865 | MGnify/ENA primary metagenome ERZ1034865 (study PRJEB33766, sample SAMN09781738) | gut metagenome | biome: gut microbiome | host: Homo sapiens | place: Madagascar | study: EMG produced TPA metagenomics assembly of the PRJNA485056 data...
GTGATTTACCTTGATAATATCCCTGTTCCGAATAGCGCCCATCGAGGATATGTTCCTCTGGCGAACGCAAAGTCTTCTGATAATACTCCTCATAATCGGAGAGATCGACGGACGGACGCACTACATGGGTATCGAACACGATTTCCGCCACACCCTTTGGTGCGATATTGCCGAAAAGTCGAATGCTATGTCGTGCCAATCCGATATTCTTATCCGAATGAAAAGTGAACTTCAGCAGTGCTTCTTCGCCTGGAGGAATCGTACTGACATTTGCTTCCGAACTCTCGATGGTGAGGCACGATGGCTGGATGTCGGTAATGACGAGCATTTCCTTGCCCATGTTCTTCACCACATACGTCATATCGAGCTCATCACCCAATATGATGGGCGGATAATGGCGAACGGAATCTTCTATCGCCACTTGCGTAGGTCCCAGTTTCTTGTGGCACGATGCCAAAGACAACGCAACCACCCCCATGAGCACTAAGCCCAAGATATATGTCGTTTTCTTTCCCATTGTTTTCATCTCCAAAATTATCTGTTGCTTCTGAATCTCCATTTATTCAAGTAATCATCTATGGAATGCCCCACCTCGTCAAGGTTCTTCATTCCTTTCAACTCTGCGTGTCCCTTGAGTATCTCCTTCATCTCAACCACCATCTCGCCATCTTTCGGCAAGATACCTGTTCGGTAGAGTTCCAACTGGGTATAAGCCAGCGATGTGAGCAAAGCGTTCAGTCGCTTGCGCTCGTCGCCACTCGTCTGCTTGCTAGCCGCATCCAGTAGACTTCGGAAATCCTTGAACTCCTCGGCTTCTAGATACGCCTTGTAAATCTCGTCCATCGTACCGTAGAGCGGCAACTGATGGTTGGTCTTTCGGATGCGACTCTCAAGTCCCCAGTAATAGGCAGTCAACAACTTCGCTGTCTGCGGATAATATTCAGCGAAATAATCGCTTATCGCCTGACGCACATCTATCCCAGGATTGTCGAGCAGAAGGGCGAGCACGTGGGTCTGCATATCATCGAATGCCGAATAGTCATCGCCACTACCATTCACGAACACCCCCTTGATGCCTAATTGGCGATACAGCTCCAATCGCTGCTGCATCACCAACAGACAAGGGAAAGGCGAAAGATAATCATCATAGTTTCGCTCATAGTCCCAGACGTATATCTTCTTGCATTTCTTCTGCCAAGCCTTCACCATTGCATCAAACTCACGATAACCTGCGTTTTGTTTGAAATCAACGCACATCGGCAAAGCAATACTCGATACGAACACCCCCACGTTATCGGGTAGCTGCATAACAGGAGCCGACTTAGTGGTATGATAGGCAGAAGTGAAGAACTGATGCTTCGGGAACTCCTTCGCCAGCCGTGTCACAAATGCCGTAACAGCTGGTGTGGCGTTGTTCCTGTTATTGCCTTTCTGTCTGCAAGCCTCGCAAGTGCAAGCCATCTTGTTGTCCATGGGCATGATGCTGATACGCTCACTGTAGTCATCGGTTCCACGACCATATTGATCTAGGATATATGCTCGAACGAAATCGTACAACTCGCTGCTGGAGAAACAGAACTGATTCTTGTTTCTCTTCCCATCGACAATAGAAAACATAGCATCTGTTGCCTTATCACCCACAACCTTCTTCAAGTTGTGTCCCCAAAGTCCCCAATCATAATCAGGATGGTTGACATGCATCTGCGCCTGCATCTCCTTGGTATTGGAAGGGGTATATAAGCCACGATATTCGAAGCCAGCGGCATCCTCGTCTTGCGTATGCGCATTGCCTCGGCATCCACCTACCAATAGGGCAACAAGCAAGGCTATCGAACCTTTAGAAATGAATCGTAACATGGGCATTCAGATATAAATAATTTTTATTATTATTGTTTTCGGTCTCTTTCTTCACCGACATCAGATACCATTGTCCAGACAAGCCAAGTTCTATCATCGAATTGACCGTATAGATGCCGCCAAGTCCCAGCATCGTGTTCAACTGATTGAACTTCACAGGCATCAAATTGTCTATCAACGAGATTTCCGGAGCATTGCCCACGCTACCCGTAGCATAAAGATGCGTACGACTGCCCTCTATTGGATAGCATTTGGCAATGACACTACCATTGACGAAGAAATTGCCCCCAAAGTAGTTGGTATCACCACCGCTCATGGCCAGAAGATGGAGATCGGTGCCAAGACTGAATCGCTCTAGTTCTTTCGTTGCTCCCAAGCCGAGTCCTATCAAGGAGGTCGATGCATCGTTGCCTATCAAGCGATAAGACAAGCCTGCTTTTGCTGTCCAATCCTTAGGCATCTCGTAGCTACCTTTCAATTCCGCCCTCAGTCTCGGGAAGAACTTGTTAGCCCATCCTGCGATGAGGTTGGTGGTAAGGCGATTGTTCCAAGCGTGTTGCCACTCACCGCTCAGCTGGACTCCTGTACCACCCAACTCGTCTGGATTCGTGGATTGTACGCTTCCGTCTCGGGCGGCATAGCCGAATCCGAAGGTATAATTGTTCTTCTTCCCTATTCGGGTATAAGAAACCAATGCCATCGAACTGATATGATCATCGCTCGAAGGTCTTGCCGACTGATAGTCTATCGTCACCTCGTTGAGCATTGCATGTCGCTTCAATGTCTCCAGATGGCGGTTGTAGTCGGGTAGTTCAGCTATGCTAGGTCGATAGAGTTTATAGATTTCCATCGCCTTCGCCCAATCTTTCTGTCCCTCATACACCATCGCCTTCGAGAGGATGAGCGACTGATTGTTTGGCGCATATTGCATCGCCTCGTCTATCAGGCGCATCGCCTCATCATAGTTTTTATCCTTCAGCTGCTTCATAGCCAACGTTTCGCAACAGTCGGCATAAGCATTGACCACGGCAGTATCAGCGACATAGGTTTCGAGCATCTGTCGGAGCATCGGCATCGCTGTCTCGTAATCGCCTTCGCTAGCCTTGAGCTGCGCCTCTTTCAACATAAAGAGTGGTTCTTCCGGATAACGTTCCTTACCCATATCGACAAACGAGCGAGCCTTGTCGTTCTTCTTGAGTTGCATCGCCACGTTGATACCCATCACCAAGACATCGGACGAAGGATAGCCCTTGTCTATCAACTTCTGTAGTTCGGTCTCAGCTTGATAGAGCCTACCTTGCTGCATCAACTGCTTGATGTATGGCAACTGGATTTCCTCATAGAGTTGAGCCGACATCTCTTCGCTCTTGCCCAGGCGAGCCAACTGTTGGATAGCTTTATCGCGCTGTCCGGTCTTCGCATAGCAAGTGAAGATACGCTGTTCGATAGCCTCTTTCATCTCGCTGTCTACCTTGAAGTTTCTGATCTTGCTCAAGGCAATCAGTGCCTCATCATACTGTTCGAAGTCCATCATTCGGCGGATTTCATCCAAACGAATGCTACAGAGTTCTTCGTTAACATCCTGATTGTGAGGATACTTATTATGAATACGTTCCAACATTGCCGTAGCAGCCTTGGTGTTACCCATTCGGCGTTGCACCGTGTATTCGCTGAGCATCAACTTCTCCGAATCACCCTTTCTGCGACGAGCCTCTCGGATATAGGTCAAGGCATCGTCCAGGTAACCTCTCGACATGGAGGTATTGAGGAGATAGGTCAAAGCCTCATCCGAGTGGGTTCGCTCATAGAGACGAGCGTAAGCCGTATAAGGGTCGTTGGCTACGGCAGCCTGAGCCGCCTCCTGCTCCAAGTTGTTGGTGATTCTGCCCAAGTGAGCCCCCACCCCAGGCATCGACCTTTTGACACTACGGAGATAAGACAAAGCTTCACTATAGCGAGTCATACCGCCAAGGATGGAAGCCTTCTTCTCAACGAAAGGATAGGGATTCCTTACCATCGTGGCAGCATAGCCAGCTACATCCATCGCCTGTTCGGTACGCCCCGTCTGCAAGAGCAAGTTGCACAAAGCCATCTGGAACTCCTCATTCTTCGGATTGAGTTCTACAAGTTTTTTCAGCATCTCCTCCTGTCCGATGAGATTCTTCTTGGCACGATATTGGCGATACTTCTGCTCATAGTCCCATAGCATTTCTTTCTTTACCTCAGCCTTTTCGGGATAGATGGCATTCAGGCGTTGCAGCAATCGGGTGGCTTCCACATGGTCGCCTTGCAAGCGATAGAGTTCTATCTTCTTGCGCCACAGGCGATAATTGTAAGGAGAAGCTTCGAGCAACTCGTTGCAATATACGATGGCTGTGCTATAATGCTTGGTCAACTCCTCAAGTTTCATCATCTGTTCCTTCGCCTGCAAATTGTCGTCGTTATCGCGCAAGGAACGGATGTAATAGAAACGAGCCTTATCATATTGTTTATAGTGCATCCAATAGTTGCCCATCAACTCATTGAGAGCTGAAAGATAACCATATTTCTCCATACCTTCGTCAAGTAGTTTCTTGCCTTCAGCCCACTTACCTTGCTTGAAGAGCAGTCGGGCATTGTGGTCGTAATATCCCGGCGTACCCTTCTTGGTCGGAGTAAACTTCTCGTTCACAGCCTTGTGGTTCTGGTTATACTGTGCCGCAGCTGGCAATCCCAGGAGCAACCATGCTGTCAAGACGTATAATCTATATTTCTTCATATTCCTTTCCTCTTCTATTTTTGATTTACGATTAAGAGTTGGCAGGCACGGTAGCCTGCTTCATACCCTTGCGTTCCATAGACTTCCATACTGCTTTCTGGCGAGTGATGAACTTAAAATAGCCAATCACCGAACAGACGACAATCAATGGATGATAAACGAATGGCTCGAAGATGGCAGCCAAGAGCAACTTCAGATAACTCCTGATATGGGTATAGGAACTGCCCAGGATGTAATCGTAGAACACCACAAACGTAGAAAGCATGAAGCTGAATGCGTAAATGGCAAAGAACGTCACGAAGAAGGTGTCCCAGTTGATACCACCCGTGAAGGCGAAATACACCATCATCACGAGACCCACCGATTCGATGATGGGCGCCAAGAACTCAAAGAGGAACGTATATGACATCGTGATGATGCCCAGTCGCTTGTACTGAGGGTTAAAAAGTATCCTGCGATGCTCCCACATGAGCTGTATCAATCCACGTCCCCAACGGATGCGCTGACGGAAGAGCATTCGCAGACTGGAAGGTCCCTCTGTCCAACAGCAGGTATGTGGTATCTGAACCACCCGATACTTCCGTTTGAAGTCGCAGCAATATGCTATCATTCGGGTTATCATGTCCATATCCTCGGCAAAGGAAGTGCTGCTGTATCCACCAGCGTCCACCACGACCTCGGTAGAGAACAACCCGTAACCTCCCGACACATTGTTCATCGCATTGATCTTGCTCCATCCCATCTTACCCACCAAGAAGGAGCGCTTGTACTCCAGGTCCTGGAACAGAGGGATAGGACGGCTGGATGGTCGGATATTCACCAAAGTACCATCGTGGATGGTAGAACCATTGCTCATAGACATCGTACCTGACACGGCGATGATAGAACTGTCGTTGATGACGGGGAAGATACACTGATACATCGCATCCTTGGCAAGGATACAATCGACATCGGTATTGATGAAATACGGATTGTCGATGACATTAAGTCCTGCATTCACGGCATCCGCCTTCGTACCTCCGTTCACCTTGTCTACCACGATGAGTCTGGAATAGCGAGGATTGGTTGACTTGAAGAGACGCTTGAAAGGTGCGCAATGCACTTTCTCCACATACTCGAAAGGCACCTCTACCATCTCGAAGGTCTCAACGAGCAACTCCAGTGTCTTATCCTTGCTACCGTCGTTCACGATGCACACATCAAAGTTCGGATAATCCATCTTGAGCAATGAGTTGACATTGTCGATGATGGTCTTCTCTTCGTTGTATGCAGGAGCCACGATGGAGATGCCCGGCACATATGGCGAGCTCTGTACCATGTGGCGAATGTAATCGTCCGACCATTGTTTGCATCCACTGCTATATTTATAAGAGAATATCAGCAGCATTACGTAAGAGGCCAGCAGCAAGAGCGAATAGCCGAATACCGCATAACCGAAAAAGTATAATAAAAACTCCCACATATCTTAAAATGTTCTTAATTGGTTTAGGATGCTCATGGCATCTATCTGATCCATCAACACTCGGTCGTTCTCGTTTTCGAGAAGTTCGCTACGCAACAGTTCGAAGCGGCGTCTTCCATCGGTGCCATACGAATAGAGGCAACAGAGTGCCACCTCGCGTGTGGTCTTCAGGGCTGATGTGCGGAACGCCTGAACGAAGAACTCGGTGTATTGTCCTGAGTTGACGGCGAACACAGCCCTCAGCACCTCCTGTCTCAAGGTCTCTGGCTGTTGCTCGAAGGTGTCTATCGCCGCCTTCTCCTGGTTCTTGTCTCTCAACACAGCCACCGCATGAAGGGCTGCCTCGCGATAACGATAGTTTGGCGAGAGGAATAGCGTATGTAGCTGCGACTTCTCCGTTTTGCTTCCCCAGTAGGCTACCTCCTTGATGAGAAAAGCCACCGAATCATCGTTCTGCACCTTCCGCGCCAACACCAGGAACTGCGGCATCTGTCGTTCGTTCGCCTTCAACCATCCGAACAAACGGTGGAGCATCATGAATCTCCACAATCCCTGTTGCTCGTTGAGGTCTTCCTCGAAGTAGCGGTAAGGGTCGGAGCTAGATGAAACGACATGACAGATACGAGCCATGTGGCGTACATCGGCATTATGATGGTTGATATACACCGCCAAGAGTCCTTCACTCACAGGGATGTGCATGTTTGCCAAGTTCTGCAAGGTGAGCAACACCTTGGTCTTGGTGGATAAGTTTCTCTCATACAAAGCCTTCACGCCAGTCATCGAGCAGAGCACTTCCGTATTAGGAATGTTTTCGAGTTCTCGACTCAGGTCCATGCAGATTTCCGAGATGAGATGCGACAAGACGGCTGGCTTATACTCAGTAATCTTGTCAAGCGTCATATTGCAAGCAATCTCCAAGTCTTCCACCTTTGGCTTGACATCGGATGTCAATATCTGATAGAAGCCCCCATGCAGGTTCTTTCGAGCTTTCTCCAACGCCCGCTTATTGCGACGATTGCGTCTGATTCGGAGCATAAACATCACGAACAAGATGATCATCGTGATGATGCACGCAATAATTAGACCATACAGCAAACGTATATGGATTGCAAAGTCGGAGAAATACAACAGGTAGCGCTTGAGATAAAACTCGAAGACCTCGAATCCGTAAAAATCCACCGACTGTCCGTCAGGATAACCTATATTCATACCTTATCTATATTTAATTCTAAAACATAACGTGTACCCTCCTTATAGCCTTCATCCCGGTACATTCGTCCACCTAGCATCTTGGCTATCTCCGTGCCCATCTTGAGTCTGAGACCGATTCCTGGCATCACCTTCTTTTTCTTTTCCAGGTAAGTAGGTTCTGTCAAATGATACAAGGAACCTTGTCCTTCATCCGAAATGGAAAATAGCAGCTTGTCTGCTTCCAAGGTAACCTTGAGGATGATTTCGCCCTTGCCCTCAAACTGGCAGGCATTCACCAGTAAGTTTTGCAGTATCTGCAAGATTCGGCGTCCATCGCTCCGGATAGTATATCCGTCGGGCAGATGACATTCCATCTTGATGCCTACGTTGTCAGGCTTGCAACCATCCACCGCCAAGACTGCATCATGGCAGAGCGAAGCAACCTCTACCTCCCCAACCTCGATGCCATACCCGTTTTCCCTCGAACGGATGTATACCATCAGGTCGTTGAGCAACATATCGAGCATCTTATAGCTATTGCTGATATGTCTGCCATATTCCTCTCGCTCCTTGTCGGCAAGCATACCTTGCGGCAAACTCAGCAACTGGGCAAACCCATAGATGGAATTGATGGTGGTACGAATCTCGTGGCTCATATTGCGGAGGAATCGCTCCTTGCTGCTCTGGAGCATGTCCCTATCCCATGTGGTGACAAAGACATACAGCGTAAGACTCGACAATACGGCGCCCAGACTGAAGAAAGGGGCATCTGGAGTGGTGAGTTGGAACACCCCCATGAAGACAGAGACTACCGAAGAGCAGCACACCGCCTTACACTTAAACCCCAGCTCTGACTTTCTGATTTCCATATTGCATAATGGAATGACCGCGGCGATGCCCGTAAGCAGATAGATGAGAAACTGAAAAGAAAAGCTCTCCATGCGATATTCCCCCATCACATATTCACCATCATGTATGCTAAAGAGAACAGGCTTAAAACAGTTTGTCACACATAATCCGGCTTCTGCCAGAACCAACAATCCACATACCGACAGAGCAATATTATTATAAGGTTGCTTAACCTTCAAGAAGACGAGGACAAAGAAGAACCACCAAAATGCCGTGAAGACATAGGCGAAATGAAAGAGTTCGGAGAACAAAAAATACATCCCGTCACTCCGTATCACTCCACTAAAGCAAAATCCCCAGAACATATCCTGCGAGCACAGGAATGTACTCCAGTAAAGCAACATGCGGAATGCGATACTAGACTTCACCGATTCTGGTCGATTTCGTCGCTCCATCAGCAAGACAATGAGCATTACGAGTGCGAAAACCAATGCCAATATCCAATATAGATTTTTCGTCATAAATACAGTTTTAAAGGATGAACAAGAAACGCGCTCCTGCATCGTAGGATTCGTCCAACTTGATTTCTCCACCCAGTTTGCTTGAGATGATATTACAGATGTGCAATCCTATACCCGAACCTTGCACGCCAGCATTAGCTTTCTTGTAACGCAAGAAGATGTCCTTGCGCATATCCTTAGGTATTCCCTCTCCTGTATCTGTCACCGAGAACGTGAGATGTCCTGGGTTCTCCGAGACGGAGACATGCAGGTGGATTTCACCTTGGCGTGTATGCTTGCAGGCATTGGTGAGATAATTGAGAAGCAACTGCTGAATGCGGCGGGCATCCGATTCGATGGTATAGTTATCATCGAGGTCGGAAGTGAAATACATCTTTACCCCGGCCGGCAGACGCATCTCTGCCATCTGCAAGGCATTGCGGCAAACTCCATTCACCTGGAAATCACTCTTCACGATGCGGTAGTTGCCATGCTCGGCATCCGAAATATCGAGCACATCGTCGATGAGCATCGTAAGCATGTTGAAGCTATTGAATATGTAATTGAAATATTCCGTCTTTTGCTCTGTAGAGAGGCAACCTTCTGGCATACTGAGCAACTGGGCGAAGCCAAACATAGCATTGAGCGGCGTACGAATCTCATGGGTCATGTTCTGTATCATCATCGTCTTCGAACGATTCGCGTTGATGTTCCGCTTCAACTCCTCCAGTCTCTCCATTTCATTTTTCATACGCAGGGTGATATCCTTGATGGTAGCCACAAGGTGGCGCACGGTGCCATTCTCATTGCGATCGCTCACGATGAGAGTTACCTGCACCCAGTCGATGAGTTCTCCCTGAAACTTCGTCGATATGGAGTTTTTATCGTTGAGGCGTTCATCTAGCGTAGAAAGCTCGAAAAACTCTTTTGCCTTTTCCTTTTCGGATGGGAGACAAAGGCTATTGATAAAAAACCGAAGAGCTTTCGAAGCCTTTCCTGTCTTCGGAATATACTGGGTGGCATTAGGGAAGTTGTTGAGATAAGAAGTATACCAATCTCTCCTCACATTGATATAAAAGAGGCAAACGAATACATTGGCAAGAGAATTGACAACCAAGTTCTTCTCCATCTGCTCTAGCATCTGGTCGGTCACGTCATAGTGATAGCCATTTATCACCGTCGTACCATCCTCCTGCTTGCTGGCCACTCCCCCACATCTCACGTATCTAACGCCAAGCGTAGGATGACTCCAAGCGTAAGTGTTTTCGTCGCGCTCTCCACGCAACATCACGCTAATAGATGCTTCAACAGAAGCCAACGACTCTGGACAGATGCGAGAATGCCACGTGTCATAGATTTCCTCTTCTGATGTCTGGATGTCTCTATCCATCCCCAACAGTTCGAGCATTTTGCCCGAAGCATTCATTCTAGGATGCTGCCCCTCACACAAGGTGATACTCCATATACCCATAGCCGCAGACTCGAGCACTTGCTTGATGCTGAACATAGACATCAAGAATTGCTTTGGCTTGGTCTCTATATGTCTGATTGCTTCTATCATTACTATCGTCTTTTGCTTGTTAATAACTGATATTAAGTGCGGAATACTGTTCCACAGATGCAAAAGTATGAATAATCAATGACAAAAGGTGTTTCATTTCTAAAAAAATGGTTTCATTTCTACCACTTTGCTGTTTCATTGGAAGAAATGAAACTATTTTCTTAACTTTCATTAAGGCTTCGAGGCTAACACGAAGCTGCGCCAGATTCCTTGACCGACAATCTCCACTGCCCAGGAGTCATGCCCGTCTTTGCCTTGAACATCTTATAAAGGTGGGCATGCGACGAGAAACCACACTCCGCCGAAATGGTATCATTGTTGAAATAAGAGTTTTCCAGCAACATGCGTTGAGCCTCCTGAAACCGCACATCACTGAGCCATGTACGGAACGTACCGTCGGGATAGCTCTCGAAATAACGGATCAACCGCTTCTTGGGAATATCCAACTTTCTAGACAGGATAATCATATTGACCGTACTGTCCCTAAAACCTCCCTTGGCACACCAATCGTTCAAGGCCTGCTCTATCGCTGTGAAATCTTCCGACTGTTCTTTATCCGAAGCACCTTCGGTTTCTGCTTTCTCCTGCAATTCTGTTTTTTCCTCTTCACTTTCAGACACATCATCCTGCACCGTGTCAGACGGCATGATGTTGAAACCGTATGCTATAAAACTCATAGTAAATATAAAGATGGAAAGCATCATCAACGGACCTAAAATATACAACATTGGACAATAGAAGATGGCAAACATTAATATCATTACCGAGACACCCATCATGATATAACTAGCCTGGCTATATCTATCGTATGGCAGCAAATCGGCTCCTGTATCTTCCTCTATTAACTTACGATGCCTACGCATTTCCACGATATTGACCCAGAAAGAATACAAGACTCCCACGATAAACAAAGCCATCATTAGGGGAAGCAACGTGCCTAAGAGCAGCCCCCCCTTTGCCAGAGTCCCCACCAAGAACAATGCCAAGATACAAGAATATACCAGCGTACCAATATATATGTAACGCTTGCGACGCAATGGGTTGTTGCAAATCAAATGATAGGTGGCATAAGAAATTACAAGAGAAATTGGTGAATAAAAAAGAATGTTAAACAAGGCTCCCATCTCATCGCTCTTCGCCCTGATGTCATACTCCATCTGCAACACATAGTGAAGAGACAACATGAACATGGAAAAGGCAAGAAGCCAGCGAGAAGTCTCATAACGCTTGTTGACCCATCGCACCTGAAAGCGAGAGATAACAAGCATCAAGCCAAACATTGCGGTGAGAATGCAGCAAACAAACTGCAATAAGTATAATTGATTCATATTTGATGGTTTATTTCGTATTCAAAATTTCTATTATCGTTCTTTTTCTTAGAATGACACTGCAAAAGTACAAAAATAAAATCGAAAACGAAATAAAATATGGTGTTTTTTGCTTATAATATGGTGTTTTTTGCTTATAAATGGCTATAAACAAAGAAATAGTCCCATACCGATGTCTCTCGACATGGGTATGGGGCTAGATATCAAAGTAATAATTCATTATGGTTGTTCATCAAAATGGTTGCTTTCCTCAGGATAGAAGGCCGAAGTTACCTGACCGTATGTATGGGTACAGATATCTGTCGCCACTGGCCACTGTGAAGTCTTGGTTCCTGGAAGGGTTATGGTCTTGAGCCACTCCCAAACCTGGGCATCCGTTGCGGTAGGCACCACATAGCTGTTAATTTCGAATGTAATGCCATCGTCATATACGCCACGAGCCAACTTCAGAGCTTCCTTGGCCTCATCGGTGGTACAATCTATGAACTATAATAAAAAAAACGAATACAGTTAACGAAATTTAGCATAAATATG
>ERZ1034865.1212-NODE-1212-length-12002-cov-5.343099_pt1 | contig 12002 bp, 10 predicted proteins | sample MGYA00520632_ERZ1034865 | MGnify/ENA primary metagenome ERZ1034865 (study PRJEB33766, sample SAMN09781738) | gut metagenome | biome: gut microbiome | host: Homo sapiens | place: Madagascar | study: EMG produced TPA metagenomics assembly of the PRJNA485056 data...
AAAATGCCTCATCATACGGATCAACGACAACCTGTGTCAAAACAGTGGAAACTGTTTTATAAATACCACGATTTAATAACTCTGTACGGATGGCATTCTGCAGATCATATCCGATATATCCCTGACTCATCGCAGAGCAGACAGATGTCGGAGTTGCTGTATATTCCGGATACAGACGGCAGAATTCGTTCATTGCCGTATGGATCATGCCAACCTGCGGTCCATTGCTGTGTGTAATAACCACCTGATAATCTTCGCGGATAAAATCCGCAACTGCTTTTGCAGTACGCGCAGCTGCCTTCTGCTGTTCCGGCAGTGTACTTCCAAGAGCTTCATGTCCCAATGCGATTACAATTCTTTTCTTTTTCATACATCCTCCTAACTCTCCAACCCCGGCTTATGCTTCCAGGAATCTTTTTCTGGAGATAAAATTATACGTAGTAACTAACATGGTGGAGAATATTTTTGCTACTGCATAAAACATTCCTAAATGTTCTACGGCAAACCACATGATCATCTGGTTCATCACAAGCCCGATCATACTGAGTGCCACAAAAATAACCATCTCCTGTGCCTTCGTCATGTCTTCCTTTCCAGTAAAAACAAAACGCATGCTCAGGATATAATTCACAATAACGGATACGGTAAACGACACGGCACTGGATGCAAAATAATGCATGATATGTGTCTCTGTCAAAAAGATCATCAGTCCATAATCAATGCCAAAGCACAATCCACCGACCGCACCAAACTTACAGAACTGAATGATCAAATCTTTTATCCTATTCATTTTTGTCTGACTCCTGTTTCTAAAACTGCAACTACCCCATGGCATTATCCTGCTGCCACAGGCAGTGTTGCTTTAAAATACAAAATAGATTGCCCGAATTATGTTCGGACAATCTATTATAGCGCATCTTATGCAATTTGTCATTAATTATTTGATCCACCAAATCCATCGAAGAAACCGGAGTTGCCGGAATTATCGGAATTTTCCGAGTTTCTGGAATCGCCGGAGTTACCGGAATCCTGTGAGTTCTGAGAATCATTGGAATTATCGGAACTGCTCTCGGATACAAAATCGGACTGTGCTGCAAGTGTCACGGTAATGGATTTTTCCTTGTAGCCATTTCCCAGCCGTTCCATTGTCATTTTTACTTCATCCCCTGATTTGTGGGATGCGATCAGCTGTTTCAGCTGCGTCATACCTGTAATTGTCTGGCCGTCAAATTCTGTAATAATATCCCCCTGACGAAGTCCTGCTTTTTCTGCCGGTGATCCGGAGACAACCTGATATACATATACCCCCTGCGGCATGTTATAAGCACTGGCAACACTGGAAGAAATATCCTGTCCCTGAATGCCGAGGAACGCAGCCTTGGACTGATCTACCTGTCCTTTTTCAATCAGCTGTTCAACGATCGGCATGGCATCTGACATCGGGATTGCATAACCAAATCCCTCTACACTCGTATCAGAATATTTTGCAGAGTTGATACCAACGACCTCTCCGCTTGCATTCAGCAGCGCACCACCGCTGTTGCCAGGGTTAATTGCTGCATTGGTCTGGATCATGTTGTTATTGACCACGGTCTCTCCGGTCTGTTCATCCTGCACGGTAACGGTTCTTCCTAACGCACTGATAATACCGTTGGTAACGGACTGTCCGTAACCAAGTGCATTGCCGATGGCGATAACGCCCTGACCAACTTCCAGGGTATCGATATCCTCGTTTACCGTAGCTACCTTGATTTCTTTTAATGTAGAATCCTTAATATCACTCAGTGCTACTTTGACTACCGCCAGATCATCCGAAGCATCGGTTCCCTGCACCTTACATTCTACGGTTTCGTTATCCACAAACTGCACTTTCAATGAATCGGCATCTGCAACAACGTGATTGTTTGTCGCAATGTAAAGATATTTGCTGTCCTGTTTGATAATAATACCGGACCCTGCACTCTCACTCTGCTGCTGCTGTGTTCCCCAGAATGTCTGATAGGATACCGTTCCGGTATTTGTAATTGCCACAATGCTCGGCATTGCCTCTTTTGCGATTCCGGAAACATCGGAAAGATCCGCTGCATTGCCGGTACTCGTCTGGCTGACTTTTGCGGAAGAAGAACTCTTTGAACTGCTTACATTCTGTCCGGAAACTCCCAACGCTTTGGTTCCTACATAGCTGACTCCGGTAAATACACCTCCGGCTACCAGGCCAAAGACCAGAGCAACTGCTGCACACTTACCAATGGCAGCTCCGAATCCGGATCTGCGACGCGGTTTCCGGGGTGCCGGACCTCCGGTTGGCTGCTGATACGGATTGTACGCATTGTATGATGTATTCTGGTATGTCTGTCCCTGACTGTTGCTGTTGTACGGATTGTACCCATTCTGATTATTTTGTGTATTCTGATTTTGATTCATATTGTTATAATAGTTGTTATCCATAATGAAAAACTCCTTTCCTGTTTTCTAAGGAGAATTCTACCTGTCAACTGTGTTCAAATTGTGACAAAGTTCTGTAAATTTTGTAAATCTCTGTTAAATGGCAATGCCATTTTTCTTTAACAGTTCCCTGGCAGACTCCACCGAATCGGTTCCGAGCGCATTTTTCACCGGTGCAAATTCCTTTTCCCGCTCAACCTCAAATGGAAGACAGTTATCCATCATATACACCATATCCAGTATGAGTGTTTCAAACTTGTAGGCATTCGGCTCCTTCGGTTTCTGCAGCTGACCGTTTTCATCCAGATACGGAACCTTCTTCTCTACAATATGCATCGGAAGATTTGTTTTTACAATCTCCATCAGCTTATCCACACGGAACAGATAGTTTAAAATCACACCGAACCCGTAAAGCAGCGAACCATTTTCATTTACAGCCTCTGCCATCTCCGGCGTCAGTTCATAGTATTCGACAATCGATGGTTTTCCATCTTCCAGACACATTGCACCCACACGTTCATACGGAGAAACCTTACGCACGACTTTCGAACCACACACACATCCAGACAAAATCGTTGCCCCGACAAACACCGGATCCGCAATCCGCTGCAATACATTGTCCACGGCAAAAACATTCAGCCATTCAATCCCACGTGTCCGGATATCTTCATCCAGATGTGCCCGGAGCATGGATTTAAACCATCCACCGTTTCCATTCGGAGACATCGCGAGAGAATCCTCCGATTCCATCAGTATGTTTCCATCGAAATCGACCGCCGGAACCATCTCCTGCACAAAAAATTTCACATAACTGCTGTCATATCCGAAAAAATCATGTTCTTCAAAAAAGGTCCGCGTCTGTACATCGTTTTTTTCGCTGGTCATAATATAAAGAGGAATCCACACACCTGCCTCATGTTTTACCTGCATCAGATTTTTAATCAGCTGTTCAAAAATATAGAGTGTTTTCGTCACTCCGATATTAAACATGCCTTTTGCCTTGTCAAATCCCAGCCGGGTACCCTGCCCTCCCGCCAGAAGAATTGCACCGACTTTTCCTTCCCGGAGTGCTTTCAGTCCCGTTTCCCGATACAGATCTTCCTTCTTTCGGATTTCGGAAAGTTCGGTCGCCTGCAGCGGTGCAAACGTCCCTCTTTGCTGTTTTTTCTGATGAATCAGTTCCAGACAGGTCCAGTCCATTTCCTCCAGCTGTTTTTCCAGTTTCTCCGGCACCTGCGCATCTGCCAGTTTCTGTAAATATTTCTGCTTATACTCCATAATATTTTTCTTTACCTGTTCGTTCATGGAAACATTCTCCTTTATCTTTATTAACTTCCCTCTCCAATGACAACAGTAGACCAATCATGCCGATTGGTCTACTCTTATTCCCCAATTGATTACTGTACATTTGTTCCGCCAGTAGTTTCTGATCCCTTCTGGATCTCATCCGTGCCTGTGGCACCTACGGTCTCGTTATAATCCGATGTATTAATCTTTGCAGAATCTGCCGTGATTCCGGTTGTATTTACAATCGTGTCAGAGATTGCCTGCACCGTCTGTGATGGTGTATACGCGGCATCATCAAACATGTATTCATGCAGTTTTTTTACATTCGTCACAAGATCTGCCGGAATTACCGTATCTCCACATCTCGGCATGTTTTTCGTAGTCAGATCTGTTGGAAAACCAGTGGTGCTGTTGATTTTGTACTTGGTTACATCTTTCGCCAAACTCACCATCTGATCCAGCGAAAGTGTTGTGGAAATATCATCTACCACACTGTTACAGATTTTGACAAGTGTTGCCGGATTTGCTTTCTTTGCTTTCTCCAACATTGCCTGCAGCACAATTCTCTGACGGGATGCACGTTTAAAATCATCTCCGGAAAGTTTTCGGATTCTGGCATATGTGGTTGCCTGTGTTCCATCCAAATGTACCAGACCGTACTGTGTCACATTCGGGGTATTCTTTCCGGTTACGCCGTCCACATCTTTCTTGTACTTGTTGATCTGGTTCATCTCGCCCTGGGTAATATTCAGATCCAGTCCTCCCAGATCATCAATCACTTCTACGACAGCTGCCCAGTCCACACACACATATTCCTTGATATCCAGATCCAGATTGGAATTTAACATCTGAACCGCCTGTTTTGCCCCGCCTCTGGCATAAGCATTGTTACACTTGAAATAAGTGCCGCCTCCGACTGACAGAAATGTATCACGGTATACCGATACCAGTTTGACATTTTTTGTCTTATTATCAATACTTGCAATCATGACAACATCGGAATTTCCCTCTTGGTAGTTATTTGCACTCCGGTTATCCAGACCAAACACTGCAATATTGGTATATCCTTCCAAAGACTCCAAGGTATCTTTGCTGAGATCATCATTAATTCCTGCCTCTGTCTCACTCATATTTTCATATTTCACACGATTTACCATGCCAATAAAATACGCAGCGACAAGCAGGATTGCGAGAAGCAGAATTTCAAATACAAACAATACAATCTTTCTCTTCTTCTATTATCTGCCATTTTTTTAATCCTTTTGCCTATTGTGTATATACAGCCATGCGTCTGCATAACTGACGCGGTCCTGTTCCGACATGGAAGTATATTTCTCCAGGTCGAGATTGGTCAGCCGCATCTGCGCGTTCCCACACTGATGACATTCGACATCTTTTCGTCTGGAAACCATACGGAGCCATCCACATTGCGGACAAATGTATATTTTCATCATAACTGTCTACCGATTATTCAAAGTGCTTTAACACTTCTGCTTTTAATTCTTCCAGCATCTGATCTGCACCATCCAGGGTATCTCCCTTAACACCGACATAAAATTTAATCTTCGGTTCTGTTCCGGATGGACGTACACAGCACCATGCATTATCGGATAACTCATAATACAGGACATTGGAAGACGGAAGTCCGGTAGCAGTCACCTCCCCGGTCTTTAAATCCTTACGGGTGTCTGCCTTATAATCGCGGACTGCAAGTACATCAAACGCTCCAAGCTTTGCCGGAGTACTCTGTCTTGCCCGATCCATAATCTGCTGAATCTGTGCGGCACCATCGATTCCCTTAAGTGTCATGGTTGCGATTCCCTCACGGTAATATCCGTACTTTTCGTACATATCGATCATGCCATCCCAGAGTGTCTTTCCCTGTGATTTATAAAAAGCAGCAACCTCACACAACATACATACAGCTGCCGGAGCATCCTTATCTCTTGCATAAGTGCCAGGAAGACATCCGTAACTTTCTTCAAATCCGAACACATAATTCTTTTCTCCGGATTTTTCATATTTCAGCATCTGCTCACCAATATACTTGAATCCGGTCAGTACTTCTACCAGCTCCACATCGTATGCCTTTGCGATTGCCTTTGCCATGTCGGTGGAAACAATGGATTCTACCAGTACCGGATTCTCCGGCATTGTATTATTTGCACGTTTCTGTCCCAGAATATATTCCGCAATCAGCATTGCAGACATGTTTCCGGTAAATGTCACATACTCGCCGCTTTTCGTATCCTTGCAGTATACACCCAGACGGTCGGCATCCGGATCGGTTGCCAGAACCAGATCCGCATCCTTTTCCTTCGCAAGCTTTAATGCAAGTTCCCATGCATCCGGATTCTCCGGGTTCGGATACGGAGCCGTCGGGAAATGTCCGTCGGCAACTGCCTGCTGTGGCTCAATGTATACATTTTCAAATCCCAGATCATGCAGCACACGTTTGACCGGACCAAGACCGGTTCCGTGTAACGGTGTATAAACAATCTTGATATCCTTTGCCATCTTTTTGATGATCTCCGGATGAATGGATAAATTTCTCAGCTCTGCAAAATAGGATTCATCCACGTCGTCGCTGATGATCTGATACAGCCCTTCTGCCTGTGCTTTTTCCTTCTCCATGGTCTTTACCATGTCAAAAGAAGTTACTTTTGCTACTTCCGCCATAATACCGGTATCATGTGGCGGTGTTACCTGCGCGCCGTCTTCCCAGTATACTTTATATCCGTTATATTCTCTCGGGTTATGGCTTGCGGTAATAACAATACCTGCAATACATCCGAGTGTCCGGACAGCAAATGAAAGTTCCGGAACCGGACGCAGACTCTTGAACACATATGTTTTGATTCCGTTTGCTGCAAGACAAAGCGCCGCTGCATCGGTAAATTCATCTGCCATCAGACGGGAATCATGTGCGATTGCCACACCTTTCTCCTGTCCTCCCTGTGCCAGAATATAGTTTGCCAGTCCCTGTGTCGCCTGACGGACCGTGTAGATATTCATACGATTGGTTCCCGCACCGATCACCCCGCGCAATCCGGCGGTTCCAAACTCCAGTGTACGATAAAAACGATCCTCGATCTCCTTATCATCTCCAGCGATTGCCTTCAGCTCTTCCCTTGTCTGATCATCGAAATACGGGTCATTACACCACTTGTCATATTCCTGTCTGTAATCCATTATTTTCCTATCCTCCTGATCTGCACTCCTTGCGATACATATTCTATGCTTCGCCCAAGATTTTTAAATTCTCTCCACTTGCAATTTTCTGAAACTCAATTGCTGTATGCCATTTTATCACAATCTTGGTTTTTTGAAAAGTTTTTCACGGAAATATTAGAATTCCTTAAGAAACTCATCCAGCTCCTTTTTTGCCTGCTCATAGGACCGGAAAACAATCCCATGAATGCCACAGGTTTCTGCTCCTTTTATATTTACCGGACGATCATCAATAAATACGCTTTCTTCCGGTTCCAGCCAGTATTCATCACACAGATATTCATAAATTTCCGGATCCGGCTTCATTTTCTTTATTTTATATGAAAAAACAACGCCATCCATAAGCGGAAGAAATTTCAGTTTATCCTTTGTCTGATCCAGCATGTTTTCACTGTAGTTGGAAAGGATATACACATGATATCCTCTTGCCTTCAGATCGAGAATCCATTCCATGGCATACGGGAACAGTTCCACGGTATTTCCGACGGTTTTATGGATTTTCGTAATTTCGTCTGCCAGTTCGGGTGCTCCCGCAATAAATTTCTGTAAGAATTCATCCGGTGTCCCAAGTCCCTGATCGGACGTATCCCACAATTTGTTTTGAAACATTGCTTCATTAATTTTTTTCTGTTTTTCTTTACTGATTCCCAGACGCTGCATATATGCATCCGGCTCGTAGGAAACCAGGACCTTTCCCACATCAAAGATTATATTTCTGATCATGTTGTACTCCCTTATAAAATTTGTCTATTCCTATCATAACACAAAAACGCCGCATCGTACACACTGGTATCGACACGGCGTTCATTCGTTATGTTCTAGCAATATATCTGAAATGTTGAATTCTCCTCCTTTCCAACACTGAGCATCTGCATCTGCTGATCCAGCATGCCTGCAAACGATGCTTTCTTCTGCTTCATCTGGGATTCCCCATGATTCTCACGTGGAGACTGATAGGTAATCGCAATGATGCTTCCTACGGGTACAATTGTCTGATATCTGTCCTTGATTGCTGCGGTAACGCGCCTCCCTTCCATGATTGGCGTTCTTTTTGTTTACCTACATAATATATATCGGACATCTTTGCCATTTCTTAACCGTTTTCCGAAAATTTTTATTTTATCGCCCTCATTTTCAATAAAACAAGGGCAGAATCACAATGATTCCACCCTTATCCTTATAATCATCTAAGAATGACCGAAATTTATTTTGTTGTATAGTATCCACCGTACACGATCTCATAATGGTGGAAATTCGGATGGATGTAGGAACTTTTAGAAACCGTTTCCGGAGTTGTTTTGGTTTCCTTTTTATCCAAATTTAAGAAACTGCTAGACACATCTATGATTGTTCCGTTTGCATCATAACTGATAATATAGACTTCCCCATACACATACTGGCTTGTTTTGTTCACCTTTTTCAGTTTAAATGAAATATTGGAATCTGATACCTGTTCATCTGTGACGGTAACAGAGAGTTTATCTTTTCCAAGTACCTTATATTTCTGTTCCGGATTTCTGTCAAATCCCGTAATTTTCACACTGGACTGCGAGATATCAACATCTGCTGCTGAAGCTGTATAAATGCTCTCATATGCCGTCTTCCCACTTATAACACGGTAGACCGTTTCCTCTTTTGCCGCAAGTTCTGATCCGGAACTGTTCTTTAATGAGTAGCGTACCGCCAACCGGTCAAACGTTGCCTTCGTATTGTTTTTCACACGAATCAGGATATAATTTCCATCCAGTTTCTGAAGCTTAACGTCAAACTTCGGCTTTGCAACTGTCACCTTCACTTTCAACGTCTGCGTATGTCCGTAATAATCTTTCCCTTTTACGGTTACTACCGTGCTTCCCTCTTTCTTTGCGGAAATCGTATACTGCTTCTTTGACTTATTTGCCTTCACAGCTGCAACCGCCTTTTTGGTGCTGGATGCACTGCTCAATGACTTTACCCCGGTAAGATACCAGGTATAGGTTTCCCCCTTGTAAAGTGTCAGGCTCTCATTCTTTGTAGCTGCCTCCACAGATGCCGGTGTCACCAGTACAAGAGCCATGGCAAAAGCCAGACATACTGTGATTACCCTTTTCATTGCTTTGTTCATTTTCCAGACTTCTCCTTTCAAATTTCAATCTTTCATGGATTTACGCAAACGGTGCAGGCAAATGTTTTTCCGTTTACTTTCAGTGTTATTTCGGCTGTGCCGGTGCCTTTTGCCGTCACCCTGCCGCGGGCATTTACTACCGCAACCTTCTTATTATTGCTGGACCATGTGATCCCTTTACTGTTTCCGGTCACTTTGAATGTACCGCGCTTTCCCCTGGAAAGAACCATGGTTGCCCGGTTAAGTGCAAGTCCCGGAATGGATGTTGTAGTATATGTTTTATCTGCATTCGCTGAAGTTTCCAGCGTTGATGCCTTATATTTTTTGCCGGCAATCACAACAGAATTTTCCATGTGTTTTTTGCCGTTGACCACTTTGGCAGATATGCCATAGTGCTTCACAATCAGCTGGTAGGCTTCACAAAATCCCTTATAATTTGCCTTTCCCTGCTCAAGTGCTTTCTGTGCCAGAACCGACGTCCCATCCGGGGAAACATTCTGCTGCATCCACTGCTGGGCGGCAACTGCCTTTTCATAATCGCTCATCCCGGATGTCACATACTGGTTCCAGATAATATCCAGCACATTTTCCTGTTTCCGGGCAACTACAGTATACAGATAGGTATAGGTCTTTTTCCCGATGGATGCCGTTAGTGTTGCAGTTCCGGGTTTTTTGGCAGTCAGCTTTCCTTCTTCATCTACTGACAGCACTTTGCTGTTGGAACTCTTCCAGACAGGTGCCACAGAAGCATTTAACACTGCTGTCTGTCTGTTCTCACCGACATACAGTTTACTATATCCTGCCTTTATCTGTAAAGAAGTTTGATTACTGTAATGGATACCATTTGCTTTCGCATAAGTTTCGGCAGCAGATCCATATGGTGTAACAATTGTAAGCCGTGTTTTATTGCATCCTGCAAATGCATCTTTTCCAATCGTTTTTACGCTCGCCGGAATCTCAATCCGGTACAGCTGTGTCTGATTTTGAAATGCCAGATTTTCTATTGTCGTATATCCGGACGGGATCTTTACGGTACATAGCTCTGTCAGAATAAGCTGGCCGAGATCCGTTCCGATACCGGTAACGGTATAAGAATTACATTTTTCCGGAAATGTAACGGAAGTTTTTGAACCGGTATACATATAAATGGTACAGCCTTTTTTCGTTGTTGCACCTTTTGGAATCTGATAAACAAACCCTTCGGTATCCTGTGCATATGCAGTTCCATCCGTATCTTCCACAACCTCTGCTGCCACCGCAGTATACGGAGTGCCTGCAAGCAGAATAGTCACTGCCAGCAGGATTCCCATCGCCTGCCGGATTTTCTTTTTTTCAATAATTTCTTTTCGGAACTTCATATCTTTTCCTCACTGTAATTTTCCATCACTGTACAACATTATCCGGAATCTCCAGATCCGCATCCGTCAGTATCTGTCCCTCAACGACTTTATTAACAAGCTGCTCCGCATATTTTACCTGCACCTCATCCGGATACATGACATAACTTCGCTTTGTAGGCATGGAATAGGTGGTCGATGATCCGCCTGTTCCCGTAACTGCATAAGACTTTACATTCCAGGCAGCCAGATCCGATAATTGCATTTTCACCAGTGCGGAAATATCTGACGAGCTCATACTTGTCATAAACATTCCTGACATGCTGTCCATGATTGCGGAATAATTACCAAGCACCGTTGTTCCGGAAGAAATCTTTTTAATCAGTGCCTCGATTGCCTGCATCTGATGTCTTCCTCTGGAATTGTCCCCATCCGCAAAAGACTTTCTCTCCCGTACATAGGAAAGTGCCACTGTGCCGTTTAACTGATTGGTTCCGCGGTTAATATAAAATCCACCCTCACTGGTGCGGAAAGCTTTTTCCGATTCTACGGTAATTCCTCCCACCGCATCCACAAGTGTCTTAAATCCGTTAAAATTGATCTGCACGTAATAATCTACATGTTCATCATACAGATTTCCAAGTGTTGCCATGGAACAGTCAATTCCATACATTCCGCAATGGGTCAGTTTATCTTTTGCTCCCGGTGACGCTGCCGTATCCACATAGTAATCTCTCGGCGTATTAATCAGAAGCACCTGCTTCGTGGACGGATTGACAACCGCCAGAATATTGACATCACTGCGGCTGGTGGTAAGTTTCAGATTTCTGGTATCCGAACCACTGATATAAACCACAAACGGATCTGTTGTAATTGATTTTTCTGCAGTCTGTGAATCTTCCGTAACCACATTTTCTTCTTCATGGTCATACAGTGTTCTTGTTCTTGAAGAAAATGTTTCATATCCATCCTGTGCCTCTACCACATCCACATATGCCACATTCATCAGCATTGCATCAGCGCTTCCCTCATACAATGCCTGTACCATATCAAGAATGTTGTCATACACCTGCGTACGGATCTGTGTCCCGACAGTTTCATTGATCTTTTCGATTGCTTTTTGGGTATGTTCGTAATCGTATTTTTCGGTAATCGCAAACACATAGTCTTTCGCATCCATCAGTGTCTGTGCCGGATCATCCGTCATCACATAGGCAGACACGGTATCGGTGGTCTTTACATTTCCGGCAATATTATCAAGCGTATTTCCGGCCTTTACAAGCATATAGGAACCACCCACGCATACAATCGCACATGCAAGGAAAAGAATGACACCAAGCGTACGCCTGACATAGCATCCGGTCTTTTTCTTTCCCTTTTTCTTTTTGCCGAAATAAAACAGACAATATTCTATAATGAGCAGCAGCAGCAGAATTAATCCAAGCAGGATCACATACAGCGTTGGAACAATATTCAGCCACAAAACAACTCCGACCGTTGCCATGCTCAGTAACAATTGGATGATCAGAATTACTCCTGCTGTGATTTTCCACTTGCTTTTCTTTTTATCTTTTGTTTCCATGTACTTTCTCCGTTTT
>ERZ1034865.1214-NODE-1214-length-11985-cov-9.998575_pt1 | contig 11985 bp, 8 predicted proteins | sample MGYA00520632_ERZ1034865 | MGnify/ENA primary metagenome ERZ1034865 (study PRJEB33766, sample SAMN09781738) | gut metagenome | biome: gut microbiome | host: Homo sapiens | place: Madagascar | study: EMG produced TPA metagenomics assembly of the PRJNA485056 data...
TGCATCCATCTGTATCTTGTTCAACAAGATGATGTCTGCATCCTTGGCACGTTCCACTTTCTCGGCGTCTGATGTGCGAGGATAAACCACTACCTCGCCCAGCTGCTCCAGCAGGTGATAGTCGAGATCACCTGGATTGGCTGCATAGCCGTCTAAAATAACTATCTTCATAATGTCTTTTCTCGTCAATAAATATTTTATACTCTAAGTATCTTTCTTTACTCTACATAATCCACCTTTATTACGATTACACGAATAGACTGGTCGTTGGAATCGTTGTTGATCTTGGCAATGTGCCAATCGTTTGGGAAGAAGATAAAGAACTCGTTGGGATTGCTGTCGTAGAAACGAGCCTTCGACTGGTCGTAATCATAATGAATCACATCTGGGCGATACTGGCAGTTGGGCTTGCTGGTAAGATGGTCGATGATGCCGAATCGCTCCACGCCCTTCACGACATACTGGAAGTCGATGTGCTTGTAGTGGCTCTCGCTCTGTCGCTTCTCCAGCGGTCCGTTCTCGCTGTCTTCTACGCTGACGGTGAGGTCAGAGCCCGGAATCTGATGCTTGCCCTTTGGAATCGTCAGGAGATCGGTCTTGGCGATGTATTCGAAGAGCGCCTTCCATTGCTTGGGATTCTTCTGATACTGCAGGTAGAAGTCTACCAGGTTGACACTGGCGTGAGGGTTTGCCTTGGTGAATCCGTTTCGCCAGGCTCCCTTCTTGGCCCATTTCTCTGCCTTCTTCACCAACTTGGGGTTGTCGGCATAGGATGTAGTGTAAAAGCCTTCCAGAGCGCAGCTGTCCTTGCCGGAAGCCTGCTCAGAATGGCAAGAACCTTTTTGGCAGCACTGTGCCTGTGCTGCCAAAAAGGTACTGGATAATAGGGCAATGCCCATGATTATTTTCTTCATTTTTTCTGATTTGTCTGAAAAACTATTCGTTCATCAGGAAGTTCTTGAAGGCATCGAAGTCCTTGGTCATCTGGATGCTCTTCTTCTCACCCTTCATGAATTCTGCAAGGCGGGCTGGAATTTCGATGTCGGTTCCGAGGATGCTATCCACCTTCTCCTTGAACTTGGCTGGATGAGCGGTCTCCAGGAAGACGCCAACCTCGCCTGACTTCAACTGTTCTTTCAGGGCGCGATAACCGCAAGCTCCGTGAGGATCAAGTACATACTTGGTCTCGTTGTAGCACTGCTTCATAGTCTCGGCAATCTGCTCGTCCTTGTATGTGGCACCGCCTATATAGGCTGCGATGGCATCGTGATTACCCTTGTAGAGGTCATAGATGCGGGCAAAGTTTGAAGGATCACCCACGTCCATAGCATTGGCGATGGTCTGCTTGCTAGGCTGTGGATTATATTTTCCGGTCTGGAGATACTCATAGAAGATATCGTTGGCATTGTTGGCAGCGATGAAACGATGGATTGGCAAGCCCATTTCATGACCGAAGAGTCCGGCTGTGATGTTACCGAAGTTACCGCTAGGTACGCAGATGACCAACTTGTCAGCCAAGCCCTTCTCCTTCATGCGGGCGTATGCATTGAAATAGTAGAATGCCTGAGGCAGGAAGCGAGCCACGTTGATAGAATTGGCAGAAGTCAACTTCATGTGCTTGTTCAACTCCTCGTCCATGAACGCAGACTTAACCAGCGCCTGGCAGTCATCGAAAACGCCATCTACCTCAAGGGCTGTGATGTTCTGACCGAGGGTAGTGAACTGGCTCTCCTGAATCTTGCTAACCTTGCCCTTTGGATAAAGCACGTAAACGTGGATTCCCTCTACGCCGAGGAAACCATTGGCAACAGCAGAACCCGTATCGCCCGATGTTGCTACGAGTACGTTGACCTCCTCTTTACCTTCCTGACGAACGAAGTACTGGAGCAGGCGAGCCATAAAACGGGCACCTACATCCTTGAAGGCGAGAGTAGGACCATGGAACAACTCCAGGGAGTAGATATTTGGCTCTACCTCTACAACAGGGCAGTCGAATGCCAAGGTATCATATACGATCTTCTTCAAAGAGTCGGCATCTACATCCTCGCCAAAGAAGGCATCAGCAACCTTGTATGCAATTTCCTGGAAGCTCAGCTTCTCGATATGGTCGAAGAAGTCCTGTGGCAACTTCTTGATGATTTCCGGCATATAGAGACCACGGTCTTCTGCCAAACCTTTAACTACCGCCTTATGTAAATCGGCGATCGGTGCTTTCTTATTTGTTGAATAATATTTCATTTTTACTTTGAACTTTGAGATTTGAACTTTGAACTTGATGATTAGCTTTCGGACGCTATCATTAATTAGCTTTGGAAACTATCATTAAGTTGTTATTATTTAATTGATTGCCATAAAGGCTTTCATGAAGTCTTGCAGCTGGAGCAATCCATAGCTACCGCTTACGCAACTTACCTCATCGTATTCCTCTACCTGATCAGGTTCGATACCCGGATAGTAGATGAGGAAAGGAACTGGTTCCTTCACGTGAGTGCGAACCTCCACTGGAGTAGGGTGGTCTGGCAAAACCGAAATGCAGACAGGTTCTATCCATGTGTTCACCTCATCAACGATAGGTTTGATCAAGCGCTGGTCGAGGTATTCGATAGTCTTGAGCTTTAATTCCAGATCACCATCATGGCCAGCCTCATCACTTGCTTCCACGTGGACATAGACAAAGTCGTCTCCATCCTTCAAAGCCTGGATAGCTGCTGCTGCCTTTCCTTCGTAATTCGTATCAGAAAGACCAGTAGCGCCCTCTACGATGATGTTGCGAAGACCAGCATAATGACCGATACCACGAATCAGGTCAACGGCAGAAATCACAGAGCCCTTCTTGATTTGAGGATACATCTGCGAAAGAGTCAGCATGTGTGGTCGATAGCCACCACCCCAAGGCCAGATAAGGTTTGCCATACGCTCGCCACGCTTCTTGCGTTCTATATTGAAAGGATGATTTTCCAAGAGTTCCTTACTCTTGATAATCAACTCGTTCAGAAGAGCAGCTGTATCGCTGCATGAGATATGTCCCTCTTCTATTTCTGATTCCGGCAGGATAGGTTTTACGAGCAATTCATGCCAGTTCTCGTTAGGATGATCATGAGGTGGAGCACATTCTATGTGCTTGTTGCCATGATGCACCACGAGCAGATGGCGATACTGGATACCTGTTACGAATTCTACATCAGGATAGTCCTTTCCCAGGGTTTCATTGAGATACTTGATGAGTACATCAGCATCTTCTGTCTCCAGGTTACCACCATTGTGGGTGATGATCTTGCCATCCTGCACGTTGATGATGTTGCAGCGAAGCGCCAGGTCGGTTGGCTTCAACTCGTAGCCGATGCTGGCTGCTTCCAGTGGACCACGTCCTTCGTAAACCTCATTCTGGTCGTAGCCCATGATAGAGCTGTTGGCAACCTCTGAACCTGGCAGAAAGCCATCGGGTACAGTAATGAGTCTTCCTGTCTTGCCTTTCTTGGCAAGCATATCCATATATGGTGTATGGGCGTATTGAAGCAAGGTCTTTCCACCCAGTCTTTCCACTGGGTGGTCGGCCATGCCATCGCCTAAAATGATAATATGCTTCATAATTGTTATCCTTTATTGATTGATACAACGAAATTAAACGTTGGCAATACTCATGATGTTGGCAAAGACACCGGCTGCTGTTACGCTGGCACCGGCACCATATCCCTGAATCATCATAGGGTATTCCTTGTAGCGCTCTGTGGTGAGCAATACGATATTGTTGGAACCTTCCAGATTGTAGAATGGGTGCTCAGGACCTACAGCCTGCAGACCTACACTGGTCTTTCCCTTGTCAAGGGTGGCAACGAAGCGCCAGCGCTTGTGCTCCATATCCAGAGTCTTGCGCTTAGCCTCAAAGTCGGCATCGAGCTGTGGCAGTTTCTTCCAGAACTCATCTATGCTACCCTTGAAGAAAGAGTTAGGTACGAAAAGATTCTTCTCTACATCTTCCTGTTCTACACGATATCCTGCCTCACGGGAGAGGATGACAAGCTTTCTGATGACATCCATGCCACTGAGGTCGATACGTGGATCTGGCTCACTGTAACCCTTCTCCTTTGCCAGTTTCACTGTCTCAGAGAATGGAACAACACTTGAAATGGCATTAAAGATAAAGTTGAGCGTTCCTGAGAGAACTGCCTCTATTTTAAGGATTTTATCTCCGGAATTTCGGAGGTCGTTGATGGTTCCGATGATAGGAAGACCAGCGCCCACATTCGTTTCGAAACGGAAGAATACACCACGCTGAATGGCTGTCTTCTTCAGCTTCTCGTAGTTCTCATATTCGCTTGAAGCTGCTATCTTGTTGGCTGCAATCACACTTACGTTATGCTCCAGAAGACTCTGGTATAAGGCTGCAACATCCTTGCTTGCTGTACAATCTACGAATACGCTATTAAAGATATTCATGGCGAGGATGGTATCGCGAAGGAGTTCCGGTGTGCTAGGCAAGGAATTCTTCAGTTCCGTCTGATAGTTCTCCAGGTCGAGTCCCTCACGATTGAAGATGGCGTTCTTGGAAGAAGCAATACCCACAACATTCAACTTCAACTTGCTGCGTTCCATCAAGTCTGCAGACTGCTTTTTGATTTGTTCAATCAATTTTCCGCCTACGGTACCAACACCGCAGATAAAGAGGTTGAGAACCTTATATTCAGAAAGGAAGAAACTGTCGTGCAATACGTTGAGTGACTTTCTCAAGTAATCGCTCTTGACAACAAAAGAGATGTTGGTCTCAGAAGCACCCTGAGCACATGCAATGACAGAAATACCGCTTCTACCCAGTGTACCGAAGAGTTTACCGGCAATACCTGCAGCATGTTTCATGTTCTCACCCACGATGGCGATGGTAGCAAGTCCGGTTTCTGCATGCATAGGATACATGGCTCCATCTGCAATCTCATTGTGGAATTCGCGGTTCAATACGTTTATTGCTTCTTCTACATCCTGCTCACGTACACCGATAGAGGTTGAATTCTCTGAAGAAGCCTGTGAAACCATAAATACAGAGATACCCTCGTTAGCAAGAGCAGTAAAGATACGGCGGTTTACACCGATGACACCCACCATGGAGAGACCGGTTACTGTGATGAGCGCAGTACCATTGATAGAAGAGATACCCTTGATAGGTTTCTGGTCACTATCTATCTTATTCTTGATAATGGTACCAGGAGCATCCGGATTAAAGGTATTCTTTACCTTGATTGGGATATTGTTGACACAAACCGGGTAGATAGTAGGAGGATAGATAACCTTTGCACCGAAGTTGCAAAGCTCCATCGCCTCAATGTAACTCAGTTCGTTGATCGTATAAGCTGATTTGATGACACGTGGATCGGCAGTCATGAATCCATCCACATCAGTCCAAATCTCAAGGACTTCCGCATTCAATGCTGCCGCAATGATAGCTGCCGTATAGTCACTACCACCACGACCGAGGTTGGTGGTACGTTCTGTATCTTTGTCACGGCTGATGAAACCCGGAACGAGAGAAATGCGAGGAAGGTCAGCGAAAGTATCCTTCACCAATTTGTTAGTCAACTCGCTATCGAGGGTATGCTTACCCTTACCATTCAGACGAGCTGTCTTGATGAAGTTACGTGAGTCAAACCACTTGGCGCCACGAATCAGTGTGGCAACAATCTTCGAGCTGAGTCTTTCTCCATAGCTCACGATAGCATCCTGAGTCTTCTCGCTGAGGTCGTGAATCAGATACACACCGAAGTAGATGCTCTTCAACTGTTCGAAGAGGGCATCAACTGATTTAAAAAGATTTTCTCTATCCGCTGTGTCGGTGATGATGGTATCTATCATCTTATGGTGGCGATCAACCATGGCATCGAATTCGACTCTCCATGATTCATCACCCTTGAGGGCAAGCTGAGAGGTTTGCAAGAGTTTGTCGGTGATACCGCCAAGTGCGCTCACGACAACCACTACACTCTGTTTCTTTGCCTCATTTTCAACGATACGTTTCAAGCTGAGGATGCTTTTTACGGAACCAACTGATGTTCCGCCGAATTTTAATACTTTCATACGTTATTGAATTTTGCGTTGGTATTGTAATGCTCCCCCCGAAACGACCGGGGCCGAAGCAGAACTTATGGGCAAAAGTACTAAATTTATAGCAAACTGCCAAAGAAAACTAAGAAAAAGTGGCATTTTGTAGGTGTTTTTCATTCTTTTGTAGTTTTTTATAGTTTAAAATACTCTCTATACATTATTATATATGATAAAAGCGTTAAATCTTCTCGAAAAGTTTGGAGGTTTCGGATAATTTGCGTACTTTTGCGGATGTTAAATTGAAACAGAAACAGATATAGATAAGCACAATGAAGTATTTATTATTCTCAGATATTCACGGCTGCTTGCCAGCCTTGGAAAAAGTTCTCGATTTCTTTGAGAAGGAAAAGTGTGATATGATGTGTATCATGGGTGACATCATCAACTATGGTCCGCGTAACAGAATCCCAGAAGGTATTGATCCTAAAGGGATTGTGGAACGACTGAATGATCTGGCTGACAAGATAGTTGCTGTCAGAGGCAACTGTGATGCAGAAGTAGATCAGATGCTCCTTGATTTCCCTATGATGGAAACCTATGCTCTGCTGGTAGATGACGGTAAGCGCTATCTCTTGACCCATGGACATATTTACAATAAGGATAATATGCCAAAGGGACCTTACGATGCGATGATTTATGGCCATTCGCATCTTTGGGAACTGTCTCACAATGACGAAGGAAAAGCTATTGTCAACACGGGTAGCATCACCTTCCCTAAGGGTGGTAATGTACCAACGTTTGCTACTTTAGAGAATGGTAAATTTACAATGTATCAATTAGATACATTTGACGTGTTGGCAACAATGGAAGTATACACTTGTCACTCATCACTTTCATAAAGCTAATCATAAAGTTCAAATTTCAAATTCAGGAATATCAGATTAGAATTCTGCCAGAGCAGGCAGCCAATGAAGAGGGTATCAAGCGCTATCTGGCTAAAGAAAAAGGATTGGATGCAAGAACCTTGAATAAGGTGCGTGTACTGAAACGCAGTATTGATGCCCGCCAACGTACCATTTTCGTGAATCTGAAGGTACGTGCCTATATCAATGAGATGCCTCAGGATGATCAGTATGTCCATACGGAATATCCTGATGTAAGTTCGCGTCCGAGAGTCATTGTGGTAGGAGAGGGACCCGGCGGTCTCTTTGCTTCCTTGCGTTTGATAGAGTTGGGATATCGCCCTGTTGTTCTGGAGCGTGGCAAGGACGTGCGTGAGCGTAAAAAGGACCTTTCCAACATCACCAAGACCCAGAAGGTGGATAGTGAGAGCAACTATTGTTTTGGTGAAGGTGGTGCAGGAGCGTATAGTGACGGTAAGCTTTATACCCGAAGCAAGAAGCGTGGTAGCGTGGATAAGATTCTGAATGTCTTCTGCCAGCATGGTGCCAATACGAACATCCTTGCAGATGCCCATCCTCATATCGGTACAGATAAGTTGCCTCGCGTGATAGAGAATATGCGCAATACAATTATCAATTGTGGCGGTGAGGTGCATTTTCAAACCAAGATGACTCGGTTTATCCTGGAGGGTGACCGTGTGATTGGGGTTGAAGCTGTTAACCTGGCAACAGGTGCAGAGGAGAATTATCGTGGACCGGTGATTCTTGCAACTGGTCATAGTGCCCGGGATGTCTATCGCTATCTGGCTTCTTCGAAGATTGAAATCGAAGCCAAGGGCATTGCCGTGGGTGTTCGATTGGAGCATCCTTCCCAGCTCATCGACCAGATACAGTACCACAACAGGAATGGCAGAGGAAAGTATCTTCCGGCAGCCGAGTATAGTTTTGTAACTCAGGTAGATGGACGGGGTGTGTACAGCTTCTGTATGTGCCCGGGTGGTTTTGTGATTCCTGCTGCTACAGGTCCTGAGCAGCTGGTGGTGAATGGTATGAGTCCTAGCAACCGTGGTACAGCCTGGAGTAATTCGGGTATGGTGGTAGAGACACATCCCGAAGATGTTGTACAGTCGGAAGAGGAATTGAAGGATCCTCTGGCTATGATGCATTTCCAGGAAAGGGTAGAGAAGCAGTGCTGGCAGCAGGCTAATATGAAGCAGACTGCTCCAGCGCAGCGTATGGCTGATTTTGTAAACAACCGTTTGAGCTATGATTTGCCAAAAAGCAGTTATGCTCCTGGTTTGATCAGCAGTCCGCTTCATTTCTGGATGCCATCCTTTGTTTCCAAGCGCCTGCAGGAGGGCTTTAAGACTTTTGGAAAGAATGCGCATGGTTTTCTCACCAATGAGGCAACTCTGATTGCGATGGAGACCCGCACCTCTTCGCCGGTCCGCATCGTACGTGACAGAGAAACGTTGATGCATGTCCGTATTCAGGGTCTCTTTCCTTGTGGTGAAGGTGCCGGATATGCTGGTGGCATTGTCTCGGCAGGTGTGGATGGTGAACGCTGTGCAGAGATGTGTGCAGAGTATCTGAAGCAACAGTAAAATGTCCATATAATAATCAAAGAACAAGGAAAAAGTATAAAAAGTATAAGAAAAAAGCAGGTAACGATCTTCCGTTACCTGCTTTTTTGTTCTTTGGATTTTTATTTCGTTATTTGCTGAGATTAGCAATTGTTGCAATCATGGCAGCGATGCTTGAAAGGCTGCTACCCATGCTCATGGTTTCCGCCACAGTCATCTTGCGTTTCATCTTGGATGGAACAACAATCTCGCAACCAGGTTGCGCCTTGGCTCCATGTCCAACTTTAGCTACCTTGCCATTCATATAGATAATATAAGCCTTGCTCTTGTTGGCATCAGATGCAAATCCACCCGCTTCATCGATGTAACTGGCAATGCTCTTCCCCTTTTCATAGGCTACCGTATTGGCGTACATCACAGAACCATTGATTTTCACGGTTCCATTGTATTGTGGAACAATCAGCCTGTCACCCTCACGCAGAATCATATCTGCATCACTGCCAGGATGCTTGAGCGCTTCGGCGAGATCGATGCCTACAGGATATTCTTCTGGAACACTAAACTTCAACAGGTCAGCATTCTGAGCTTCTTTTGCAGTCTGGGTAATGGCACTGGCATTATTACTGCTTGCAGCCAACTGCAGAAGATTTTTCTGCTGTTGTTCTCTCTGCATTTTCAGGACTGCCTCCATGCGTGTTTTTTCAGCTTCATTTGCCTTACGCATCAAACGGGCGCCCTTGATATATGCCTGGTCTGTGCTTCCTCCAGCCTTCTTGAAGAGATCGCTTAATCTGGCATTGCGGCGATCAAGGGTATAGGTGCCTCCAAACATCACTTCGCCTTCTATCATCACGTTCTGCTGCTCTGTGTAGGCAGGACTCTTGCGGATGCTCACTTCATCGAAAGGCATCAGCTTGAATCCTGGAGTGCCATCCACCACAAAACCATCTTTCAGGGCGAGCGTGTAGGTCTTGGCTATAATGCTGTCTGGTTTTGTGGCTTTAGCGTCATTTACTCTTCGGCTTACCAGAACATTAATCGTTGAAGCCTTGTCGGTCAATCCACCAGCCTGCAGAACGAAATCCTCAATCGTTTCATTTTCTGCATATTGATAGATTCCCGGATATTGTACTTCTCCGCGGATGGTGAGAGTTCTCTCTGTAATCTTGTCTTGTCTTGTCGGAACAAAGAGGACATCATTTTCCTTGAGAGGAATGTCTGCCACAGTACCATTCATCACGCCTGCAATATCTACAGCTATCACTTCCAGTGATCTGTCCGATTTCATTCGATGCATGACGGCACGTGCCGTAAAGGCATCCTCTGTCAATCCCTCTGCGTGTTCTACCAATGTGCGGACACTGTTGATCTGATCTCCTAGATTGTACATACCTGGTCGGAAGACAGCTCCCTTGATTTCTACGGTGTTGCTGTAGCGAGGGAGAATGGAATCTACGCTTACAGAATCGCCGTCGTCGATATGGAAACTGGAGAAATCGAATTCCTCTACGTTATATACAGAATAGTCTCTGCCCGTCTTGCGATGGATGCGAACTGATTTCTTGTAAGCATCTCCTGTGAATCCGCCAGCATATTTAAGAAGAGAGTTCACGCTCTCATTTTTCTTCATTTCATAAATCATCGGGCGCTTTACCTTTCCGGTAATCGTAACCAGACAATCGTAGGCTCCCACAACGATGACATCATTATCTGCCAGGCGTACATTGCCGGTCAGTTTGCCATTGAGAATGTAATCATAGATATCTACCACGGTAACCAGTTTGTTATGGCGATAAACCTTGATGTTTCGCAATGTACCCAAGTCGTTGGTGCCACCTGCCATATAGAGTGCGTGGAAAACGGTGGCAAAGGCAGATAGGGTATAGGTGCCTGGAGTTTTTACTTCGCCCATCACATTGACCATAATGGTCTTGGTTTGTCCTACAGTGAGCTTAATCTTGCTCGAACGGTATCTGCTACCCAGCGTATTGCGAAGTCGGGCATTTGCCTGAGCTACGGTCAAACCAGCCACCGATACAGGCCCAAAGCCTTCGATGGTAACTTCGCCATCAGGAGAAACGGTGCTTTCTATGGTTTTCTGGGATGCACCATAGATGTCAATGATAACCGCATCGCCAGGTCCTAGGCGATAGTTCTGTGGAGTGGCTATATTCATATTTGGCTCGAAGCTCAACTCTTTGTTATTGAAGATGTCTCTTCCGAAAACCTTCTTGATTTTCGCTTCCCGTTCAGCAAGAAGACGTTTGATCATCATCGCAGTATCTGGAATAATCCCATCCATCTCGTTCTGGAAATCCATATACTCCTCGTCATCCTCATCGAAAGTATGCTTGTACTGATCATCCTTCTGTGCAGTGATGCGATAGTTGGTGTAGTTCTTCGATTCTTCGCTGATTCCCTTACCATAATCTTCACGGGGTTTACCATTGTTGGTACGAAGACGGGAGGTTTCCTTCCCTTGCAGTTGGGCGGAAGTACCAGTAACCCCGCCCTGTTTCAACTGGCGCTGATACTTGTCTCTTACCCGTCGAATCTGCGAGATATCTACACCCTGCTGCATCAGTTTGGTAACTATCTGAGCATTTGATGACCCTTTTTCATGCTCTCTCACTACCAAGCTCATCACCTGATCATCTGTCATGGTGGAAGTCTGTGCGAAGGCAGAACCTGCTGCCATCACCAACAGAAGGAAGAGGATGAACTGTTTCCTCATTTTATTTATCTTCATGATTTTCCTATTCATTTATGATCCTATAACTAGCTATTTATTATATAATAACTCATTTTTACGAAATTTGTTGCAAAGATACGAAAAAAAAAGTAATATACAATGAAAATAACTGGGAATTGGAATGACCGGGAATACCGGAAATGACAATGACCGAAAATTTGCAACCCGCTAGGCGTTTCGGCGGATTTGCAATCCGCCGTTAAAAAAAACGTCCTAACCTCTTTGGCTTTGCGGATTTGTAATCCGCATTACGATGCTGTAGTTAATCATACTTTGTTCTGTGTTTAAAAGTTCTTAGAAATCACAACTACCCGGAACCCCCCTGTTTTCAGCCCCGATTCTGGGTCTTCATTGATGACCGGCGCCTGCCATCATTTAAGCCCCGCCCCGGTCTTCATAAATGACCGGTTTTCGGCACAATAGGCTGTTCCTTCGATTGCCGGTGCAAAGATACGAAGATTTTCGGCATCTACCAAATTTTTGCATGTGATAAGGAGCGATTTTCAGCAAAACACTTACGATTTGAAACTTCGTTAAAAAACGGACTCTATTTCTTATGGGGCGCATCTCTATGTTTTTGCGGTATCGAAAACTATATTTTGCGCTATAAATCAGTATATTACGAAGTAATACCCGATTATAGGGAAACGTATTCAGTATTCAGTATTCAGTTTTTTTCGCTCTTGTTACCATCCTCTATATAGATAGTATATTATAT
>ERZ1034865.1220-NODE-1220-length-11919-cov-4.841285_pt1 | contig 11919 bp, 4 predicted proteins | sample MGYA00520632_ERZ1034865 | MGnify/ENA primary metagenome ERZ1034865 (study PRJEB33766, sample SAMN09781738) | gut metagenome | biome: gut microbiome | host: Homo sapiens | place: Madagascar | study: EMG produced TPA metagenomics assembly of the PRJNA485056 data...
AATCTAAGTTTTTTAAAATTACCAGACATACACTTTTAGGTTAAATTATTTTTAAATAGTTGTTCTTGGTCTCTATTGTTTGTTTTCTAGATTAGCTCAGTGTTTTCTCGTGTTTTTTAGTTCACGTTTCTTACACCATTAGCTGTTCTTGGTTGCAAAAATATAAAAAAATAATTAAACTTGTTCTAGAAATATTGATTTTTATCACGTAAACGTTTACTTTGGTGTAGAAATGACAATATGGGTAGGTTGGAGCTTAGAAAGTGTTAGGAGAGGCCCTAAAAAGTTCCTCCCGAGGGCACTTGAGTGCCATGCTTACGGAACAAAGGTGCCCTCGGGAGGAACAAAAAACTTCTTCGGGGAGTGTTTGCTCTCCTATATGGAAGGGGTGACTTTTCCTGATTTCAGTAGACGCTTTTTCTTTGTAACTTCCAAAGAAAAGGGAGAAAATGTAATGGGGGAGAAAAAAAAGTGCAATGCTCGGAGGGAGCATTGCACTTTAATATAGAGTGTATGTTTGATTAATTTCTAGGATTAATCTTCTGTAGGATACCAGCGTGGGTCGCCTGCTTTCTCTGTCAATGTACCCTTCTTGATGGTGAAGTCGCCATTGGCTGGATCGGTGAACAGGTCGGTAGAGCTGTACTCCAATGCTGTGAGACCAGTGAATGCCTTGAACCAGTCGTTGGTGTTGTAGCAACCTGCTATCTCTGGAGTAGCACTACAACGGATGTTCTTGTTGGTTGCCTCATCTGGCTGCTTACTGAAGATACAGTTCAAGATGCTCAGGCTATTTGGACCGATTGTATCCTTATTGAAGTCGATGAAGAACTGACCACCACCATTTACATTATAGAATGTACTATTGCTGATAGCGATAGAGGTAGTTGGAGTCTCCTTGCTGTAGATGAAGTGCTTACCTGTAGTACAGATTGTATTGAAGGTACACTTATCTATCTTGATGTTGTCGAACTTACCCGCCTTGTTGGCATCGGCATGGATGAATGCATAGCCGCTACCACACTTGGTGAAGATACTGTTGGTGAGCACCAAGTTGCTGATAGTCATCGTGCCACCCTTCTGCATACGGAATACAGTGGTCTTGAAGTTGTCTACCTTACAATCCTCCATGCTCAGTTCGCCAATGGTACAAGCGTTCTTCTGGTTGATGAAGTAAGCAGCACCATTATCTACGAGGTTCACGTTCTGGAACTTGATGAATGAGTGGCTGCCATCAATGCCCAGTGCCTTCGTAAACTTGAGGGTAGGAGCCTCACCACCGGCAATACCGAAGAATGTAACAGACATTCCCTCAGGAATAACTACACTACCGAAATCGAGCGTTGCATCAGCCTTGATACCGATAGTCGCGCTATAGTTGGTCTCACTGCCAGCTGCTGCCTTAGCTTGACCGGCGATTTCATCGATGAGGTCTTGGTTGATCTCTGTTACGTCTGCACCCAATGTTACCTTATAGTCGGCTGCAGGCATTGGAGCAGGTGTTGTGATGGTCAACTGTCCACGCTTTACACTACCATTGTAGATGGTAATGAGGTAGGTAGTGTTGCCTGTCAATCCACTTACTACAGCTCTACCCTGTGCCTTGATTTCTTCGCTCAGGTCAAGTTGTTTCTTGGCTCCATTGTCGGTCTGTACCACTGTGATGTGTGTAACTTCGGCACCCGCAGTCCATGTCAATCTGACGTGGTCATCGAAGAGGTCGCTGGCAGATACCTCATTGAAGATCTGCTCAGCCTTGGTCTTGAATGACTGACCTTTCTTGTAATAAACCCACTTAGACTCATTGGTAGTGCTAGAGATAGACTTCACACGCATATAGTACTTGCTGTCGTTGTCAAGACCTGTCAGCACTACAGGTGATGTGGTCAGGCTCTTGTCCTCACCAAAGGTGACGATGTTGGCATTCTCTACACCTTCGTATAGTGAATCCTTGCTCAGCTCGAATACGTAATATTCAGCCTCTGCTACCTCCTTGGATGTGTACGCAGCGAATGTTACGGTGGCTGTTGTCTCGGTGGTTTCTACGGTGAGCTTGTCGCTGTTTACACCGAAAAGTCTAGAGAGGCTACCATCTACATCCCAGTCGTTGCCATCTGTACATGATGTGGCAGATAAAGCCAACGTCATCATGGATGCTGCGCCCAATATGTTTTTAATGCTCTTCATTTTTATATTCTTTTTGATGTTAAAGATGAATTAGTCAGCAAAGCCATAAGAGTTGTGAATCTTACCATTGGTTGCTGAGATTGTGGTAGATGCGATAGGCATGAGGTAACGGTTCTTGACTGGTACGTCATCGCCTACGAGACCGCTGCTGATAGATGGCAAGTTTGTATCTACCTGAGTGTCACTGCCTGTGCCAATCTTGCTGTTGCCAAATGACTTAGCACTGCCTTGGTAGTCTGCTGCTGTCTTTCCTTGTGGAAGACCATTCCAAGTGATGCTTGAATAATCGATCTTGGTCTTGTTGGCATCGAGATAGTTGAAGTAGATAGTCTCTTGGTATGTGCCATTTTCCAACTCTGTGAGATAAGTCTGCTTAAACTCATTGATCTTCTCAATCAAGAGGTTCCAGCGAATCAAATCCCACTTGCGGAAACCTTCACCAGCAAACTCCCACTTGTTCTCATCTACCAATGCATTGAAGAACGCATCCTTGTCAGATGGGATAGCTGCCACGTAGTCCTTGGCTGCCTGCTTGGTCTTCTCAGTGAAGGCACGCTCGTGTACCATCTCCAACGCCTGGCGAGCTGTCAGTCCATTGGCTGAGCCTTCGTAGTTGGCGTCTGGGTTGCCTGCCAACTCGTTCATGCACTCAGCATAGTAGAGCAATACGTTAGAGTAACGCATTTTGACAGGGTTGATACCAGTGCAGTGCTTAGCTGTAGCCTTCTTGTTGTTCTCAAGCCATGTGCTGTTCATCTTGCGTGGATCCCACTTGCCTACATACATTCCGAATGGGGCATTGCTGAGCATAGACTCGATGGTATTGTCACCATCCTGCTTGATTTCGAAATTAGCGCAAGTGATGTCGCGGCGAGTATCACCTTCTTGGTAAGAGTAGAGTAAAGGAGCTGTCACCTTCATCTTACCAGATGAGTTGCCATAGCCATATTCTGTAGTTACGCCGTTCATACGAATACCTACAGTATAACCCAACTCACCTGTTACATTCTCACCCATAGGAATCTCGAAGAGGTTCTCGTGATAAGTCTTGTCGAGTTGCAATTTGTTAATCAATTCCCATTCATTCTCGAAAGACGGGTTCAGGTTGTGGGTGCCGTTGGTGATGATGGCACTCCAGTGGCTCAATGCACGCTCGTAGAGAGCCTTGCGTTCAGCTGCGCCTGGGCGCTGAGTAGGATATACTGGGTCGCTATAAGATGCGGTCTCATAACCTTCCTTAGCCTGCTCACGGATTACGTAGCCTGCGCGGGTCATGGCAATCTGTGCCAGCAAACCATGAGCATAGCCCTTGGTTACGTGCTCTGTGGTGTAGCCAGTTACCTGGTCAGCCCATGGCAAGTACTCGATGGCCTCGTCCAGATTGTTCATCAATGTGTCCATGATTTCATCACGGTCGGTCTTCTCCAAGTATGCGTTGCTCAAGTCAGCCTTAGAAGCTTCTAACTTCATAGGAATATCACCAAAGTAACGAAGCAAGTCGAAATATACCATGGCACGGATGGTGAGTGCCTCGCCGAGGTAACGCTCCATCGCCTTCTGGTTGCTGCCACCTGCTGTGAGGGTAGCGCTGCTGCGGATACCTTCGATAATCTGGTTGGCGTCCTCGATGATACCGTACATTGCGTCCCACTCGCCACTGAGCTGTGACCATCCTGGGTCTGAGTTGTAGTTCATGTTACCACGCTCGCTGGTTCTGTCGGTAGCGGTGCTTCCGATACCATCCACCAACTCTACGTCGCTATTGAGACATGCCTTGATGGTAAAGTCTCCTACGTAGGTACGGTCTTGACCCATACCACCATAGAGCTTGTTGACGCGCAAGCCTGTGTAATATGGAGAAGCGTATGTGTTCTCGGCAGTCATCTCGGATGGTGATGTCTGATCCAAGAAGTCGGAGCAAGAAGACAAACCTACTACGCTTGCTAATGCAAAAGCATAAAATATCTTGTTCATAATTGAATTGTTCTTTAATTAAAATGTTACATTAATACCACCTACGAATGTGCGGCTCTTTGGATAAGCTGCATAGTCTACACCTGGAGTCATAGGGTTCTTCTTGCTGCTTGTGTCAACTTCTGGGTCGTAGCCCTTGTAACTGGTGAAGCAGAGCAAGTTGTAACCTGTGAAGTAGATACGTACATTCTGAATGAAGATGCTCTTCATCCACTTCTTTGGCAAGGTGTAACCTACTGTGATGTTCTGCAAACGCAAGAATGAGCCGTTCTCTACGGCGTTGCTGGTGATGACCATCTTAGAAACACCTGCTGGGTTATAGACATTTGCATTCGCATTCAACTCGTTCAAGCGGTTCATCACATTCTCCACACCGCCATACTGTGCGATGAGGTTGGCTGATGGACGACCGAGGTTGCTTCCTGTCTCTGGGTCAATCCATGTGTAGCGGTTTGACAAGCGGAAGTCGTTCACCAAGTTGTAGTTCTTTGAAGAACCTGCGTAGAATGAGTTGGCAAGCCATGTACCATTCACAATCTTGTTGCCAAGAGAGTAGTTGAAGAACAAGTTGAAGTCGAAGTTACCTACATGGCCATCGAAGCCGAAACCACCTGTTGTGGTAGGTACGGTGTTGCCGAGGCGCTGCTTGATAGGGGCACCATTCTCGTCTACCTCTACCTTGGCTACACCAGGATAGAGAGCACCACCGAAGAGGGTATAGCTATTGTCTTTCTTGCCATCTACGAGTGCCCATGTTCCGCTTTCCTTCAAGATCAAGTCACCCTGACCTGTAGCTGCGTCATATACGGTATAGAAACCATTGCTCTTGTAGCCCCAAAGCTCACCGAGTCTGCCGCCTTCCTCTACACGGAAGTCCTCATACTTGGCGATGGTAGAACCACTCCAGTTAGAGCTCTGCCATGGGTTCTCCATGTTCAACTCGTCAATCTTGTTCTTGTTGTAAGAGATGTTGAAGTTGAAGTTCAAGCCGAAATTCTTCTTGTCTACGATGACTGCGTTCAATGCAAGCTCCACACCCTTGTTGGATGTCTTACCGAAGTTCTGATACTGTGAGGTGTAACCCGTATTAGATGGGATGACGCTCTGCATCAAGAGGTCCTTGGTGGTGTTCCTGTAGAAGTCCAAGGTACCGCTGATTCTTCCGTTCAGGAAGCCGTAGTCGATACCGAAGTTACGGGTAACGGTGGTCTCCCACTTCAAGTCTGGGTTATAGAGATAAGAGCCGTGCTCCAACATGGCACCTCTATTCTCCTCCCAGAATGGAGCCTTGCTGGTATTGCTTGCCATAGAGTAGGTGGTAGAGAGCAAACCTGAGTTGATACGGTTGTTACCAGCAGTGCCGAAACTCAAGCGAGCCTTCAAGTTAGAAAGCCAGCTCTGAGCACCCTTCATGAATTTCTCGTCAGAGATACGCCATGCCAATGCGGCTGATGGGAAGATACCCCAACGATTGTCCTTGCCAAACTTGCTGGAACCATCGGCACGGAGTGTGAAGGTTGCCAAGTACTTATCGGCTAGGGTATAGTTGATACGACCAAAGTAAGAGAGGATGTTCTCTTCTGCCTTGATGTCACCTTCGTTAGGAAGGGCTGTACCTGCTGCTGTGTTGGCAAGTACTTCCTTGATGGTGAATGAGGTTGGGAAGGCTACAGAGGTGCTGGTACGGGTTACGTCCTGGCTGCTGCTCCATTCCTGACCTAAGAGCACGTTGATGTGGTCTCTGCCACCAAAGAGCTTACTGTTGTCGTAAGTTACGGTGTTGGCATTGCGCCAGTTCTTGTTCTCTAAGCGAACGAACTGAGCCTGTGGCTGTCCGTTATAGCCATACTTAGAGTTGGTAGTGGCATTGCTACCCCATACCTGGTCTGTATCATTGTACTTCCAACCATAGCCAAACTCAGAGCGGAAGGTCAAGCCCTTGAATGGCTTCCAGTTCAAGCCTACGTTGTAGTTCTGCTGGAAACGCTTCTGGTACTTGTAGGTATCAGTCAAACGCTCTGTAGGGTTACGGCGAGTAGATGTGCTGTTGTTCTCATCATCATCACTGCTGCCAGACAAAGGCTCTACAGGGTTCCAACGTACGGTGTTGGCTACGATAGAGTTAGCTGCGCTACTCTCATTGGTATCAGCACCACCATTCAGACCATCGAGCTTGGTGAAAGCCATACGGCCATTGAAGTCGAGTGACAACCACTTGTTCAGGTTGGCATTCAACTTGGCATTCACATTGTTCTTGGCATAGCCAGAACCCTGCATGATGCTCTTCTCGTCGTTGTGGGAGAAACCGATGTTGTACTTGAGGTCCTTGGTACCACCGCTTACGTTTACATTGTACTGCTTCTGGTTACCAGTTCTTCCAAATACTTCGTCCTGATAGTCACGACCCTCTACAGACTTCCAGATATCGAGGTCGTTATAGTTACCATAATCATAGTTGCCCAATTCATACTGGTAGTAAGCATAGTCGTAAGGCGACATGGTTTCTACCAACTTAGTTACCTTCTTGTAACCAAGAGAAGCATTGAAGTTGACCTGAGTCTTACCCTCGGAACCGCTCTTGGTGGTTACGATGATAACACCATTGGCACCACGGGCACCATAGATGGCTGTAGAAGAGGCATCCTTCAATACGTCGATGCTTTGGATTTCGCTAGGAGCGATGTCGCTGATGGAGCTAACAGGGAAACCATCAACGATGTAGAGAGGAGAGTTGTCCTGAGAAAGGGAACCACCACCACGCACACGAATCTTGACGTCAGCATCTGGTGAACCCTCAGTGGTGGTGATGTTCACACCAGCCATCTTACCGGTCATAGCCTCGCTCACGTTGGATACAGGGATGTTGGCAATCTGCTTGTCGCTGATAGAAGATACAGAACCCGTGAGGTCCTTCTTTCTTACAGTACCATAACCGATTACTACGACATCATTGAGGGTGGTGTTGTCATCCTCAAGCTTAATGTTAATTACTGATTTGCCGGCAACGCTGACCTCCTGAGTCTTCATACCGATGTATGAAATCTTCAGTTTCTTGCTCTTGCCCTTCAAATCCACTACGAAGTTACCGTCAATATCGGTGACCCCCCCATTACCAGCTGTTCCTACCTCCATGACAGAGGCACCGATAATAGGTTCGCCCGTATTGTCAGTAACGACACCTTTTACGGTTTGCGCTGAGATGCTAGTTACGCAGAACATCATGGCACCTGCCAGCGCGATTTTCTTTTTGTTAAAATTACCAGACATACATTTATTTCGGTTGATTAGTGAAAAATGTTTATTTCCTAAACCTTGTTTACTTATTTTTATTTTTTTCTCGATTTGTTTATTCTTTTGGGTGCAAATGTACGAAGATTTGTTAAAGTAGCCAAATTATTTTAGTTAATACACTACGTAAACGTTTGCGAAACGGAAAAATTGATGGCTAATAACGAAAAAAAAGTGCAATGCTCCATTCTGATATGGCTGCATTGCACTTCTGCTTCTTATTCTAAGAGCTTCTTATTTTACTACGTATTTCTTGTTGTTCAGGATGTATATTCCCTTGCTCAGCGAAGCCAAGTCGGCTGTGGTGGCTTGCTTCTTGATCACTCTGCCGCTCAGGTCGTAGATGCCCTGGGCTTTCTGCTGGTGGGTGGTAATCTGGCTAATGCTTGTGCCCAGTCCGGTGGCGTTGCACTGGTCATCTACAGTAGAGTCGAAGTTCTTGACCCATAGATTGCCACTGGTGCAAGAAATCTTGGAGCCGTTCTTGAAGACGAGGTTGTCTACGAATCGGATGTCGATGCCCCTCTTTGCCTTGATCTGCACATTGTCTAGGGTCACGTTCTTGATGTGGCTCTCGGGTCTGCCTACCAGGAAGATGGCATAGTTGCTGCTGGTGTCGGTAGTCTTGATGTTTTGCAGCAAGATGCCATTGTAGGTAGGAGTGGTGATGTCAAGTGCTCGAGCGTTCTTCTTGTCTACGGCAGGATCGCTGTTGTATTTCTTGTCATAGTAGCAGTCCATGGAGAATGGGTTCTTCACCTTGGTCATGGTGATGTTGGTAAACTTGAAGTCTTCCTCACCACCGCCACGCAATGTGCCATCGCTGTTGATGCCCGTCTTCAAGCGTACACCGGCTGTGGTGCCATTCATCGTGATCTGGTCAAACCATACGTGCTTGATGTTATGAGTATAGCTACCGATGGATGCGCCATGGCCGGTGCCGAAGTTGCAGTTCCATACGTGGATGTACTGGGCGTCGTTGTCGCAAACCACGTTGTCATCGCCATTGCTGATGTTGCAGTTGTAGATGTTGACGTATGGTCCCCAGATGCTTATGCCATCGGTGTTGTGAGATGCCTTGCCTGCTCCAGCCTCAGAGGCTGGCTCGCTGATGATGACATCGTGGATAGTGGCATGGCTAGCCTTGCCGCTGTTGCTGATGGTGATGTTCACACCTGGGGTGTTCTGAATCTTGAAGTTGCGGAGCAAGAAACGCTGACCTTGCTCAAAGCGGATCATGGCTCCTGGATTGAAATCCTCTTTCTGCTCTTTAGCGAGCCACCAACGAGCACCCTGACCATCAAGAATGGATGTTTCACCCTCTCCCTCTATCACGATATCAGTTTGTTTGCGGTTCTTGCAACCTATGAATATCTTCTTGTTGTTTGGCGCCTTGCCATATTCCACGAGCTTGAGGGTGGCACCTGCGCAGAGGTGGAGCACAGTCTTGCTATTGATGCTGAGTACCTCGGTGGTGCTAGTCATCTGGTCGGTGCTGCCAAAGAGCCATGTTCCGGCAGGAATCACTACCATACCACCCGTAGCTGGCACGGCATCCAGGGCTTTCTGAATGGCCTTGGTGTTGTCGGCAGCATCGGTGGATGCACCGTAATCCTTGATATTGAAGGTGTTGGCAGCTGTAATCTCTGGCAGTTGTGGCAGGTTTACTGCTGTCCATCCCTCCGGGGGGTTCTGGTTTGCTTTCTCAGTCTCTATGCCCGAGAAAGTTTGTGCATTTGCTAGCATTGGCAATGCCATGAATGCTGCAAGTACGAGTGATTTAATCGTTGTTTTCTTCATCGTTTTTTAGGCGTTTTGTGTTTATTTGTGGGCAAAATTACAATTATTATTTGGAATATGAGCCAAAAGATTGGGTAAAAGCCACGAAAACGATTACGGAAAAAGTGCAATGCTACCATTCTGGATGATCGCATTGCACTTTCGTGTTATGTTTTTATTTGATGATTTTATCTGTCTTTACCTTGCCGTTTTGGTAGGTTATCTTTCTGATGTTGATACCTGATTGGGGTGCAGAGAGCTTGCGGCCATCTAGAGTGTAATACTCAGTCTTGGCTATCTCGCTGGCTTCTGCTGCGATGCCTTGGATGCCAGTGCTTGCTGATGAGGCTACGCCGAAGCCACCCATTTCGTTTGCGGCACGTACGGCGTAGCTTACCTTGGCGTCATCCACTGCGATGCTCTTCTTGCTGGTGAGGGCGAAGAACTCGCCATTCTTCTCCACGATATACATCTTGGCATCACCTGTCCATGTCAACTTGCCATCGACTACCTGGGCTGTAATGGCTGGTAGCTGGGCTGCGAGCTCGGCTGGCTGCCAGTCGGTGAATACCTTGTCGAGGGTATAGTTGGCAGCAGCGTCGGCTGTCATGATGGTATTGTACTCATATTCTTCTGCTATCTTGCCGTCCTTCTTCAGAGTGAAATGCACATTGTTCTCGGCAGGAGAAATCATGCTGCCATTCTCATCGAGGGTGTTGTATTCGTAGAGGTTCTTTGCCACTACGTTCATACCATCTGTTGTCCAACGAGTAGCTGCGATATTCTTCGCTGCGTTCTGGTCCAAGATGGTGTTGAGGAAGGCACATCTTGCCTGTCCGCCCCATGAACGGCCGAAGGTGAAATTGTCCTTCTCGGTGCCGATGACCTTGCAGCCATCGAATACGTAGCCATAGTTGCTGCCATCGGTGTATGAGGCAGTGATGTATGAGCCCTTGCCCGGCTCCAATACGAGGTTGCACTTGTTGAAGAAAGCATCGCCACCGCCGCAGATGAAGTCTACGATACCGTGGATCTCTGAGTTCTCAAAGTAGTACTGACCCGAGTTGTTGTTGCTATAGTAGGTGTCCTGATAAGAGAGCATCTTCACGTTCTTGCAGATGGTGCGAGTACCCTTGTCCTGGAGGCAGACTGCACGTCCTGTGCTTCCATTGAATGGATAAGCATCCTTCAGGGTGAGGTCTTGCATGTAGAGACCTGTGCTGGTGTTATAGAGGGTAGCTGTATTGCCGATGCCCTCAGCCTCTGGCTTGTTCACGATAATGGTCTTGTCCATGCTCTCGCCGATGATGGAGATGTTGTTGCCGCTGATGGTGGTGAGGCAAGCAGCGCCCAGGTCGTAAGTGCTGTTAGGCAAGAAGATGTATGAGCGAGGGGCATCGGCTGCTGCGTTAGCTCCATTTACAATCTCCAGGGCAGAGATGAATCCCTTGGCGTCTCCTGCCTTTACGGTATACCAGTTGCCCTCCTGGGTGAAGGATGGGTCGGTCATGTTGACGATGCTGAGGTTGTGGAGATAAGCGGTGCCATCGAATGAGAGGGTGTATTCGCCGCTCTCGGTAGATGGGTTCTGGAGGATGCCCATGGCTCCGTCCTTGCCTGCCTTTGCCTCGATGCTGCCCACAGCGTTGCCCTTAGGGTCGGTGAGGGTGATGTTGCCTGCTGAGTATGCGCAGAGGTTCATCTTGATGTAGCCCTTGCCTCCCATCAGGAGTTTGATCTTGTCGCCTACTGAGAATACCCAGCCGTGGTCAGCACCATGCCATTTGGCTTTGCCTTCTGGGCGGAAAGCCTCATGGTCGTCGGCGCAGAAGCCAGACTTCTGCAGGTTGAAGTCATAGCGAGCAGTAGGGCTAGCTGTCTCTATGTCGGTTACGAGAGCGTAGAGGCTGAGGTTGCCCTTGACAATATCATTTACGGTATATTTCTTCTCGTCAGCCTTGAGCGATGTGCCCCATCCACGGAACTTCTTGCCCTCGGCTACGGTTACTTTCTCTTCCATACCCTCCAGGAAGGCTGTAATCTTTGAATCCTCCTGCACGGTCTGTGTGCCGAGTACGGTCTCGCCATCAATATTATAATAGGTGAGGGTATAGTTCTCGTAGATGTCCTCACCGCTCAGCTCCACATTGCCATAGATGCAGAGGTCGGTAACGTAAGCGTTCTGATTCAGGGTGAAGTTCTCGAACTTGAGCTGGCAGTTCTTGCGGTTCACCTCGATGGTGAGGTCTTCGCCCGAGCTGGTTACGATGCTCTTGTTGTGGAGCACTACCCAGTCTGCATCGCCATCTCCCTTTACGGAAATCTTGATGCCACGGTTGCCGCCTGTGGCAGCCTGATGCAGGGTTATCTTGGTGATGTTAGCCAGTGCCGATGTTACTGCGCTAGGCTCGGCTGCGCTGTATTCGCCAGTGTATTTGGCTATCTGCATGAATCCCTTATGGTCGGCAAACTTGGTGTCTTTTGGGGAGATGCCTACGCCATTGAGGGTGAAGGTAAATGCCTCGTTGCTGTAGCGGGTCTTGAGCTCCACCACTTCGTTGGTAGCCTTCTTCCTGTCTACAGCCTTCCAGTCCGTGAAGTCGGTGGTGTAGAGAGCTTTCTCTTTGATGACGCTGGTTTGTGCTTTGGCAATGAATGCCAAGATGAGCATCAGACTCATGAGTCCTAATC
>ERZ1034865.1228-NODE-1228-length-11888-cov-4.312262_pt1 | contig 11888 bp, 10 predicted proteins | sample MGYA00520632_ERZ1034865 | MGnify/ENA primary metagenome ERZ1034865 (study PRJEB33766, sample SAMN09781738) | gut metagenome | biome: gut microbiome | host: Homo sapiens | place: Madagascar | study: EMG produced TPA metagenomics assembly of the PRJNA485056 data...
AAATCTAGAAGAATCTGCTGTTAATGCAACCGATGTTCCTCTAGAAATTGTTAATAGTTCTACTAGTATGGACTTTGCAGTTAGATATACAATGACTAATGCAAAGCTTCTCCGTAATGTCTTGAAGAGACAAGCAAAGATGGAAGCATTCCTAGCTGATATCTTTACTAAGATTTATAAGTTCGAATACAACGAAGATGTAGAGCTTACAGTCAATCTTCCTATTCCTGCTTTCTTGAGTATGACTCAAGGATCTCAGCTACTTCAGAGTGCTACTCAGTATGCTGAATCTATTACTGATATTGAAATGAATGGCGAAAATGATGAAGCTAAAAATGCATTCAAGAAACTTGTCATTTGTAAATTAATTCCTTCTTATCTATCTGATAAGGATATTGAAGAGATTAAGAATATTATTAAGATTGATAATAATATCACTGGCAGCGAAAATGGATTGAATGCAGAAGATCTAGCAGACTAATAATCAATAAAAATTCCCAGAGGATCATTAAGACCCTCTGGGATTATTATATTAATTTACAGTGCCAAGGAGGATTTTTATTAGCACAATAATTTAATACTTATTAGCCAAGCTGAGTACCTCTAGAAGTCTTAGAAGCAACAGTGTTGCCCAGAGACTTGCTAGACAGAATGTCACCAACCAGACCGAATCCAGTATTCTCAACTTTAGACTTATAAACATCGTACTGATAGTTGTTAGAGTCAAGGATAAGCATACGATTCTTATTCTTAGTGGTAAGGTCATTCTGGAGCATCATGTTAGCATACTTATTAACCTGATCGCCCATAATGGGATAGCAGTTAAAGCTCATGCTAACTTCCTGGAACTGAATATCACCATGCGTAGAGTTATACATCTGGCTAGTGGGAGCAGCAGTAGGCTGAGCATTGCACAGAAGATATGCCTTCTCAATAGAACGCATGGTATTATCAGTGACATAGTACAGGAAGGTAAAGACCTCATAATCAGGGCCAGGATCAGTAATAGAGCTACCAATCAGGCCATGATAAGTCTTAGCCTTAGAATAAGGATCCTTAATACCAGTCAGATAATAAGACAGGTAGTTAGTCAGCAGAGAGCCAGAACGCTCGAAGAAGGACATGCTAACTTGGATAGAAGTATCCATGCTGACATTGTTGATAACCTGAAGTTCATTGACACCATTGGTAACAGTACCAGCATCAGCAGTGATATCAGGAATACCATCAAGGCCACGGAACTCACCTTCCAGAATATGAACAAATCCATCCTGCAGGTTCTTAACCTTTGCATCTTGTGCAGCCAGCAGCTGCATATATCTAGGAACAGAAACAACAGTCAGGAAAGAATAGCCAGTCTCATAAAGATCAAACTGCTTCAGGTTGGAGTAGTCGGTAACACCCTTCATCAGAGTATACTCAGACACATTACGAGGCATCTTAATATAGTTCAAACCGACAGACATAGTTTAGTTCCTCCTTTCTTAAGAATTGTCACTGGTGGTATCAGTAACACCAGGGATCGGATTAGAGGACGGAGATCCCTCAACAGCAAAGACGTCAAAGACTTCAGCCTGCGGGAAATCTCTATAATAGCAATACAGAGATGCATTGAAAATCTTATTAGCAGTCTGCACATCATCCTTGGTATAAACCAGAGTGATAGACTTGAAGAACTGCTCATACTTAGAAACGACATTGTCCTGAATCAGATCCTTATACTTACCGAAGTCAGTTGCATCGGGCTCCATCAGCATAAAGCGAATGGTAGGAACATAACGACGGATTGCCTTAACAACACGCTGGGTAACCAGAACATTGTTGATGTAAGACAGAGGACCATTATGATCCTGAGAAGTATAAGTGGACTGAATTGCCAGCTGACGATCAGCAGTCAGATTAACAAAGTTAACCTTCAGATCATCCAGAACCTGCTTCTGATCATAGTCAGGAGTAACACGAGGAATGATATTCAGAGTGCCCTCAATTGCACTAGTGATGATGAAGTTGTTGAACTCACCAGCAATAGGTGCAGCAATATTAGTGCTATAGTGATTGACCAGCAGAGGAGCCAGATCATATCCCATAGTAACACGAATTTCCTTATGAGAATACTCATCCAGGACATCATAGACAGACATATAGTCGCCCACAAAGCAGCTCTGATTCCAACCAGAGCCAGCATCAAAGAGCAGCTGCACATCCTCTAGAGTCTCAATATTCAGGCCTAGATCACGGAAATAGAAGAAGTCTTCCCGGAAATCCGCAAGAGATACGATTTGCCCCTTAACACTGAGAGGATAGTTGGCGTCAACACAAAAGTCAATCTTGTGCTGATCCAGATCAAAGATCTCATCAGAAAACTCACCAGAGAAGAACTTAACTGCCTCAGCAGCCCACTCATCAGTAGCTGCTTCGCCAGGGAACGGAGCATCACCAAACTTGCCGTTGCTACCAGACATCAGAGACATACCATAAACACTGGTAAGATCCATGCCAGTATCATCAACACGAATGGTAGATAGAGCCTTACCCTTCAGAGAGCAACCGAACATGGGATCGATCTCATAAAGCTCATCAACAGTATAGCCAGTAACCTCAGCAACCTTTGCTAGGAATGCTTCCATACCGATATCATCTTGACCAACAATCAGCTGATCCATGGTACGGTTAGTCAGAAGCATGTTACGACGCTCACCATTGACAGTATTAACTGCCTCAGGGTAAATAGAGAAACGCTGAGTCTCAACGATATCCTCATCCTCGACACTCATGATCTTATACAGCATATAAGTCAGACGTCTAGAAGAAGTATAATCGGGAACAATACGCAGTTTCTTAACAGACTTGCCACGACCATTATCACAGACAACAAACAGAGGGAAGACTGTATCAGTCTTCATAGCATCTGCCTTCTTCTTAACTTCTGCATAGGTCTTAGCATTCTCAACAGTCATAGTGGAATACTTAATCTTTGCAAAATTAGTCGTAGCAGGAGTGCCAGTGACCTCAGTAGTCTCCTTACCATGCTCATCAAGATATAGAGGCTTACCGTCAGCAGAAGTCTTGTTCTCCTTACCAGCAGTAATTTCAGCAGTGATGACTAGGTTAGCCAGAGTAGCATCTTCTGCAACAATACGCTTGCCCAGAACACGACCACCGGCCTTCAGGATTCTATGTGCTTCGAGCAGGGGCTGGCCATACTTAAAGAAGTTAGGAGTCTCGCCATACTCTTTCACAAAGTCATCATATACGTAATCAGTAATTTTCTCTGTGCCTTTGTCGGAGGAAAAGGCACACAGAAACAACGGCAGAGAGTCATCAGTCGAAGAAGCAGTACCCTTCGGCATTAGCACTTCATGCCAGTTAACTGTCATTCCAGCATACATAAGCTGTCTTCCTCCTTGTTAGGTAAATTAATTTGAATCAAAAAGATTAAAGATTATAACTGATTCTTTAAATCAAGTATATAATTATTGTAATGTTGCTTTTAAGTACTCGATCTGGGGCACTATATAATGTGGCATCTTACATAGTGATGACTCTTTCTAGAGGACTCTCTTTATGAGTTCTCTTACCAGACTTTTCTTCATCAGACAACAAGACAGCACTCATAATAGCTTCATCAAGATTCTCAGATGTTAAAGAAACAAACGGAGAAATATATTTAGAAGCTTCCTTAATTGAAATAGAAGTATATCCAGTCATTTTAGAATTAGCAGTTTTAGACAATCTAAAAGGAGTAGATATATCTTCAGGATCTCTACAGATCTTAGAATACAATAATCCCATTGCTTGAGCATGAATCTTGTATGTACCAGAATTCAATGCCATGCATTCAAACGGATATTGATATAATTCATTATAAGGAATAGTATCAAGTTGAACATCCTTACGCTTTTCAATCTTTCCAGGACGGCAAAGGAAAATAGTAGGAAAATTAAATGCTCGTAGTTTACCAGGAGATCCATTGGCTGCGATAACTCGATAGTTAAAAGATCCCATTAGTCTTACATATGCACCTTCAACTGTTGCTGAAGTAGATTTACCAGAACCAAAATAATCCTCAGGAATATAATATTCCAAAGAACCATCTTGATTAAATAGTAATGCATCTTCTTCCCTTCGTGCGAAAGGAGGAATTTCAGTAAATTTAAATGTTAGTGCCATTGATTTATCCTCCTAAAAGGTATTATAAACAAGTTAAAAGTCAGAGATGAGGATTTCCCATCTCTGGATTATTACTATTATTTAGTATACAGTATTTGAATATACTCCTGTCTCTTTAGTAAATAGAATAGCTTTATAATTATTGATGATTCTCTCATCGTCAGGATTATGCTCATAAGCAATAGCAATATGATAATATGCTTCATCAATGTTGCCAAGATAATAATTACAAATAGACAGTAGATCGCTATCTTTTGCAATCCAATTATCATATCTTTCAAGCCAATCATATTTTCTAGTACTGAATTTACGACCCATATCAATATATCCTACTGCAATAGAATATAATCCTTGAGCCATATATACGTCAGCAATACAAAAATAAGGTTCTCTATATGTATAATTTAATTTAATCCATTCAGTATACCATTTAATAGCATTATCATAATCACCCTTAACGAAATAATTATCTCCTAGATGACCAATACAATCAAGCTTGATTCCAACTTTATCCTCATTATTGATCTCGCCATATTCAAGAGTCTTTAGATATTGCTTAATAGAATTATCATAATCTCCAGTGATATAATACTCTCTAGCAAGAAGAGAACTTACATGACTATCTTTAGGATTCTCTTCAACTGCAATCTTTAGTAGAGGAAGATACGAAGATCTAGCTTTAGTAGTATCCATAAAATGGTGAAGATAAATATTTTCTCCAGCATCTAGAACATTCTCCTCCATATTAGGATCATCTTTCTCTAGAATTTCATGGACAGGATATTTCCAGTGATAATTCTTTGTATGAATTTTATCATAAGTGAATACATTTGTAGGTTCACCATTGCTATTATGTGACCATGCATACATATAATGGCATCTAGTATCACCATCTTCCCAATTTTCTCTAAGGACAGTACACCATCCCTTTTCAAAGATTTCATCGAAATCTGTACATACACAAATTTCAGCATCATCAGGGATTAATTTCATAGATTCATTACGTGCAACATCGAATCTCCAAGGATCAATAACTTTCTGTTCCACTCTAGTTACTCTAGGATCTTCTTTGAGCAATCCAAAAGAACCATCGGTAGAACCTGTATCCAATACTACAATATAGTCAGCCTCTGACATATTATCTAACCATCTATCGATCCATTTAGATTCATTCTTACAAATAGCATAAACACAAATTTTCTTATCAGTCATCCTTAATCTCTCCTTCTTCTGCAACTAGATTACTAGTCAATTCTTTTCCACAACAAATGCAAAGACATTGAACATATCCTCTAGTGTCCAGAATTAATCTAATAGCTTTATTAACAGGAATTTCTGTAACGACACCACAATCATCACATTTAAAAGCTACTACCTTCATAAAGATTACTCCTTACTAGATACTTCAATGATTCTATCACTTTCTACACTATTTCCGCAATGCGGGCAAACACATCTGCATTTTCCAAAAGTCTTAATATAGTCTTCTCCAAATTGAGTTACAGGAACTTCAAAGTTTTCATTACAATCAGGGCAATAAAAAGATACTACATTTCTCATAATATTTAATTCTCCTAATATAAAATAAAAGGGAAGGAGCAGAGAGCTCCTTCCCCACTTTTTACTTAGAAGTCGAATTGATAAAAGATTATCAATTGTTATTACCCTTGACAGTAACACTATGAGTATGTTGTGCAATACTGTGAGTATGAGCAGTCGGCTTAGTGTAGCTGTGACTATGGGCAGCAACCTTAAGAGCATAAGTGAAGGTGTTAGTAGTCGGAGTGATAGTATGGCTATGAGCAGCAATGGTAACACTGTGGCTATGAGCAGCAATAGTAACACTATGAGAGTGACCACCAGCAGAAGTAGTAGCAACAGTACCAGCACCTGCAGCACTCAGAGTTGCACCGGTGACATAAGTAATAGTATCACCAACAGTTGCAGAGACACTATGAGTATGTGCACCAGCAGAACCAGTTGCAGAGACACCGGTAACAACAGACTTAGAGCCAGTAGCAACATTGACAGTATGGCTATGAGCAGCAATGGTAACACTATGAGTATGTGCACCAGCAGAACCAGTTGCAGAGACACCGGTAACAACGGTCATAGAACCAAGACTCAGAACACCATCAGCATAGCTTGCAGGAGATGCTGCAGTACCAGTACTAGGAGTGATGCTATGAGTATGACCACCAGCAGAGCTGGAATTAACAGTAGCACCACCTGCAGCACTCAGAGTTGCACCAGTAACATAAGTCAGAGTTGCAGAGGTAGGAGTGATGCTATGAGTATGACCGCCTGCAGAACCAGTTGCAGCTCCAACAGCAGTAACAGGAGCAAGTGTTGCAGTTTCAACATTGACAGTATGGCTATGAGCAGCAATGGTAACACTATGAGTATGAGCACCAGCAGAAGTAGAAGTGATAGTAGCCGCACCAGCTGCTGCAGAAGTAACAGTAGCACCACCACCAGAACCAGTAACAGTAGGAGCACCTGCAGTATCAGTAATACTAACAGTAGTATCGATAGCACCACCAGCACCAGTGTTAGAAGCTGCACCTGCGCCTGCAGAACCAGTTGCAGTAGCACCAGCAGTAGCTGCAGTACCAGTCAGAGTGATCTGACCCTTCTTAACATAATCAGTCAGGTCAGTTGCAGTGGTACCGATCTTTTCCCAGACATACCGAACATAGCCAGCTGCACCAGTCTTGTCAGGGCCCTTATCAATAGTAATAAATTCAACATAGGTACCAGAAATACCACCATCATCAGCGATAAGGTAAATCTTACCCATAGTACCAGCTGCAGCAGTAGTAGCAGGTGCACCGATACCACCATCTCCAGCAGCTTCTTTACGAGCATTATCAGTTACAAGCTGAACGCCTGCATTAATCATATCAGCAATGTTTTGCCAAGTCTTAGGATTACCAGATCCATCCTGGATGTACTTAGCATTAAGGTCATAAGATACACCTTCGACCTTAATCTGTTTGATGTTATCAGCCATATTGTTTTAACCTCGCTTAATTGAAATTATTAACGGCAAATATCCATCGATCTGTAATGGATAATGGATTATTAAAATGTTTTTCAAAAAAAAGGTCCAGTAGAGATTATACTCTACTGGACCTTTAATTCACTTAAAATTTACGCAACAGACAAGGCTTCATATACACCAAAACTACAACTAAAATTACTTAACAGTAACAGTAGAGGTCTTCTTGGTGACAACGGGAGTGATGGTCTCCGTAGCAACAGTGATGGTACCATTGGGAGCCTGTGCATCCTCGGTAGTAGCAACAGTCGGTGTAACAGACTTCTTGGTGCCAGCAAATGCAGCAGTGAAGACAGGCTGAGTAACAGTAGCTGCAACAGTCTCGGTAGCAACAGTAGTACCCAGAACAGCACCAGTACCAGTGAAGGTAGCCTCACCATTGTACTCTGCCTTAGCAGTAGCACCAGCTGCAACTGCAACAGAAGAGGTACCAAAGGTGGGCAGTGCACCAGATAGCTTCGGAGCAGTGTATGTAACTGCACCGGCAGCGGTGACAGCAGCAGCATAGAAGCCAGCATCATCAGCAGCAGTGGTATAGCTCAGGCTCAGAGACTCATCTGTCTTATCAACACTGAACTTAACACCCTTCTGAACGAAAGATGCAGTAGCATCAGCAGCCTTCTCAACCTTACCATCAGTCATGGTGTAACCAGTACCCTTATCAGTAACAGTTGCAACATCAGTGCTCTTCAGAGTGACAGATGCATTCAGAGCAGGCAGAGCAACCTTACCAGCAGGAGTATAGTTAGCAGCATGAGTCTCATCAGCAGCGGTAGCAGCAATGGTGACACTAGCAGTCTTTTCATAAGTTGCAGCTGCATTGGTGTCCTGAGTCACAGTAACTGCACCAGCAGGAGTGACATCCAGAGCAGAGTAAGTCTTAGGAACTGCAACAGTGGTGCCATCCAGAGTATACTCGCCAGCCTTAGCAGTGGTCAGATCAGCGATCTCATCGAAGACCTCAACAGTGCCAGCTGCAGTATCCTTATGAGACAGAGCCTTCAGGTTCAGAGCAGTGGGGCCTTCCAGCTCCTCAGCAGTGATATTATCCTGCAGATCAATACCAGCAATGGTAGTGGTCTTTGCAACATAAGTCTTAGCAGCAGTAGCAACAGTCAGGTGAGTAGACTGGTCACCCAGCTCTTCCCAAGCGGTGCCATTATAGATATACTCCTTAGAGTTATCCTTCATGACAACAACATCACCGGAAACAGGCTCAGCAACAGCAGCAACAATTGCCTCCAGATCAGTCTGGTCTTCAGTACGAGCAATAACACCACGGAAGTGCATTGCACCTTCCAGAGATGCAACCTTCTTCTTGATGTATGCTGCAACTGCGCCTTCAGTAGGCAGGTTAACGCCTTCCTCAGTCAGCTCAACAGACACGTCCTTATAGACAGCGTCATGGAAACCTTCAACAACCTTACGAAGGTCGGCATCCTTAACGAAATAGACTTCAGAACCGACTATAATCTTCTTAAGGGTATTGGCATTATCATAAGTAGGATTAATAGCAGCCATTGAAATTATTCTCCTTTAATTTAATATTTTTGATGAATAATTTAAATAAGATATAAAAAATTACTATTACTTATACGACAGAGAATCCATCTTTGAAAATCAAAGATTCATCAGGGCCTTTTGTAACAGTAAATTTTTTATTAATTTCATCAGTGATAGACTTTTGATTCATTGTACCATCAGTCTGATCACCGAGAGCACCATATAGTTTCATTACGCCAGGTACAATAGAAGTTGCTAGAGGTGCTTTATTAATTTGTTCGAATTTCTTTGTATCAGGCTTATATTCATATACAAATGTACTAGGAATATCAATGTATAGTTTATAGTCATAGCCAACAAGAGATTCCTTATAAGTATTATCTGTATAGAATTTACCCTCATGAAGATATCCATGACAAATTAATCCACCATTAGAGAATTTTACTTTACTCAGAGGAATAGATTCGTCAGCAAAAGATTCAAAGTTAATGGTTACAGTTCCATCTTCCTGAGTTTCCATTCCAGTACCAAGCTTAATAGCTCCGTACTTATCAGCAGCGGCTGCAGGAATATCAACGATTGCATCATTGATAGGAAGCATTTCACCATTAATAGTGATAGCATCAATCTTAGCAGAATTGACTATAGTAAATTTACCTGTATCGGTAGCTCCAATTTGTTCTTGAGTTCTAGACTTATCATAAATATACAAAAGTCCATTCTCTTTACAAATTGTAAAATACTTCTCAGGCATTAGATTATCATTTACGGATCTCATTTCTTGCTTCGTCATTAATAGACGAGCATCAACAGGATCACGTGTAGATAGTCTAAATCCTTGGATGACATCAATCATCCTATCTCATCCTCTCTACTAAATTAATCAGTAAAAGCAAAAGAAAGTTTAAATTTATTGATAGTAAGAGATTCACTAGTATACCAGACATTGAAATCAGTTTCAGTACCCGGATCCCAATAAACCTTCTTCTCCCAACCATTGATTTGTTCAAATCCATTCGGATCTTTGATAGATTGAATATCTCCTAGATCTTTTCTATAAGCAAATACCAGATGCTGATCATTTGCTGTATATTTATGAGAAGTACCTTCAGTGATCAGAGTCTTATCTTCAATTTCTTCCTTCTCCAAGTTATCGATATTGGTAGGAATAGAATCAGAGACACCGAAATAAACGCACTTAACAGGATCTGGAGTATCAGGAGCAATGATCATGTTCATAAACTCATCAAATGTAGTTCCCTTAGGAATTACTTGACCTTGCTTCAAAGCACCAATAGGAATGATAACAGTAATATCTTCATTGATAGATGCTTCAGCAATAGAACTAATGACATTATTCTCATCAATAATAATATTCTTACCAGGAGTCAGCTTATCTTGCTTAGTCTTCAGCTGATCATTTAGATACTTATTAACCAGCGGAGAAACAACATCTTCCAGATGTTCATTCAAGTAATCAGTAACCTGATCTCCAGCCATGATATTAATGTAAGTAGCTAGATCAATAGGATAGCTTACAGACAACCAAGCATACTTATCATCTAGAGTAATATCAGTTTCTCTATCATAAGCATGAAGTTTCTTATACTGACTCTGAACTTTAGAATCAAAAGGTTCAAACTTACCTAGAGTGGTAAATTGAACTTTAGCGCCCATGTCAAGTTCACCAGTAGAAGAAATCCAGTCGCCCAGAATAGTTTCTCCATCATAAGAGTCAATATATTCAACTCTACGGAAAACACCAACTTCTCCATCCTTGACCATAATACAGTCAGCAACTAGCTTATCTCCCTTAACGGTGAGATTAGGCTTAGCAGCTTCAGTCTTAGTAGGAACAGCTCTCAAAACAACTGGTTCTTTAAAGATCAAAGTCTGATCTTCAGGTTCAGAAGGAGAAGTAATATCAATCCTCTTTAGATTAACACTCTTAAATCTCTTAATATCGGTATATCCAAAAATACGAAGGTCAATAGGGCCGATGACAGTATTCAGCAGTTCAGGATTCTGACCCATAAAGAAATTGGTAACCGCTACAGAGTTACCTCTTGCAAGCATTGCACCAAACTCTTCTTCATCACCAGTAAATCCATTTTCTACTGCATATTCATAAGCAGACTTACCATCGTCACCGGGATTACCCTGCTTTCCAGGATCGCCCTTATCTCCCTTAGTGCCAGCAGCAATTTTTCCTAGATACTGATAACCAGTAATGGTTTCCTCAATATTAGGATTATTCTGGCAGCACTTGCAAGTACATTTACTTACAGTAGAATCACCAGTTCTAATATATAGATCAGAAACAGGATCATTCAGAACAGCCACAAACTTGCCACGAGGAATAGTATTCTTCTTAGCTTCTGCTTCTTCAATAGATTCAAAGACGCAATAGACTTCGAAATTAGCAGCTTCTCCCTTTTCGCCCTTAAGAGATGCTAACCATTCATCTTCTGTTCCTTCATATCCCATAGCTACTGCACATTCATATGCAGAAGGGCCTTGGGCTCCAGTAGCAGCTTTCCAAGTAATACCATCAAGGCTATACTGAAATACGCCAGCTTCATTTTCTCTAACAAGAGTAATCTTCTGACCATCATTTTCAACACTACATACAGGATTACTAATAGTATCAGATGTAGCAAGAATAGTGATATCAAGAACATCACTGGGTTGAACATAGATAACTTTACCAGAATATTCTTCAGATCCATCAACCTGAAGATAGGCACTAGTTCCCATTGCTCCAAGAGAGGAATTATAATTAACACCAATCTTAGATACAATGCCAGTAATGACATTCTTTTCACCATTTAGCTTATAGAAACATTCGACTTTGTCACCGGTTTTTACAGTGACAATTTTAGAAACTCCACTATCAAAGGTTAATGAAAACCTCAGATTAGGGAGAATGGTATATTTATTGTCAAGCAACATGGCCATCAACCAATCCTTTCTTTATGATAATTATTATAAAGTTTACGAGCAAATGCCGGTAGGATCTACTCATCCTACCGGCAATGCATAAATTTTTGAAAGGAGTAAACAAACGAAGGAAAACAAAAATCAACGCAATCGAAAACCACCGTGACCAGCACATTAACAGCTAGGGAAAACAATAATTTGGAGGCACAAATCT
>ERZ1034865.1232-NODE-1232-length-11863-cov-7.120088_pt1 | contig 11863 bp, 8 predicted proteins | sample MGYA00520632_ERZ1034865 | MGnify/ENA primary metagenome ERZ1034865 (study PRJEB33766, sample SAMN09781738) | gut metagenome | biome: gut microbiome | host: Homo sapiens | place: Madagascar | study: EMG produced TPA metagenomics assembly of the PRJNA485056 data...
CCTTGGAGGCAAGGCTGATCTGCTCGGACAGGTCGCAGGCCGGGATCAGCTTTTCAGCAGCGGTAACGTTGTAGTTCTCGATGAACACGACCTGTAACCACTTGGACACTTCCGGGTCTGCCGCAATGACCTTGGACAGGGTCAGCAGGGCGTGGATGATGTCCTTGGCAATCGTGTACGCCGGGGCGGCCTTGGCACCGAAGATGCTGACCAGCGGCGTGGCGGGCAGGTGCCCGGCCTTGATCTCATGATACTGGTGGATCAGGTAGAGCAGGTTCAGCTGCTGGCGCTTGTACTCATGCAGGCGCTTGGACTGGATGTCGAACATCGCATCCGGGTCAACGGTGACGCCCTGGGTGCGGTGCAGCCAGTCGGCCAGTGCGCGCTTGTTCTGCGCCTTGACGGCGGAGAACTGCTGCAAAATATCGACATTATCCGCGTAGGGCAGCAGTTTTTCGAGCTCGGCGGCGTCCTTGCGGAAGCCGGAGCCGATGAGCTTTTCGATCTCGGCGGTCAGTGCCGGGTCGCACTCCAGCAGCCAGCGGCGGAAGGTGATGCCGTTGGTCTTGTTGTTGAATTTTTCGGGGTAGAGCTGGTAAAAGCCGTGCAGCTCGCTGTTTTTCAGGATTTCGGTGTGCAGATAGGCAACGCCGTTCGTCGAGTGGGTGAAGTGGATGTCCATGTGGGCCATGTGAACGCGGTCGTCGCCGTCGATGATGGCCAGGCTCTCGTCGGTGGTGCGGGTGCGGGCCAGCGTGTCGAGCTTTTCAATGATGGGCATGAGCTGCGGCACGACGGCGTCCAGATAGGCGCGGGGCCACTTTTCGAGCGCCTCGGCCAGAATGGTGTGGTTCGTGTAGGCACAGGTCTTTGTGACGATCTCGACGGCCTCGTCAAAGTCGATGCCCTTCTCCCCCAGCAGACGGATCAGCTCGGGGATAACCATGCTGGGGTGGGTGTCGTTGATCTGGATGGCGGCGTAGTCGGCCAGATCGTGGTAATCACAGCCGCGGGCGGCACACTCGGCCAGAATCAGTTGGGCTCCGGCGGAGACCATCAGGTACTGCTGGTAGACGCGCAGACGGCGTCCGGCCTCGTCGGAGTCATCGGGATACAGGAAAAGCGTCAGGTTTTTGTCGATGTCGGTCTTGTCGAACGTGATGCCGTCGTGGACGATGCTCTCATCAATGGTGTCGAGATCGAACAGATTCAGCGTGTTGGTGCGGCCCTCGTAGCCCGTGACGGCCAGCTTGTACAGACGGGCGTTGTAGGTCTTGCCGGCCAGCTCGACGGGATAGACCGTATCCGTTTTTTCGGCCCAGGAGTGGGCGGTCAGCCACGGGTCGGGCAGCTCGTTCTGGACGCCGTCCTTGAAGGACTGGTGGAACAGGCCGAAGTGATACCGCAGGCCGACGCCGTCGCCGGGCAGGTTCAGCGTGGCGAGGGAGTCAAGGAAGCAGGCGGCCAGACGGCCCAGTCCGCCGTTGCCAAGGCTCGGCTCCGGCTCGACCTCCTCAATATCGGACAGGTTTTTCCCGGCAGCGGCCAGCGCGGCGCGGGTGTCGTCGTACAGCCCTAAATTGATAAGGTTGTTGGACAGCAGCTTGCCGATCAGAAACTCGGCGCTGATATAGTAGAGCTTGCGGCCCGTGACAGGCCGGACGCGGACGGCGCTCTGCTCGCGGACGATGTCCAGCAGAGCCAGATAGATTTCCTGGTCGGTGCAGGCGGTCAGGGGCTTGTTGGTTCGGGCTTCCATCGCAGCAGTCATATTCATAAGAGGTTCCCTCCATTTGTGTATGGGCTTCTTGGGTACAACTTGGTTATACCACACAAAACGTGCATCTGGCTTGCAAAATACCCGCAACTTGTGGTACAATACTATCATACGAGGTGAAAATATGGCGAAACAAGAGCGTTTACGCGAAGCAAAGCAACACGGGGCCGCGTGGTTCCCGTTCAATATCTACCCGTGCACGATCCCGAAGGACTTCCCGCAGGTGGCGCTGCACTGGCAGGACAGCATGGAGCTGGTCTTTGTCAAAAAAGGGCGCGGCATCGTGCAGGCCGGGCTGACGACCTACACGGCACAGGCGGGCGACATTTTCGTGTTTGCCCCCGGCGTGCTGCATGCCCTGCGCCAGCTGCCCGGTGAGGCAATGGAATATGAGAACATCATATTTGAGCTGGAGCTGCTGGGCGGCGCCGGTGACATCTGTGCAGAGAAGTACCTGCTGCCGCTGCAGAGCGGACGTCTGGCTCTGCCCATGCGCCTTGGCCCGGAAGACTGGGGCTACAACTGGGCGGTGCGGTGCCTGCACGCGGCGGAGGAATTCAACAAGATCAAAGACGTGGGATATGAACTCTGTATAAAGGGCGAGCTGCTGCTGTTTCTGGCGGCGCTGGTGGGCCGCGCCGGAGACCTGCCCCCTGCCGATAACCCCGATACCCGGCGGCTGAAAACTGTGGTGCAGCTTGTGAATGAGGGCTACGCGGGGGCGCTGCATGTGACCGACGCAGCGGCGGCCTGCGGATGCAGCCCCAGCCATTTTATGCGCTGGTTCAAGAAAATGACCGGCCAGGGCTTTACCGAATACCTGAACGAGCAACGCCTGAACGCCGCAGCCGATGCCCTGCGCAGCGGCAGCGACACCGTGCTGGCGATTGCGGAGCAATGCGGGTTTGAGAATTTGTCCTACTTCAACCGTCTGTTCAAAAAGCGGTACGGGATGACGCCGCGGGAATACAGGGGGAGAAAATAAAAAAGCCTTCCCCCGCGGGGGAAGGTGGCCCGAAGGGCCGGATGAGGGGCGAGTCTGCGGCGAAATCCCGTGAATGGGTGGCTGCGGGCGCTTTGCCCTCATTTGCCCTCATCAGTCCGCTTCGCGGACAGCTTCCCCTGCAGGGGAAGCCTGAAATTATGCCTTTTTGCTGTAATCCCGTGCGCCGTAAATCGCCGTGCCGACGCGGACGATGGTCGCCCCTTCGGCGATGGCGGCGGCGTAGTCGTGGCTCATGCCCATGGACAGAATGTCCATCTGTGCCCGGTCATAGTGCTGGGCGTCGGCTCTGGCCAAAAGCTCCCGCATCTGTGCAAAAAAGCGGCGGGTCTCGGTGTCGTCGGCGTCGGCGGGCGGGATCGCCATCAGGCCGCGCAGACGGATGTGTTCCCTGGCGGCGGCAGCCTCCAAAAGCGGGAACAGGCTGTCGGCGTCCACGCCGCTCTTGCTGGCCTCCTCACCGATGTTGATCTCGACGAGAATGTCCTGCACCAGCCCCAGACGGGCCGCGGCGGCATCGATCTTATCCAAAAGGCGCGTGCTGTCCACGCTCTGGATCAGCGCGGCGCGGCCTACGACCTTGTTGACCTTGTTCGTCTGTAAATGCCCGATGAAGTGCCCGGGCTTGCCGTTGTAGGCGTTCGCGTCGGTCTTTTCGACCAGCTCCTGCACATGGTTTTCACCGAACAGGTCAATGGGCAGGTCGGCGCTGTAGCGCACCTCCTCCACTGTGCGGGTCTTGCAGGCGGCGCAAAGGCGCACCTCTGCCGGGTCGCGGCCTGCGGCCTTGGCGGCAGCGGCCATCGTCTCACGGATCTTCGCGACGGCCTCGGCCATCTGCTGCTTCTGGGCTTCGGGAATCATCGCACTTCCTCCTGACTGTAAACGGCGCGGGAACCGCCGATGAACGGCGGACGGGTGCGGGCACAGAGCAGAATTGCCTGCCCGATGTGGTCCATCGACAAGCGCACCGGCACAGCCACGCGGCGCAGGTGCATACCGATCAGCGTGCCGCCGATGTCCATGCCCGCGGCGGCCCTGACCTCCTCCACAAGGACGGGGTCGTTAAAGCGCTGCCAGCAGTTCGTGGCCCAGCTGCCGCCCGCGTGGGGCTGCGGGATGGCCGAGACGATCTGGTAGCCGTTGGCCTTCGCGGCCTCGCGCTCAATGACGATAGAACGGTTCAGATGCTCACAGCACTGGGCGGCCAGATAGACGCCCTGCTCCTGCAATGGCGGCAGCACGCCCGCCAGCACGGCAGCGGCAGCCTCCATGCTGGAATCCTTGCCGATGCGCCCGCCCATGATCTCGCTGCTGGAGCAGCCGACCACAAAAATGTCCCCGGTCTCGAGATGCGCAGCCTGCAGCAGTTCTTCCGCAGCCTGCCGCGCCTGCGCCGTAAGTTTTGCATAATCCACAGGTAAAGCCCCCTTTGGTTACTATTATAGCAGGGGTGTCAATAAAAGAAAAGCCTTCCCCCGCGGGGGAAGGCGGCCCGCAGGGCCGGATGCGGGCGACCCTGCGGATGCTGCTCATAAATGGGTGGCTGCGGGAGCTTTGCCCTCATCAGTCCGCTTCGCGGACAGCTTCCCCGCGGGGGAAGCTTTTAGGCGTTTTTTGTATTAGTCTGATCGCTTTGCACTCGACCATCCCAGATTCAAAAAGAATTTCCCCTTGCATAGTAAAATTCTCCGCTGCTGTACATCTTTGTAGACAATTTATCTCTGCTCCATCATACGAGACATGCGCTGTAACCGCCGCATTACCCACAAGAATAATCAACAGGATACAGAAAGCGAACACGTAGATTACACGGTCACAAAAATTCCAAAGCGTTTCACTTGACAAAATCTTCCCGCATGGGGGTGAAGATATCCAGCAGGATGCCCGCTTCGGTGCAGACGCAGCCATGCTCCACGCCGTCCTCCTTGAGGATGGTGTCGCCCTTGTGGACGGTACGGGTCACGCCGTCCACCGTGAACTCGAAGGCACCGGAGACCACATAGGTGATCTGGGTGTGGGGGTGGTGGTGCAGTGCGCCGACCGCGCCCTTTTCAAAGGTGTTCTCCACGCACATCAGGCCGTCTGTATAGGCCAGCACCCGGCGGGTGACGCCCGCGCCTGCGGGCTGCGGCAGAGTGTCCTCATGCAGGACCCAGCGCTGTTTCTTTTCCGGCAGTTTCATAAACGTTCCTTCTTTCCCAGCCCCGCTGCGGGGCCGTTTTCTATTTCCATTATAAAAAGGCAGAACCCGTTTGGCAAGAGTTCCGCCTTTGTTTACAACTATAGCAATTCAACTTTTTAATGCAACAGCAACAACGTTGAATTGCATATCGCAAATATGCTGTTTGAATGTTGCGCTAATTTCTTGACTTGCGATAAAACCAACCTGCGTCAATTTGTCAAGCCGTCACATCCTCAAACTGACTGTTGTACAAATCGGCATAGAACCCGCCGGCTTCGATCAGCTCGTCGTGGGTGCCCTGCTCGACAATGTCACCCTCGCGCATGACCAGGATCAAATCGGCATCGCGGATGGTGGACAGGCGGTGCGCGATGACGAAGCTCGTGCGGCCCTGCATCAGGCGGTCCATAGCCGTCTGGATGCGCTGCTCGGTGCGGGTGTCAACGCTCGATGTCGCCTCATCGAGGATCAGGATGCGGTTGTCCGCCAAAATCGTGCGGGCAATCGTCAAAAGCTGCTTCTGGCCTTGGCTGACGTTGGAGGCGTCCTCGTTCAGCTCCATCTGGTAGCCGCCGGGCAGCGTGCGGATAAAGTGGTCGGCGTTTGCAGCCTTCGCGGCGGCAATGACCTCCTCGTCCGTGGCATCCAGACGGCCATAGCGGATGTTCTCCATGATCGTGCCCTTGAACAGCCAGGTATCCTGCAGCACCATGCCGAAGCCCTCGCGCAGGTCGCTGCGGTCAAAGTCCCTGACGTTGTGGCCGTTCAGCAAGATTTCGCCGGAATCCACATCGTAGAACCGCATGAGCAGCTTGACCATTGTGGTCTTGCCTGCGCCGGTGGGGCCGACGATGGCGACCTTCTGGCCGGGCTTGACATTGCAGCTGAAATTGTGGATGACGGTCTTTTCCGGCGTGTAGCCGAACTTTACATGGTCAAACGTGACCTGACCGTCGATGCAGGCGGGGTCGGCGCGGCGGGCGGGGTCGGCCAGCTGGTCCTCCTCGGACTCGTTCAAAAATTCAAAGACGCGCTCGGCGGCGGCGGTCATGCTTTGCAGCATGTTGGACACCTGCGCCAGCTGCTGGATGGGCTGGGTGAAGTTCTTGACGTACTGGATGAACGCCTGAATATCGCCGATGGTGATGGCGCCCGCTGCGGCAAAAATGCTGCCGACGATGGCGACGGCCACATAGCCCAGGTTGCCCACAAAGTTCATGATGGGCTGCATCAGACCGGACAAAAACTGCGATTTCCACGCGGATTCGTACAGCTTATCGTTCGCAGCGTTGAAGTCGTCCAGCACGGCGGCCTCGCGGTTGAACGCCTTGATGACGTTGTGGCCGGAGTAGACCTCCTCGACCTGACCGTTGACAACGCCCAGTGTCGCCTGCTGCGCCTTGAAATACTTCTGGCTGAACTTGACGACCACCAGCACCAGCGCCAGCGAGACCGGCAGGATCAGCAGGGCGATCAGCGTCATTTTAGGGCTGATGGACAGCATCATGATGAGCACGCCGACCATCGTCGCAACGCTGGTGATCAGCTGGGTCACGCTCTGATTCAGGCTCTGGCCCAGCGTATCCACGTCGTTTGTAATGCGGGACAGCACCTCGCCGACGGTGCGCTTTTCAAAGTAGGCCAGCGGCAGGCGGTTGATCTTTTTGCTGATCTGGTCGCGGAAGTCGTAGCAGACCTTCTGCGACAGGCCGGACATGAGCCAGCCCTGAATGAAGCTGAACGCCGCGGACAGCAGGTACATGCCCAGCAGGAACAGCAGCACCTTGCCGATGTAGGCAAAGTCGATGCCGCCCACGCCGCGCAGCTTGGCGATCCAGCCGGTGGCCAGCGCCGTGGTGGCCTTGGCCAGGATCTTCGGCCCTGCAATGTTGAAAATGGTTGACAGAACAGCAAAAACAATGACGACGACCAGCGACAGCTTATACTTGCTCATGGCGGCCAGCAGCTGGCGCAGCGTGCCCTTGAAGTCCTTGGCGCGCTCCGTCGTCATGCGTCCGGGTCTTGGCATATCACTCACCCTCCTTCTGCAAATTCAGTTCCTTCTGGCTCAGCTGGCTGCGCGCAATTTCCTGATACGCGGGGCAGCTTTCCATCAGCTGGGCATGGGTGCCCTTGCCGACGATGCGCCCCTCATCCAGCACCAGGATCTGGTTCGCGTGCAGCACGGTGGAGATGCGCTGCGCCACAATAATGACCGTGGCGTTGTCGGTTTTAGCCTTCAGCGCACGGCGCAGCGCCACGTCAGTCTTGTAGTCCAGCGCCGAGAAGCTGTCGTCAAACAGATAGATCTGCGGGTGCTTGGCGATGGCGCGGGCAATCGAAAGGCGCTGCTTCTGCCCGCCGGAGACATTGCTGCCGCCCTGGGCAATCGGGCTGTCGAAGCCCTCGGGCTTAGTGGAGATGAACTCCGTGGCCTGGGCGATCTCGGCGGCCTGCTCTGCGTCGGCGTCGGTGATGTGGTCGCCGCCGAACTTCAGGTTGGACGTGATCGTGCCGCTGAACAGCACGCCCTTCTGCGGTACATAGCCCAGCTCGTCGTGCAGCTGTGCCTGGGTCATGTCGCGCACGTCAACGCCGTCAATCGTCACGCTGCCCTCGGTCACATCGTAGAAGCGCGGGATCAGGTTGAGCAGCGTAGATTTGCCGCAGCCCGTGGAGCCGATGATGGCCGTTGTCTCGCCGGGTCTGGCCGTGAAGCTGATGTGCTCGAGCGCGTCCTCGTCGGAGCCGGGATAGCGGAAGCTGACGTCATGGAACGCCACAACGCCGTGGGTGCCGTCCGCGGGCAGTGCCTTGGGCGCAGCGGGGTCATGGATGGTCGAGGGGGTCTTGATGACCTCGTCAATGCGGTCCGCAGCCACACCGGCACGGGGCAGCATGACGGCGACCATCGAGAGCATGAGGAACGACATGACGATCTGCATCGTGTAGGTGATGAACGCGATCATCTCGCCCACCTGCATGCTGCCCAGATCCATCGCCTTGCCGCCGAACCAGACGATGAGCAGGCTCGTGCCGTTCATGATGAGCGTCATAAACGGCATCATGGCGACCATCGTGCGGTTGGTGAACAGCTGGGTCTTCATCAGGTCGGTGTTGGCCCTGTCAAAGCGCTTTTCCTCAAATGCCTCGCGGCTGAACGCGCGGATGGGCATAATGCCGGTCAGGATTTCGCGGCTGACAAGGTTCAGCCGGTCCACCAGAACTTGCATCTGCTTGAATTTCGGCATGGCTACGTTCATCAAAACGGCGATGAGCGCCAGCAGTGCGGCCACGGCCACAAAGATGATCCATTCCAGCCCCGTGTTGCCGCTGGCAACGTGCATAATGCCGCCAATGCCCAAAATGGGCGCGTAGGCTACCATGCGCAGCAGGATCACACAGACGAACTGCACCTGCTGGATGTCGTTCGTGGTGCGGGTAATCAGCGAAGCAGTGGAAAATTTTTCGATTTCGGCGTTGGAGTAGCCGACGACGGTCCTGAACACGTCGCGGCGCAGGTCACGGCCAATGGCGGCGGAGACGCGGGACGCGATAAAGCCGACGGCGACGGCCACGGCAGCCATGAGCAGCGTTAAAGCCAGCATCTGACCGCCCGTGCGCAGCAGATAGGACATTTGCACGTCATGGGCAATGCCCTGCGCGTCATATTCCAGCGCGACGAGCAGCATGGCCTGGCTGGACAGGCTGTCGGCGACGGTCTCGTCCAGCTGGGCGAGACCGTCCGTCAGCTGGCTCTGCAGCATTTCCCGTGCGCCGGGGGCTTGGGACGCGGCGGCCAGCTGCGTGGCGACGGCGTCGAGGTCATAGGCCGTGGGGACCACGGTGTCGGTGGTACCGGCGGCAGTGGCGGCATTCTTCGCCGCGGCCATGTACAGCACAACGTCCGGCGTTGTGAACGCATTTTCCAGCGCGGCGGTGTCCGCGTCCGGGTTCAGTGTGCGCACACCGTCCGCGTCGGGGTCGGTGTAGGCTTCGTCCGCCAGTGCGGCATCGTCCTCGGACATGAGCAGCTCGAGCGCCTGCAGCGTTGTGCTGCGGACGGTGTCGGGCACGGGGCTTTCAATGCCGCCCTGCTGGATGCCGGTGTCCACAATTTTGCTTGTGTAGTCGGGCAGGCTTAAATCGCAGTATGCCTGCACGATGAGCAGCGCAACGACGGCCAGGCAGGCCGCCCAGTGCCGCCCCAGCTGCTTAAAAATTTTCGTCATGCGGGGGTTCTCCTTTCAAATCGGTTTTCATAGCGGCGTTCTCGGCCTCGATGGCGGCGAGCAGAGCGTCCTTTACGGCGTTGGCCTGCGCCAGCTGCTCCGGGGTCAGCCGCGCCATGATGCGGGCAAAGTAGTCGTTCATGGCCTGCTCATTGGCTTTGCGGGCGCGCTCCCCTGCCGGGGTGATGCGCACCAGCGTCTTGCGGCGGTCCTTTGGGTCGGTCTCGCGGACGATGTGGCCGTCCTGCTCCATCTGACGCAGCCCGCGGGAAATCGCCGGCATAGGCTGGTGCGTCTGCCGCGCAATGTCCGAGACATAGATCGCGCCGTCGCAGCCGTGCTGCTCAATGAGATTGTACAGACTTTGCAGCATGCCATAGCGGCATTTGGGCTGCCCGGCCAGTGCCATGCGCATCCCGCGCTTGGACAGTGTGTGCAGCCGCGCCACAAAGCGGAACACCCCGCTCAGATAAGGGGTTTCAGTGCCCATTGGTGAACACCTCCTGTTAATAGTTGGCTTGTGTTAATTATTAAAACATGATAATAATACACCCTCCTGCACCGCGGTGCAAGAGGGCGTAAGGAAGTTTTAAGATTTGTTCATAAAGTGGGGAGAAGGGCCTCCCTTGTCAAAGGGGGGCTTTAGGCTTATTCCTTCACACACGCAAGATTGCTCAGCGTCACACCCTTGCACAGCCCCAGCGGCAGGGCGACGGACGGCTTGGTGATGGTAATATCCTTAAAGACAATGTCCTCGACCTCATAGCCCGGTGTGTCAAAGCCCGCGATCTCGATCGGGGCGGCATCGTGTCGGCTGCGGTCATGGTCCAGCACCTCGGCGGTCAGGGTCAGCCGCTCAAAGAAGCAGTGCTCGAGCTTCGGCGGGGCACCGGCGGGCACACCGTCGTCATTGTACGGTACGCTGTGCAGCATGACGCGGGGCGTGATGCAGTCCCGCACGGTCACGCCGCGCACATAGCCGCCGCGCTTGGGCGTGGCCTTGATCTCGATGCCGGACAGCGAGTTTGCCAGATCGCAGTCCCAGATCTGCACGTCCTCCACGCCGCCGCTCATCTCGCTGCCGATGCAGATGCCGTGGCCGCAGTCGCTGCGGCAGTCAAACACCCGGATATGCGCGCAGGGACGGTTGATTTCGTTGCCCTCGGGGTTTTTGCCGCTCTTGATGGCGACAGCGTCGTCCCCCGTGGAAAACTCCGACGCAAATAAGGTGCAGTTCGTCGAGGAGTCCGGGTCCCAGCCGTCGCCGTTCCAGACGCCCTCGGACACAAAGGTGCAGTGGTCGGTCTGGATGCCGTCGCAGTAGATCATGTGGACGTTCCAGGACGGACCGTTTTTCAGCGTGATACCGCTGATCCAGACGTTCTCACAGTTGCTTAAATTGATAAGCCGCGGGCGGACGCGGCCCGGGATCGTGTCGCTGTTCTCGCAGCTTTCGACGAGCTCCCGGTTGTCGTCCAGAAAGCTCTTGATGCGGGCACGCTCGTCCTCGATGATCTTGCGGGCCAGCTCCTGCCCGCCGCCGCAGATCGTGCCCCTGCCGCGGATGATGATATTGCGGCAGTTCGGGCCGGTCTTGTGGTTCATGTCGCCCGCGTTCAAAAGGCTTGAGTAGCAGCGCATCTCGGTGCCCTCAAACCGGCTGGGGATGCGGGGCGAATAGTCGTGAATGTTCGTTGTGCCCTGCAGGACCGCGCCCTTGGCCAGATAGATTTCCAGATCGCTGTGCAGCCGCAGTGCGCCGGTCAGGAAATCGCCCGCCGGCACGTACAGAATATCGTCCGCGCCGCAGTCGTTGATGGCCCGCTGTAAATTGTCGGTGTTCAGGATATGGCCGTCGCCCTTGCAGAAGTAGGGCGCAGCGGTAATGTCGATGCGGCGTTTTTCCCTGCCGAACTGCAGCGTGGCCGAGCCGATGCAGTAGCTGCCGCTGACCACGTCCACCCGGAAGGAACTGCCGTAGCTCAGCCCCTCTATCGTAAAATGGGTGCGGTCTGTGCGGCCAATGGCCTCGCCGTTCAGGGAGACCGTGTATTCCGCCCCGCTGGGTGCGGCGGCGGGTTTATCCCAGTACAGCACCGCGTAATCTTCGGTGCAGCGTATATTCAAATTGCCTTGTTTCATGGTGACGTCCTTTGGTTATGGGGAGTTTGCTCTTTCTTACATATTGTACCACAGTGTGCGCGTTTATCCAAGACTTGGGGGTGACAAAATACGCGGGCTGAAATGCCGCAGGTTTTTACACTTTGCAAGGTTGACAGACATCGGCACGCTGGACCTGATCGACGATGACAAGGTCTGCCTGGCGAACCTGGACCGCGTGTAACAGCTTTGCTCCCCGCTAATCCGGCGGGGAGCTTTGCTTTTGTGCGGAATGTATGGTACAATAGGGAAACACTGTAGGGGCCGGGCATGCCCGGCCCGCGGCCTGCTTATAAGCGGGCGTCCCCCGTGAAGCTGCGGGCCGCACATGTGCGGCCCCTGCTGCGCGGCGATTTATACTGCACGAAAGGAGCTGCCATGGACAAGGCTATATTTGAAACGGCCCATCTGGCGGCCCTGAACGACCAGCAGCGCGCGGCGGTGAAGGCGGTCAACGGCCCGGTGCTGCTGCTGGCGGTGCCGGGCAGCGGCAAAACCACCGTGCT
>ERZ1034865.1239-NODE-1239-length-11830-cov-18.623949_pt1 | contig 11830 bp, 21 predicted proteins | sample MGYA00520632_ERZ1034865 | MGnify/ENA primary metagenome ERZ1034865 (study PRJEB33766, sample SAMN09781738) | gut metagenome | biome: gut microbiome | host: Homo sapiens | place: Madagascar | study: EMG produced TPA metagenomics assembly of the PRJNA485056 data...
CTTTTTTCTGCCACAACTAAATTTTTCTGGACAATATCCCAATCGTTCACATCTAGGGGCGAAAATTCCCATATCAACAATTTGTTTCCATTCATCTGAATAGATAGATAATCCTTCTTTAAGCTTTTTCATAAATTGTCTATATTCCCAAAATGCTCTACTACACTCTCGGACTTCTGCCATATCTACTAGCGCTCTTAAATTTGTTCTATATACAAGTTTAGTTTCCATTCCAAGCGGTAGTATCATTGAAGCATCTTCTTTTGGGATTCCAAAATTACCCACCATAGTTTGGTAAATAATATTAATATAATCCATAGCTTCTAAATAATTTGTTTTCGCGCCAGTATGATCTTTAATAGACTTTGGTATAATAAAATTAAATCCTTCTTTATCTACATATCTAGTAGAATCTTGAAGAACAGTTGGCGCACCACCCAGATGTCTCATGAACTCTCTTGCGAATTTAATACTAAAGCCTTCAATTGTTAAAAATACTTGTGGATATTCCATTACACGACCATGCCCACTATTAATACACTCAATTGCTCTTTTGATATTTTTCTCTGGAGAAGTTGTATCTGCATTCCAGCATGTGCCTGCTTCGTATCCCATTAAATAAAGTGGATTTGTAGTAGTTTCAGATTGAATATAAACTCTTTGTTGCATTTCACTGCCTCCTTTCCTTTTTCATTTTAATATATTATATCATAACTAGTAAAAAAAGTCAATAAAAAAAGACAGGATTTTACTCCTGTCCTTATCTTTAACAATAGTTCCTTATGCTTTATTTTTCGATTCTCTCTTTGTTTCCTCAATAATCGAGTTGCCAATTCAATTATCTATCTTTATGGCATAAGTTTTTTAACTTATACATTTGAATTTGAGTATTACCAATTACATGCAATATCAATTTGAGTTGGATTGCTCGCCGCAAAACCACCTGTATCTACAACTATCCCTGTTCCCAGTGAAGTTTCAACTAATGTACCTTTAGGACGAGTATTTAAATCCGCAGCAACCATAATATAGTTTCCGAAATATTTAACATTTCTACTATCTGTCCAAACTGGATATTCGCTCTCAGAATACCCCAATCCTCTCATAATAGAAACGCATCCACCCATATTTAAATTATAATAAGTTTCTTTTCCACTTGGCCCATAATGAACACCTTTTGCCGCAGTAAGACAACCATTAGATGATGTCTTTGGAGAAGCATTCTGGACCTCTGGAACGTATTGACTAGATTCATCAATACTATATTCATTAGAATAAGATTCTACTTGTTCAACTTCAACTGATTCAGTATAAACAGTATCAATAATAACGTCTGGCTTACATACCTGACATGCCCTTCCTTCCTTTACATAATTTCCATCTACTCTTTCCATTGATTCATCTACATAAGTGCAGTTGCTTCTGTGGATTCTTTTAGAATCTGGATTAAATACTAAGTATTCAAGAGTAGTAGTTGTTTCTGTCGTTTTCTCTGTTGTCGTTGTATTTGTCGTTGTAATAGAAGTAGTTGCTGTAGCCACTTTGGTACTCCCAGTTGCCACAGTCACTGGTGTTGCTACCATAGTTGTAGAAGTTGCCACTGGAACAGTGACTACCTTATCTACTTTACTACATCCACACATTAGACAAATAAGTCCTAGGAACATTACTGCTCCAATAATTAATTTCTTCATTTAAAATTCCTCCTTAATTCGGCTTGCGCCTGTTAAAGCGGAACTATTGTTATTTAAAATCCTTTAATCTCTCAAAAATTTTTGGTAATTCTTCAAGTTTAATGGGGCCATAATCCCAAAACTTTGCTCCTATATTAAGAATATTGTCTTGAATAACAGTATCCATATAATTTTCTCTTACACAAATATATTCATGAGATTTTGGATTTTTAAGCTTTTCTTCAAGTGGAAAATATACTCTATGATTATGTCCTTCATTATCTTTAAAGGTATAAGTACATGAGCAATTCCACACTTTATCAATACCATATTTATGCCATCGACTTTTTTCAAAAAAATTGTTATAAGAATGCTGGACAATATAGATTTTTCCTTTTAATTGATTAATAATGCCGCGAATAGTGCTTCCTGTTCCGCGAGCAAAATTTCCAAAAACAAGAACCTTATCATCATCAGAAACTATAGAGTTCCACTTATTAATTAAGGCAGTATTATATCTTTCTAATGAAGCTTCGTTTCCAGCATTATTAACATTATTAAAGGAAATATCTGAGATTATGTAAATGCTCATAGATATCCCTCCATAAATATTATGTAATGAAATTAATATTTAATTATAAGAAAAGAAACTTACAATTAATTCATTATTATTTAAAGTATACATATAGCCGCGAACTTTAAATACTTCTTTTGGAAAGAATAAAAAATGAATGTTATCATTCTCTTCAATTAAATCTTTAATCTCATCTTTATCTATTTTATCATAATCTTCGATAGAAGTCAATATATCAAAAGCTAAATCAAAACACTGAAATTTATCAATTAGTACAAGTCCCTGTCCATACTTAATAATAGGCACAGTTCCGTTGGCTAATATCTTAATATCTTGTAATTTAATTCCTTTCGATTCAGCATCCTTTAATACTAATACAAGTAGAGCATTAAATTGTGGTTTCTCTAATCTAAATTTTCTAACATAATAATATTCAAGAAAATCCCTTAAAACACTTGAAATGACTACAGTTTGTTCATTATCTTCATAAATAGTTAAATCTTCCATAGTACCACCTTAGAATTTTATAAGTTGCTTTTTAACTTGATCGGCTATCATGTTTTGAGTTGTCTTTACAGTTTGTGCAGTACCAGCACCGCGTCTACGTTTAGCTATAGATGGACAGATATAAAGATTATTTTCTGCTCTTGTTACAGCAACATAACTAATTCTATTCTCTTCATCATTATATGTTCTCATACCAACAACAACAACATTAGGAAATTCTAATCCTTTTGCAGCATGAATAGTTAAAACCTTCACTTTATTTTCGCTAAGTAACCCTTCCATTTCGACTAAATCCAAATCTCCTCTTTTAAAAGTTAAGTTTGGAATACCTTGTTTATCAAGCCGCTGTTGTGCTTCTTCTAATTCTGCATTAGTTCTACATAAAATTGCCCATTTTCCATAATTATCCGTCCAAAGAATTTCATCTACAACTTCATTAAAACTAATATCATCATCAATATAGCCGGCTATTGTTTTTGCCGCGACAGCCTTTGGCCCAACATTCTCAAATCTTTGAACAAATCTTTCTGCATATTTAATAATATTTGGAGGACAACGGAAATTCTTTGTTAAATAATATTTCTTAAAAGATGGATCATTATAAAAACGATAAAAAATTTCTGGATTAGAACCTCTAAACGAATAAATAAGTTGTCTAAAATCTCCTACCAAAAAGAAATTATCATAATGAATTTTTTCCAAAACCTGTAAATCTAGGTCACAAGTATCTTGACATTCGTCCATTAATAAATATTTAACATGTGGATACATTCGTTCTGGAATTGCAGCCGCACGAGAAAGAATTTTATCAAATTGCATATTTGCTAGATAATTACTTGTATCAATGCCGCAACCAATACAAATTTGATTAGTATAAGAATGAATAGTTCCAATAAACATTCCATAACAAATATCTCCTAATCTCTTTTTCATTTCTTCTGCGGCATTATTAGTAAAAGTTAATGCTACAATTTCTTCTGGTTTTGCTTTCTTTTCTACAATAATACGCCGTATTCTTTCTGTTAAAACTCTTGTTTTACCCATACCTGCGCCAGAAACACAGATAATATATGGATCATCGGCATAAATAACTTTTTCTTGTTGCTTAGTGAATTTCATTAGACCATTCTCCTTTTTCTTTTGCTTCTACAGCCATCTTATCTACCAATTCATTATATGAATTTCCAGAATGACCTTTAACCTTAATAAAAGTTACATCATTATTAAGTAATTCCCAAATTTTCTTAATAATTGGTAGATTTTCAATTGGTTCATGTTTCTTTCCTCTTGTCCATCCATTCTTTTCCCAGCTATAAATCCAGCCATTTTCTTTTAACATATTAACACAATAAGCTGAGTCACTATAAATTTCAATTTCCTCGTTTGGATAATTATTATTCCAATAAGATAGCGCTAAATAGATTGCATGGAGTTCACAATAATTGTTTGTTGTGTTTTTAAAACCACGTTTATATTCTGCAATAATTTTATTTTCATCATTAATACATACCATCGCCGCGCCACCATTACAACGAATCCATTCATTATTAATTTTTTTCATTGTACTTGCACCATCTGTGTAAAATTTTAGCATTTCCAATCTCCTTTAATTATAATTCTTCTACTAAAGTTGCAAAACGATATAGTGATATATATCCTTTGAGAATACAAAATAATGTTCTTTCATCATATTTTAAATCTATAACCTTTTGTTGTCTGGGAAAAGAACGACCAGAATAGTTCTCTTCTTTTCCAACTCCAATTCCAACAAGCGCGTTCTCAGTTATATAAGAATTTATATATTCTTCCCAACTACAATCAAACTTTGCAACTCTAGCCTGCTGCAAATGAATGTCTTGCATCTTATAAAAATTAGTTTCAATATTTTGTTCTATTACTGTTATCATAAGTAATTAACCTCCCAAATGCCTTTTTTATTTTTAAAATATAATTTATCTCTTTCAATATCATCCTTAAAAATAGACATAATCCATTCATATGCTTTCATCTTATTTTCTTTTCCACAAATCCAACCACTATTAATTGATGTTCCCCAATCACCAAATCTTCCGACAATCAACATCCACATAACATGTTCTTCCGAATCCCATTTATGTTTCCAATGAAAACTTTCATCTGTCTTTGCACTTTTTTTATTTCTTCTGCTAAATTTAGTATTTCTGCTCCATATCCATTATACCAACAAATACTATTAATAGCACTTTCAACACTCTTATAAACGGTACATTTGCTCATTAATCCTACCTCCAGTCTTTTTTTATTAATTTAATTATACCATAGCCAAAAAGAAAAGTCAAGGAAAAATACCTTGACTTAACTTTAATTATTGACAATCCCAACTAATATTTGAACAATTAATAAATGTTCTTGTTGTTTTTTCTTTCTCTTCTTCTGTAGTATCTGGATAAGCAGTCGCGGATTCATAGCTATATTCATAAGAAGCAGTTACTAGTTTAGAACTACTTGTTTTAATTCTTGGAGCGTAGTTTCCGTCTGAACCTTGCTCTGGCGGCAAATAAAGTAATTGAGTAAAACTAATTTTATCTGGCTCAACTTGCTTCTATAAATATTTAACATTTCTTAAATTACTGCAATTACCAAAAGCTTCATTTCCAACAGACTATAGCTAACTACAGTTTAAAAAACTAATTTTCTTTAAGCCAGCAGAATTCTAAAAAGCATAGTTGCCAATTTTCTTTAAACTTGCCGGCATATGAGAAAATCCATCAGAAGTAGCATTAATATTGAGTAAATTCAAGTTACTCATATTTGCAAAAGCATAATCTCCAATTTCTTCAAGTACAGAAGTTTCTAACTCAATTGTTCCAGAAATCAAAGAGCTATAGAAGCAATAATCTCCAATTTCTTTAATATTTGTAGATAAAACAATTTTATTTGCATTTATAATATCAGCAAAATGTTCAAGTTTCGTCATTGTATTTGAAGTAATGATAGCATCAATATCACCATCTCTAAATACATAATTAACGCCACTTGAAGTATCTGGAGATTTAATTGTTTCAATAGAACAATCATTACCAATTGAAATATAGTAGCCGCCTTCTTTATAAATTGAATCATCTGTAAATATCTTTTGATTTACTGTAGTTTCTCCATTATAATGGAATGATACTGCCTTTGAACCAGAAGTAATAATATAAGCTAATCTCGCGCTATCACTTACAAATAAATAAAGTTTATTTGCTATTGCTTTATAAAAACCATTAGATAATTGTAATTGATATTTACCAGTGTCGCCGCCATGACGCTGGAATCCAATTATATCTGCTGTACCGCCTAGGTAAACTTTATAACAAGTTTTTTCATTTATTTCGATTGTATCATTATCATACTACATTCCATCTTGTTTTTCAATATATACATAAATACCGTTCGAATCTTTTGAATAATATTTTGTACTTCTATCTACTGTTTCACCTAACGCTTCAAGGTAATTATAAGCATAGTCATTTAACGCATCTACATTTAGTGCTTCTCGATAAGACTTATTTAAATTACAGATTAAAACAAAAGAATCAGACGCAGTTCCTTGTGGAAATGAACCAGCATTACCAGAAGGTTTAACTGGAATTTTTTCACGAACGTTTATTAAAATTGAATCTGTTAATGAATCTAAAGTGGTTACTTTTAAGATAAAAGATTTCCCAGACTCAGACTCAATGAAAGTATGTTTATAACTCATTTAATTAACCACCTGTATAGCTCGTCCAGTCTCGTCCTAATCCAGTAGGATTTTTAATTTTTTTCTAATCCTAAATTTCTTTTTGTCTTTTAGAAGCTGAAATAATACAATAATTATGATTTGTTATGCCAGTTGTAGCATATGCCAAAAAATCTAACTAAACAGAGAAGCTATCCTTTTGGGCATTCCAGTTATCTCTGTTTATATCTTCTGTATCCATTTTTCCTATTAATGCTTGAATAGATGCTTTATCAAAAGGAATATAATCTCCTGTTGAATTTATAAGACCATATGAAGAAAAAATTTCTACAGGTCTTACTTTTCCATAAGTTCCTGAGCCATATCTCCACAGAGGTGGGCCTTGACAGCGCCAATATGGGCCATATGGTGTATTTTCTTTATCTTTTCCTTCCCCCGGCACTTCCTTATAATAGTTTCCGGGAGTCAATTCTGCAAAATTAATATTTTCTGCATCATTCTTATATCCTAAAGCTGGTATTGTATAACCACGTCTATCATTAACTGACATTCCCCATTTTATACCAGTCAACGTACCCAAAAATCCGTCAACTAAAAAGTCTTCTCTATCAGTATGTCTTGTTATGCAGTCAGATTCACTTATATAGCCAAATTTATCATACCAATCTTTATTACTAGGTTCTTCTACTCCCATTACACCATTTTCTGGGGCGTTAAATCTAATAATCTAATTTATTAATGTAGATTCAAAATCTGATAAATTTGAAAAAGGGTTAAAAAATGTTAAGCTAAGAGAGGTATTATGAGGAAAACAATCTGTTTGTCCTTGCGAACCATTTAATGCACCTAATATTCCGTCTGCACATGAAAAAGACCTCATATTTGAGTAGTTAATTCTAATCTGAATTCTTCCTCCAGTTCTATCTCCAGAAGAAACAGTAATCCAATAATTATTTAAACTTTTGGGAATATAAGGCTATATATATTCAGTTCTTACGCCACCTTGTTCTTGCATACCTTTTAAATTGCCTATTGCAGCTATTGCCTAAACATATAATTTCTTTTTCTCCTCTTCACTTGTTGCGCTGTTAAAATAATTTTCGAGAGAAGGATCTTTATCTAATAAATCCTATATTTTTTTATCTCCTATATATTTATCTTCTTTTTCCAAAGAACATCTTTTTAAGCATTTCTAATTATCATCATCTTCACTTGCAAGTAAGATATCTCCGCCACCAATGGTAAAACCTTCTTTAGGGACAATTGATGAGGTAAGTGCCCAGTGAATATTTCCTCCTTTAAGATGCCCATCATAGCCATCCATTACATTTGTTATAATAGCAGTATAATGAGAATCATCAAATTGTATTCTCATTTCCTTTTTATAATGGTCAGCTTCTAGATATGCCCACGGAATAGAAGTTCCTATAGCTGATTTTATAAAATTATTACTAACAAAAGCTTCGTATGCCAAACTATCCGATTTAGATAGTTGTGCCTAAACAGCATTTTCATAATTCTTTAACCAAGGTGTATCAATAGTCGCTTCTAAAGTGTCACCTAGCCCTAAATCGCTTGGTAGTAATTTTAGTATTTTTAATAAAGCTAGTACAAAATTATTGAAGCTTTCATTATTCTCATTTTCTAAAAATTTTGCATACAAATTAATTAAATTATCATAATCTTCATTCTTAGCCTGTCCAATATTCTCTTCTTTTATTCTTTCTAAAAAAAACTTTGCCGCGGCAAGATTAGTTACTAAATTATCATATACATCGTCAGTCGTAGTTGACATTTTATTTAAGAATTCATAAATAACTGCTGGTATCGTCCAGATTACAGAAACATTTTCGCCAACATTCGGATCTTTTGTTTTATAGCTATTATTTGCGCTAGTTGAAAAATTAACTAAAGTTTTTAAGAAATTTCCAGTCATATCTTTTTTAGAAACCCTTGAAGCCGTTATACTGGTATAATCATCTGGTATCAAATCCCAAGTACAAATTTTAGACGTACCTAATTCATTAATAGCTAAATCTCTAAGTACAAAATTAAATCCCATAATATTAGAAAGAATTTCTGTTACAGGTTTTTTATTATTACCATCTCTTTCAATTTCAATTAAACCAATTTTTTGATCAGAAGTATCAATTGGTTCATTAAAAACAGGATTGCTGTATATTCCGTTTTCTTCAGTCATTGTATCCATTATTGTTCTATTAATATGAATATAAGCTTGATTAGATACTATCTTTTTGGCATACCAATAAGGACCATAAAATTCTTTTTTAGAAAAAACATATGGACTAGCCAAATCATATGCAATTGCATGATCTAAACCTTCTTCAGTTTCCTTATGATAAATAATAACACACCCTATCTTATAACCAACGTCTTTTCCATAACATTCTTCTGCAAGTTTTTTATAAGGGCCATTCTCATTGTTCATCCAAACACAACATTCAGCTATCTAATCCTTTTTTCTCTTTAAATTCTATGTCAATTCTCCTACTTCCCACTCATATGAATTATCATTATTCTTTTTTGCTCTTATAGGATAGAAGGATATGGAATCAATAGTAATAAGTTCGTTAGAATTTTCATCTTCACCTAACATACGTCTAAATTCCTTGCCTTTATCTGTATAATTTGGATATATATTTAAATTAATTCTTACTTTTGTCTTTTGAGTTGCCTCTACTATTTTATTTATTCTATCATTAGTTTCAGATACTTTTTCTCCTAAACCATATAGAGCTTCCCAAATTCTATATACATTATCCCATAACTATGCGATTTCTTTTAATATTCCCTTAATTAGTTCGTTTAGAGGACTATCTGGACTTAATAAATATTCACTAATTAGTCCAATAGTTTGAGCAATAACCCAGAAATTTCTATTTAAATCCTCAATTTCAACTCTTCTTAAATACTTAGGCATTAACAGTCTTATATACTTTTCTGTATTTATCCCATCAGCTTTATTCTAAGTATGAGTATATTGCATCTATTTTTTATTCTTCAAAACAGATTCAATTTTATCATCACCACGAACACTTTCATATGTTTGGCTATCAATATTTAAATCTGGTTTTACATAAGGCTCTTTAGAAAAATCAAAACCTGCATCAGAATTTATAGTATCCCCAATATCTCTTTGTCTGTCATCTGGATCGCTAGGGATTCGTTCTATCCAACTGTTCCATAAATTTCTTACACTTTTATTCCAGTAATGGTGTTGTTCTGTGTCATTAAACCAAACATCAAACGAAAAAGAGGAAGGAGAATCAATGTCTGGATCTAATCCTATCGTACTATTTAATTCAGACTCTTTTAAACTTTTTTCTAGTTTTCTAAGAAAATCTTCAACATTCCATGTAGTACTATCTGCCATTATTATTCACCTCCGCCGCTATTCTCCTTTTCATATTTAAATCTATTATATAATTCTTTAAACGAATCCCATCCATACATAGAAACAAAAGAAACGATAAAGCTACCTACTGCTCCATAAATTCCATTGATTACGCTTACACCGCCAAAAAGTAAAACGAAACCAATAGTTAAAATTAAAGAAATAATCATAACTAAAAGCTTAGTTGGAAACTTTTTAGGTAGTAAATTCTTTAAAACCTCTGTAATTAATGAAACAATAAAAGCTAGGCCACCGACAGTTCCTAATAATGTTCCAATTGAAATACCTAAAATAGACTCTATCATTATAAAATCCCTCCTATATAAAAAGTGCTACTCATCGTAGCACTCTTCTATTAAACTTTAACAACTCTAATTTGAATTTTATCAATTGTTTTGTTAAATATTCCCGCATAATCTGATGTTCCAGTAACCCAAGGTAGATAAGCTGAAGTACCCAGATAAGAAACTCTATACTGAACTTCATAGCCACTTACTCCTTCAAGCTTTAATTGAATAGCATCAATAGCTCTGTTTCTAATTCCGGCACAACCATTATTCCAATCTCTTGTATTATAGCCAGTAACCCAGCCTAACCATCTACCACTATGAGTGTGGACACGATATTTAAGCGTTCCCTTATTAGTTTTTGCCGCAAAACCAGAGATACTTCTATTTTCTACACCGGCATAATCAGAATCATTGACTACCGCAGGATACCATTTATTAGCATATACGCAATAAGTAATATTAGGGGCGGTGGTTGGTTTTGAAGCGCCGCCATTAGTATAAACTGCATTACCATTATTATCAAAAACAGTATAGCCAGACTTACAAGCCTTCTTTGCATTTTCTAAGTTGGAATATGCTCCAATTTGAGATTTTGAATCTGCCCAAGTTTTTCTTATCCGATACATTTGAGTAGAGGTTGGAGTAGATGGAACTTTAGAACCGTTTAATTGAGCAAGATAAGTTGCTACTTTTGATTTGAATTGCGCCCAATGAGGGAGAATGTAATAAGGACAATATTTATATGGGTGCTTCTTAGTATTTAAGTAATCATTACTACCGGACACACCGTCTCTAACATTAAGCCAGTGAGTATGGGTGAAGAGATTGTCCTCAACATTTAACCCATATTTATGCAATAACCATGCTGCTAATTTTGCACAATTATCTTCTGATTTTTTACTAACTGAATCTGTGGAGTTTCTCATAATACATTCAATGGAAATTGTTTTTCTATTTCCCGGACCTCCACCGTCCGCTGCATGCCATCCGCTGAGCGTTAGTGGCAAATTCTGCCATGCACATTTATCATCTACATAATAGTGGACACGAACAGTTTTAAGATTGCCATTCACACAGGCTCTGGTATACTACTCAGCAGGTGTGGTGTTAGAAGCTACATTAATCCAATTGGTGTTATGAATAGTAATACCTAACGGCTTTGCTGGTAGATTGGCCGTTGGCATATCTATGTGATTTGGATTATGTTTTGTTAGTAAATACTCATTAACTTTAACTCCATTTATAGTTGTTGTTTTATCTGGATTTAATGGCATTATTATCAACCTCCCGTTCTTCGGCGTAACAAAAATGATAACCGTAGCAACTTTTTTGCTGCTTTTTACAATTTTTAATTATTCCTACATTTGTATTCTTCTTTAAAACCTATCTCGCGGCTTCAGACGCACTTTCATAAACCATATCAGTCTCATAACAATAAACTTTTCTTTTCTTGTTATTAGTTTTTGCAGCTTCAAAATCAAAAGTATCTTTTTCTTCGGCAAAACAAAAATGATAACCTTGCACACTTTTTATTTCTTTTCTACAACATCGTGCAACATTACCTTCTCTACACGTTAACTTTAATTCTCTCGCTGCATAACTACCTGATATATAAATAGTATCAGTTTCATAACAATATACTTCTCTACTATTTGGATTGTTATAAAT
>ERZ1034865.1246-NODE-1246-length-11785-cov-9.100938_pt1 | contig 11785 bp, 8 predicted proteins | sample MGYA00520632_ERZ1034865 | MGnify/ENA primary metagenome ERZ1034865 (study PRJEB33766, sample SAMN09781738) | gut metagenome | biome: gut microbiome | host: Homo sapiens | place: Madagascar | study: EMG produced TPA metagenomics assembly of the PRJNA485056 data...
AATTTATTCAATACTTGAAATTTTTAACACAGAATACTATCAAATAAAATTTGAAAATAAGCTTTATCTTACGAATGCTAAAAATATAGCAGTAACAGAATTAATATCACAGGAAAGTCATGGTGAATATATTTATCATCCCTCAATGATTGAATCTTTTAGTAATCATGCAAAGATTAAGCATATAGGAGAGAAGATAACGATTTATAAAGATAAAAATTTGAAAAGGAATAAAAAATTACTCTTTAATTTTCCAATCTTTTATCAAGTTGAGGACATACAATTTATAAAACAGGGTTACTATGCCAAAATAAAAAATGATGAAAAAGTCTATGGGTGGGTTAGTGTTAAGGATATAAAGTTTGACACAGAACTTTATCCAGCTACAATTAAAACTGAAGTGGTTGCTCTGCCCCAAAATTCTCTGATTACTTTCGACATTTATAATGATGAATATATTCTACAAGACTCTGAAGATATAGAAGTAAAAATATCTAGAGCTAAAATTCAAAATGGTAATTATCTCGGACAAATTTATACAAATAAAGGGATAAAGCATGAATTTTATATAGAAAATTCACTGTATTACTTGTCTGATGAGCATGAATATTTTTCGTTGTGGGATTTCAAGAATTACAGAATCACTCTCGATATTGCTCTTAAGGGTCTTAAGGGAGAAGCTCTTTATTTGAAGACAGATGATTATATTTTTGTCTTGAGAAAAAGAATGAAGGCAGGACTTAAAGTCATTGATGCTCTTTATAATGACCAATTTATATCTTTTATAGAAAATAATGATTTTGTATTTTCAACAGAAGATTCTTCCAATTTGTCCCATATTGTAAGTAAAACATCTTTTAGTTCTTTTGTTACCTTGAAGGACAATGACTATATTTGGGATTTACCTTATGATAAACAATTAGGTAGTACACGTGTAGGGAAGACAGAGATGTTTAAAAACATTGCTTTTCTCACGAAAAATCAGTATGTAACTTACCTTGGCACGACATATCTAGACTTATATTTTAAGGATAAGTATGTAGGAGTTGTAAATGTCAACAAGACAAATATAACATCTTATTCAACGTATAAAGAATGCTTATTGAATCAAGATGAGAATATCATGGAAGAGATTTTACCTCATAATGATACGATTGATTCATCTTCTGATAATATCAACAGTAGTGCGAAATACTATATCACTGAAAAAGAATTCTCAGGTTTGGTGGTACCAAAGCAGAAAGAAACTCAAGCTTATAAAAATATAGAAGCAGTCCTCGAAGAAGTATCTGAAAGGATTGAGCTTCCAGAAAAGGTCTTTTCTAGTAGGATTATGACATTTTCTCATGGGAAGTATTTTTCTATCGAAATGGATGAAGAAAAATATCTGGTCCCTACAGAGGAAGTCAAGGTATTAGAAAGTAACTATCTAGCTGACTTGCCAAAGGATATTAGGAAAAAGATAAATCTAGACGATACAGTATTTATTACCATGGGACGATTATCTCCTGAGAAAAATCAATCTTCTCTATTGAAAGCAACAAAAATGTTAGTAGACAGTGGAACAAATATCAAAGTACTTGTTTTGGGTAAAGGACCTTTAGAAGAGGAATTAAAATCACAAATCAAGAAATTAAACCTTGAAAACAATTTCTTCTTAGCAGGGCAATTTGAATATCCATTTAATCTCGTTCGTCAAAGTGATTTCTTTGCTTTTCCTTCCATTTGGGAAGGCCAACCTATGGTACTTCTTGAAACTTTGGTGTTGCGAAAAAAAATAATTTCAGTAGATTTGAAACAGTCTGTCCATGTATTGCAAAATGGAAAACTGGGATGGATAACCAAAGGAGACGATGCAGATGCCTTAGCTTCGGGTATATTACATCTTTTGAATCATGAGATGAATTTTAGTGATTTTGATGGCTTAGCATACAATGAAGGTGCTCTTGAACAGTTTTATAAATATATAGATATGGAGAAGTAATGGAAAAATATGAATATGATGTGTCACTAATTATTCCGACATATGCAGTTACAAAAAAAACATTAAACGGAGAGTTAGCCATAAAATATGGATTTGAAAGTATTGAAAGGCAACAAGTTGATGGTTTTAAATTTGAGGTTATTTTTGTTGATGATAACTCCCCGGATGAGACTGCTGAAATTACTCAAGAATGGGGGGAGAAAAGTGGAATTCCTTTTCAGCAAATTGTAAGAAGTACGAGTTCGGGATCACCATCACAGCCAAGGAATGAAGGTATGGAAGCTGCAAGAGGCAAATATATTGCATTCATGGATAATGATGATCAACTCGGTGATAGGGGTTCTTTGTTTAAACTTTTCGAGAAGATTGAGGAGTGGGACGGAGATTTAATTATTGGTCAACCGATGAAAAAAGGGAAGGGTAGTCTTGCACGATCTCCTTTTATGCATGGGAACTTTGAACGTGTAGATTTTTATAAATTTAATCCAATGGCAAACATAGCTATGTGGTCGAGGTTATATAGGAATTCGTATCTTAAAGATATTAAAGCAGTATTTCCCACAGATTTTTCAGGTGTGCAAGAAGATGTTTATTTTAATGCACAAGTTTTCGCTCATACTAATAAAATAAGTTTATTAGCTGATCAAGTATATTACTACTGGGTTGATCCAGATGAAGGTCACCTTTCATCAGAATGGGCAGCAAATAACTTTAAAGAAATAAGTATTCAAAACGCCAACTGTTTGCGTATTATACTTTCGAGTGACAAACCCTTTAGATATCAACATGCAGCAGCACTTCTTGAAAGAATTGTCAACACCGTTCAATTCCAGAAAAATTACCAGAAGGCTAACGGTCGTGAAGATGCTCTCATAAAATCCGAAAGTCATCAACGATATAGGAAAATTTTGAAAAATCATTTTTTGGATTTGTCAGCATTTCTCCCACCAGAAAAATATTATCAAGTAAAATCTATAATCGAAAATGATGATATAAATCAAGTTGTAGAAGATTTCAGAGCGATTAATACATATCTTTCACCGGAAAAATATGTGTTGACAAAAAAAGTATTTCCTGCAATATTCGAAAAGATTAAGTATGAGGGAGCAATTTTTGATTTTGGAGTAAAAAAAATTATTTCAAGTGAGATTTTTATTGATTATGAGAGAGGTTTCTATATTCGCCATAATAAAAAAATTGGAGAAGAAGATGTTTTACTAGTGTTGAATAGGACTAGGGATTTAGTTGAAATTTTATCCATGAATGATTCAATAGAGCTTCCTGAGACATTGTTGCTAGAAGGAGAAACTTATGATTTGTTTGTAGGAAGACGAATGAGCAATGACGAGATTGTATCTAAAATGTCACTTAAATCTACCACTGAGCCAGTGAGAAGCCTTAATTATAGAGAGGGAATACAAATTAATTTTTACAAGAATTGGAAGGGGGGGATCTCATATAATGTTACGAGAGTATCAGAAAATATGAACTAATCCCGATGAAATCGTTGATAAACTCAAACAACAAGTGAGTTTAGATATTTCGAAAATATATACGGGTAATGAAGAGAATGAAATGTTAAGGAAATTTAACTCAAAGTTATACTATACTGAATTTTACGAAACCCAGAAAATAACTTCTAACATTGTACTTTACGAAAGCCGTGATGGCTCAGCCATAACCGACTCGCCTCTAGCTCTTTTCTTAAATTTGGTAATTCGACCTGAGTTTGAAGAGTTAGAACATATCTGGGTGGTGAAAAACGAAGAGAACAAGAAGCTGTTGTTCAATATTCCAGTTTCTCTTCGACATCGGCTCAAGCTTGTAGAACGTAATTCGCAAGAATATGTGGATTATCTCCTTACAGCCAAGTACTTAATCACCAACTCGACCTTTCAATCATGGTTTTCTAAAAAAGCAGGACAAATTTACATCAATACATGGCATGGTACACCCTTGAAGCAAATGGGGTTTGATTTAGAAAATCAAATAGGCAATACGCAAAATGTATTGAGGAACTTACTAATGACCGATTACTTCCTCTCGCCCAATGCCCACACGACAAAAATTTTTACGGGCTCAGGCTATAAGTTAGAAGGTCTGTATCCTGGGGAGATATTGGAAACAGGTTATCCTCGGATTGATTTGACTCTCCAAGCTCAGGAACATAATAAGAAGCAGATTTTAAAAAATCTTGGATTAGTACTGGATAATAACTTGCCAAATGTGATTTATATGCCAACTTGGCGAGGCGGAGATACTCAAAATCCTTCTGACTCAGTCGCGCAACTTGTTGCAGAGTTGGGAGTCCTGAAGCAACGATTCTCAGGTGTCTTCAATATTTTGGTGAAGGTGCATCCTTACTTATGTAACAGGGTTAAACAGCATCCAGCTATCAGTTCTATTTTGATTCCTGATGAGGTGGATACCAATATTGTCCTCTCTGAAACGGATATTTTAATTACCGATTTTTCTTCCGTTTTCTTTGACTATCTGGTCACAGATAAGCCGATTATTTTCTATTCTTGGGATGAAGATATTTATAGTAAAGAGCGTGGAATTTATCTGCATCCAGAAAGTCTCCCGGGACCTGTTTTGTCAACGATTTTTGAAGTGGGAGATTATTTAGAAGCCCTCACTCATCAAGGAGCGTCCTATCGTAAACCTCCTTATGAGGCTATGAAAAAAGCATTTGTGCCTTACGAAGATGGAGCGGTCAGCCAACGTGTTGTTGATTATATATTCAAGCAGGTGAAGCATGAAAAATTAAAGGTAATAAAAGTAAAGACGGACAAGAAAAAAATACTTTTTTATCCGGGCAATCTCGGCAATAATGGCATCACTCGTTCTTTTATGAATCTCACTCAGGTACTTGATTATCAAAAGTATGATGTGACCGTCTTTGTGAATACGCCAGAAACCCTCTTTTTAGAGAACTATCGGAAGCTAAACAAAAACATCAGACTTATCTTTCGTACAGGATCTCCAAACTTTACGCAAGTTGAACAAAAGGCTCATGACAGAGCCAACAGCACAGGTAAGATTGAAAATATTCCTATAAAGGCTTTTCAACGAGAAACCAAAAGACTTTTTTCAGGACTTACATTTGATTTTGCTATTGATTTCTCAGGTTATAGTTTCTATTGGAGCAAATATATTGCTTTTTCGGATGCTAAAAAGAAGCTTATTTTTCAGCACAATGATTTGTATGAAGAGATGAGTAAGGAAGTCGCGGGAAGATTACCACACGCAAATCTTTCTGGTGTATTCGAACTCTACAGGTATTTCGACAAGATAATAAGTGTCTCAGAGGCGTTAAAAGCCATAAATGCTCAAAAATTATCCCCATATGTGAGAGCAGAACAACTGGAAGTGTTGCCTAATCTTATTTCTTTAGAGCAAACTCCTATTTTAGTTCAAGAGGAGAAAAAAGCGGTACAGCTTGAAGGTATTTATCGCTTCAGTAATCCCACGGTTCAAGTATATTCCCAAGCTAAAAGTGAATCTGTTTCTAAAATCTTCAATGTTTCAAAAGATAGTTTGGTCAAAGTGATTGCCTCCCAAAATGTTGGAGGAAACTTGCGTTCCAAAATTTTAATCGATGATATATATTATGGTTGGGTGGATCACTCGCAACTGAAATTTGGAGGCAATCAAGTAATCTACGAAAAGAAAGCTACAAAAGTAGCCAGTCTTATCAAGAAGAAAAATTTCCTGATTTATCGGACATTGCCTTCTTTTTCACCACATAAGAATGAAGAAGCCGTTGTAGAAAGTAAAGATGTCATCCAATATTATTGGTTTGTGAAAAAAGTTGTTGACACTAGACAAGGGAAACTTGCCTACATTTCTAATAGGGTTGGGATTAAAGGTTGGATAGATTATGCAGCATTAACCCGCTTTCATAGTATTAAAAAGAAACCCCACTTTGCTTTAGGTTTTATGGCTCATAACCTTCGTAATAGAAAAGTGACAACGGAGAAAATAAGTTTTGAAAAATTTTCTTTTAAGATAAAAAAAGAGGTAAAGTTTATTCATACACGCCCTGAACCTTTGAAAGGTTCCAAGAAAATCAGTGCTTTAGTTTTTGATAAGCATTTTGACTACACAACGGACGAACAACAGCGCTTTAAAGGTCAAACTTGGGTTAAAACTTATCAAAATACAAAATTTATCGGCTGGATTAAGTCAAACGATATCCAAAAGGAAGTAACCTCAAGAAACTTAGCGCCAAGCAAAAACTTACTCGAAGAAGAAATAAAGTGGATTAAAACATACCAGAAAGAAGGAATTCCTCAGTTTGTGAATGTTGGGAGACTTTCACCTGAAAAAAATCAAAAATTACTTTTGGAAGCTTTTAGTGCACTCATAAAAAGTGGAATCAAAGCAAAACTTTATATTCTAGGTACGGGTGTTCTAGAAGAAGAACTTTGTGCCAAGATACTTGAACTGAATCTGACAGATGAAGTGAAGTTATTGGGTCAAGTGGAAAATATCAGCGGAGTGCTTCAATGGATGGACTATTTTGTTTTCCCCTCTCTCTATGAAGGACAAGGTATGGCTTTACTTGAAGCTATGGCTTTGGGTCTATTACCCATTACCAGTGGTATTCCAACTTCCAGAGAAATTCTTCAAGAAGGTTATTACGGCATCATTTATGAGCATAACGATAAGGAAGAATTGGTAAAAGCGATGAAAAAAGCGCTGAGTCGAAAAAATTCTTATCCGAAGTTTGATTTGAGTGATTATAACAAAAGAGTTAGAGAAAAACTGCAGATTATTTTGGAAGAGTAAAAGTTTTAATAAGGATAGAATACAAAATGAACAAAGAAAAACGCATCCTCGTCGCAGGCACCTTCGACATCCTCCACGAAAGTCATGTGGACATGTTGCGCAATGCCAAGAACCTTGGTGATAAACTGATCGTCATGCTTTCGACAGACGAATTTAATGCCCAAAAAGGGAAGAAAGCTTATCAGGAATATGCGACTCGTAAGTATATTTTGGAGTCTGTCCGCTATGTGGATCTTGTGGTTCCGGAACAGTCTTGGGAGGATAAGGTTCTCTATATTGACATGTTTGAGGTGGATATTTTTGCGATGGGCGATGATTGGCAAGGGAAGTTTGACTTCTTGAAAGAACAATTTCCTGAGCTGAAAATCATGTACTTTCCACGTGGCAAAACTTCCTCTTCAAGTATTAAGCAGGATTTAGGGAAGATGTACATTTCCAACATGGATAGTGGAAGTAAATGAAGGACGTCAAAGACCTACTTTCAAAATTCAAACTAGCTCAGCCTGTAAAATTTTTGCGATTATTACAGGAAATGGAGCAACTCTTTAAAGCACAACCTCACAACTATCCTAAAGATAAGAAGTCGCAGAAGCTCTATCTCAAGGTTGAGGATGATATTTACTTTTTTCAGAGAAAAAGATTTGTTCAAGTAGAGTTTTTACCTCAAAAGGCAAATCTGATAAAGGTCAGTCAGGGAGCGCTGGCTCATGTGGCACACATTTTAGGAAAACCTGATGCGGACATTAATGTCTTGCTCAAAGCGCTTCGTCAGGTTGATGATATTTCGCTCTTTCAGGAGATCATGACGGAGCTTTCGGGAAATTTTTCCAGTAATATCAGTTTGCGGCAGGTACTTAGAAGTTTAAGCAAGAAGTAATGAAAAGTAAAAGGAGCAAGATGACAGCAGTAAGTTTTTTGGGGAATTTAAGACGGTTAATCTTGAAAGCCTTGCTTTCTGTGTTTTTGCGTGTATTGCCTCTTTTTATCAAGCGTGAAGCCAAGATGATTCTTTTTGCCAGCTATAACGGTAAATCAACGGGAGACAGTCCAGGGGCTATCTTTGAAGCCCTGCATGCTGATCCGGCTTATGCAGACTACCAGCTGGTTTGGGCTTTAAAGAAGCCGCGTCCGGTCGTAGGAGCTGAGGTGGTAAGATTTAACAGCTTGGCTTATTATAAAGCGCTGACCAAAGCAAAGTACTGGGTCTTTAATGCCAAGATGGCGCCTTATTATTACAAGGCAGAAGATCAGGTTTATTTACAGACTTGGCATGGGACACCGCTGAAGCGTTTGGCGCATGACATTGAGGATACGGGCAAGCGTTATCGTGCTTACTTGACCCACAAGCAAATGGTGAAATCTTACGCAGAAGACAGCAGACACTGGGATTGGTTAATTGCTTCATCACCTTTTACTGTCGAGAAATTCGCCAGTGCTTTCCAGTTCCCGCCAGATAAGATGATTCAAATGCCTTATCCGCGGACAGATATACTGTATCAACCAAAGCCAGAACAGATAGAACAACTCAGAGCGCACTATCAGCTTCCTTTAGATAAAAAAGTCATCCTTTATGCTCCGACGTGGCGTGATGATGCATATGGTTTGGATGGATATCATATGCGGCTCCAGCTTGACTTTGCACACTGGAAAGCAGTGCTTGGTGAGCAGTATGTGGTCCTGTTTAAGCCGCATTATTTGATTTCCAATCACATTAGGATTGACGAGGAGTTGAAGGATTTCATCTATCCATTGCCAGCGACTTTAGATATTCATGAAGCATACCTTATGGCCGATGTGCTGGTGACGGATTATTCATCGGTTTTCTTTGATTATGCTATCTTGAAGCGTCCGATTTATTTCTATATGTATGATTTGGAGCTTTACAGCCAGCATTTGCGCGGTTTTTACTTGGATGTACACAAAGATTTACCGAGTACGCCGATACAAACTGAAAAAGAGTTGCTTGCGGCACTTTTAGAAAACAACTTTGATTATGCCCGTTTAGCGGACTTTAACCAACGTTTTAACCCGTGGGTAAAAGGTTCAAGTAGCCTAAAAATTATCGAAAAAATTTTTAAGGAGTGCAAGGAAAGTTGATTTTTTCGAGCTCACAGGAGGCATAAAAAGAAAGAGGAGAAAACATGACGATGAACAGAAGCAGGAAAAAGACAAAGAAAAAGCACCCTGTGAGAAATGCGATTCTTATTATTCTAGGGCTTTTCCTAGTGACAGGAACGGCTCTCGCTGCTGTGTTTTACCAGACGGCAAGAGTAAATGTTGATAAGACTTATGCACCACTTGAAAGCTCCAAGGATCAAGCCGAAGCAACTCAAGCCATCAGTGAAAGTCGACCGCTGTCCTTTCTTATCATGGGACTTGATTCACGTGATGAGGATTTGTCCGGGAGAACAGATAGCTTAATGGTGGTCACGCTGAACCGGCAAACCAAGCAAACAACCATGGTTTCCATTCCACGAGATACTTTTATCGAGGTAGAGGATGGCTCAATTACAGCGTTTAACAAGATTAATGCGGCCTTTACCCAGGGAGGCGCAGCTGCCTCAATCGCAGCAGTCAATCAATTGCTTCATCTCGAAATTGACCATTATATAACCATGAATTTTAGTGGTGTTGAACATTTAGTCGATGCACTGGGAGGTGTAACAGTCAACTCTGCTTTTGCTTTTACTGTGGGCGATATGGAATTTCACGAAGGTGCAAATAACTTGAACGGCAAGCAAGCTCTTGCCTTCGCACGTATGCGCCATGATGATGCCAGAGGAACTTATGGAAGAGATGAACGTCAACAAAAAGTCATTGCAGCTATTCTCGCAAAAATGAAGTCGCCACAAAGTTTGACAGCATATCAAGGGATTTTTGAGGCTTTGGGTGGTAATGTCAAGACGGACGTGACTTGGAGTCAGATTCAAAAGATTATACTGAACTACAATCAGGCCTTTGGAAATGTCGTGCATGAGTCTGTGCAAGGGCAAGGACAAATGCTCAATAACTTAAGTTTCCAAGTTGTGTCAGAAGAAGAACGGGCTCGCATTCACGATTTACTTCAAGAGCAGTTAACAAAATAAATAGGCAGGAATGAAAAGAATTTCTAGAGGAAGGAGAAGCTCTTAATGAAACTTAAATCTATCGTGTTAACCTTCATTTTGGCACTCTTCTACCCCTTCACTTTTCTCTGTCGTGTGCATCAAAACCGTGTCACTTTCATTTCACTTGAGCATGAAAATCTGTCCAAGGATTTCAAAATCTTGCATGATAAGTTAAGAACCAAGCAAGAGTACGAGATAAAAACTTTGCTTTTCAAGTTCCAGCCCACTTTTTTAGGACAACTCCAGTATAGTTTTGCCTGTATCCGTCAACTTTTCGTCCTTCAAAGTTCAAAACTGGTGATCATTGACTATAACAACTTCGTCATTTCTAAATTTCCCCATCGTAAAGAAGTCAAAGTTCTAGAGATTTGGCATGCCACAGCAGCTCTAAAAAACTTTGGCAACTGTGTCCAACGGGATTATGAAATTAAAAATTATGATTATGCTATTGCTAACTCAGATTTTTATAAAAGAGTGTATGCACAAGCTTTTCAACTCCCAGAGTCTCACGTCATAGTTACAGGCATTCCTAATAATGATAAAATTTTCGATGAACATTTTGTAAAGGCAACTAAAGAGCAGCTTCTTAAAAAGTACCCTGCTTTAGTAGGAAAAAAAGTCATAACCTATGCCCCAACATTTCGTGGGCGGATCAGTACTTACTTTAAAGAAGTTAAAATTGATTTAGCTCGTGTACATCAAGCTTTGGGTGAAGACTATATCCTCATCTACAAGGCACACCCACTGATTTCGGGTTCGGCTTATGAGAATAATCCTCATGTGCTTTTTATTGAAGAAGAGCCAATCTCCTCGATTTTTTGTGTTACGGATGTTTTAATTACCGATTATTCGGCTATTGCAGTGGATTGGATGGTCTTTGATAAACCTATCATCGCTTATGTGCCCGACTATAAAAGTTATTCTAAAAAACCAGGTTTAACGATCGATTATCTGCAAGAATTTCCCGGAGAGGTTACTTTTAATGAAAGTGAGCTCATCCAAGCGCTCCAAGCAACAGATAGTGCTTCCTACCAAAAAGAAAGAGCTATGTTTTTCCAGAAAACATATAACTATGGCGATGGCAAAGCAACAGAACGTGTGCTTAAGTTGATTGAAGCAATTATGAACCAGAGCTTGTAGATAAAATTTACATAAAAAAAGCCATTAGACTAGAGCTAAATGGCTTATTTTTTTACTTTTATCCTTATTTTTGAATGAAGTAATAAGATGTTGCTTCACCTGAAGCGAGGAGAGCATTTGCTTTATCTTGAAGTTCCTTGTATGATGTTGAAACTGTTGACTCATGCTTGTTGCCTGCTTTATCTACATAAACCAAGACCCAAGCACGTCCGTTGGGAGTTGTTTCAGAGCTAGATGGTGTTGCATTAGGGTCAGCCTGAGGACTATGACCACCTGCACCGTTATTTTCTACTGGATTATTTGAGTTATCGACCCAGCCCTGATCTGAACTTTCTGATGTTGCAGGTTCAGACGGTTGTTCAGATGTAGCTGGGGCTTCAGAAGTAGCTGTTGTGGAATCTGAAGTTGAACTGGCATCTGAGCTCTCAGATGTTGTAGTTGTTGTTTCTGAACTGCTGGCTTTACTTGTACTTTCACTTGAGCTTTTAACAGAGCTAGAAGGTTCAGAAGATGTGTCTTTCTTTGCGCTAGTTGTATTGCTGCAAGCTGTCAGTAGCAAGACAGCAGCTAATGAACTAACTAAAAGTAATGATAATTTAAATTTTTTCATATGTAAGACTCCTTAAAAATCCTTTTCTTTCTTCCAGTATAACATATTGTCTCTCAAAAACCTGATTAATTATCTATAAATTAAAAGTTAATGAAGAAAAAACTCTCATCTAAAAAAGATAAGTCGAATAATTTGTAAGCGTTTTTTAAC
>ERZ1034865.1248-NODE-1248-length-11776-cov-3.398942_pt1 | contig 11776 bp, 7 predicted proteins | sample MGYA00520632_ERZ1034865 | MGnify/ENA primary metagenome ERZ1034865 (study PRJEB33766, sample SAMN09781738) | gut metagenome | biome: gut microbiome | host: Homo sapiens | place: Madagascar | study: EMG produced TPA metagenomics assembly of the PRJNA485056 data...
TATCAGATTATTAAATTCTAAATATAGTAATACTATGGCCAACTTATTAGATGAGACACAAGGACCTATCAACAACGAAGGTCGAGACGTACATGTTATTGATCGTCAAATACCAGTGACAATAACTTTTAAGTCAACACTTTTCGAAATAGCACTATGGATAACTATCCCCTTATTGGTGTTACTCTATGTTTGCTTTATGGGCAATCAACTTGAGTCGCCTGAAAGGGTGGCTGCAATAGGCTGCCTGTTGGGCATATTGCCAGGAGTTATATTCATATTCATGAAAATATCGGCTCGCAACTACTTTATGCAGCTCGAGCAACGCATACAAGCAGAAGCCTCTAACATAGATAACTTCCTTGAACAACGTGTGCAGATATTGCAAAATGTGGTGGGTATAGTAGATCGTGCTATTGACCTCGACAAAGACGTTATGAAAGCCGTAGCAGCCCTGCGTGGTGGAAAAATCAGCGACACAAATCGAAGTGACATAAACAACCAACTCAACGTAGCCTGCGGACGACTATTTCCACAGGTTGAGGCATATCCAGAACTAAAGGCACACCAAGCCATAGCCGATGCTATGCAACAAAACAACTATTTGCAACGTGAGATAACTGCAGCACGCACTGTGTATAACAGCAGAGTGACACAGTGGAACACCGATATTTTTTCATGGCCAACCAAAATGATTGTTGCTGCCCGTCAGGGATATACTACACGCATTCCATTTACCATATCGGCAGAAACAAGAGAAATGGCTCGCAGCAAGTTTTTCTAAGCCTCAGTAGCAACCTCTTATTTATATCTTAATCATGGTTGAGGATATATATGACCCCTTGGACGAATATGTCAACACCTTTGCACCGCGTTTTAGACAAGTTGCTAAAGATACTTTTGCCCAACTCTCAAAAGAAGCCGGAGTAGATATCAATGCCAACCGACAAACATGTAAACAACTATACAAGGCTCAAAGCGACTTGAAATCGGTAAAGTCCAAACTCTGTTGGACCATATTTCTATGTGTAGTGATGTGGGGCGGTGCAATAGGTGGCGGTATCGCTATCTACAATATGTATGATAGCTTCGAATCATGGGAAATAGTTCTTATTGCCATTGGTATTGCAACTGCATTGCTATTGTTGTTTTGGAAAATTCAACCACTAATCAAACGGCTGAAGAGTGAACGAAATGGGCTGATAGAAAAAACCACAAAACTCGAAAAAGAAGCGTGGCAACAAATGGCACCTCTAAATCGTTTGTACGATTGGGATATACTAACACGTATGATGACCCAGACGGTTCCGAAGTTAGAATTCGATTCCTATTTTACTACGCAGCGTTTGGCAGACCTTCAAGAAGTTTATGGTTGGGACGGAACGTTCAATCAAGAAAGATCCGTTATATACTCACATTCAGGGCTTATCAATGGCAACCCATTTGTACTTTGCCGTACGCGAAAAATGGAGATGGGCACAAAAACATACTACGGACATAAAACTATATATTGGACAACCAGAGAGCGAGGAAGCGATGGCAAAATGCATACGGTGCGACACTCTGAAACACTTACGGCAAGTGTTACAGCACCCTATCCAGGTTATTATGAAAAGACACGACTTCTCTATGGAAACACAGCTGCCCCCGACCTAAAATTCTACCGCAAACAAAGTGGACTTGCTAATTGCGAAGGCTCACTTTCATATAGATGGCAAAGAAGGAAATTGCGCAAGAAGAGCCGTGACTTGACGAACAACGATTTTGCCATGATGACCAACGAAGAGTTTGAAGTGGCTTTTGATACGAGCAACCGCAATAGCAACCAGCAGTATGCGCTGCTCTTTACGCCATTGGCTCAAGCCAATATGCTAAAACTCCTCAAAGACAATAGCGCAAGTTATGGTGATGATTTCGATTTCGAAAAAAACTGCATGATCAACACTATATTACCAGATCACATACAGTCTATAGATCTCGACATGAACCCACATCAGTATCAAAACTTTGATTATGATAAAGCTGAAAAGGACTTCTATGACATCAATGCCCAATACTTTCGCGCCATATATTTCTGCTTTGCTCCATTGCTGTGCGTACCCATGTACCAACAAATAAGGTCGCAAGAGAACATCTACGGACGTGACATGCAGCGCCATAGTGCCTTTTGGGAGCATGAGGCACTTGCCAACTTCTGGGGACAAGACCACTTTAAGCACCCCCAATGTGTTACCGACTGCATATTGAAAACAAAAAAGGAGCAGACATCAGGAGATAGTTCGTCGGTAACCGTTTATGCTTATGGTTACCGTGTAGAACAGCGCATCTCTTACATAACTAAATGGGGCGGAGACGGAAGAACGCACAAAGTGCCTGTTTATTGGGACGAGTATCTACCCGTAACAGGGAAGAGGCGTATGGATATTGCTGAAGACAATCATTACGACGATGCAAAAGCCAACCAACACCAGCGTATAGCTCATGTTACCGAGGTTCTCAAGGATTCAGGCATGGATGTATACAGAAGACATATTGTTTCAAAACTACAATAACAAAAACGCATGTAGTTGCGTCATGCAAACGATATGGGAGCCTTTCGATAAGCGGTATAGAATTTCTGACATACAGATTTCTATACCGCTTTTTTAGCACCTGACAGTATCACCACATGGTGCCACGACAGGGCAGGGTGGGGCGGGGGAGAAGCCCTGCTTGCATACACGCCAACTACTCATGCAAAGAACGTGATGCGCTTGTAGGAGCACAAAAAAACACCTGCAAGAATACACAAAAACACTTGTGAGAGGACTTAAATGCACTTGCGCAAAAGCTGAAAAACACTTACGGGAGGTAGAAAAATCTAGTCGTCCAACAGAAAGGTCTGCCTCCCGTAACAAAAAGAACGCTCTCCCGTAACATGAGAAACGCTCTCCCGTAACAGACAAATCACTTCCACCGAACCCCAAAAGGCCACCTCACGCAACACGTAAGAGCCACACCCAACACCAAAAGTGTGCAAACAGCGACACAGGCATTCGCGGTCAGGGTACAATCAGGCATATCGCTTACTACAAGCACCATAAAACGCCGAAATAATTACATTTTGCAAAATAATCGTGCAAAATACTTGCATATTATCTATTAACGTACTACCTTTGCTTTCGTTGTAAATACAATACAACAATTAAGAACTCCTTACAACTACCAAAATAACACAGCTTATGAGACATCTCTACACAGCTTTTGCAGCAGCCCTTATAGCAAGTTCGGCTGCTACCGCACAAACCGCCGCCACGCGCAATGTGCGCCTTACCCCTAACAAGCAAGCCATAGCTTTGGCCAAAAAGTCCAACTTCCGGCCGGCCGTCAAGCTGGGCAGCACTGCCGCATCGGGCAAGCACTTCAACGTAGCCTCCACTACCGGCACCACTACCACAGCCCCCATCATCAACGCCCAGCCCGAAGGCAAGCTCCACGCCAACTTCTACTTTTCGGGCGAGAGCTTTGTCAACATGATGGGCTATGAGGCCCAACTGCCGTTCGACGGTATTTGGGGCAAAATAGTCGAGGCTCCCGACAACAAGACCATCTACATCAACAATCCCATCGGTGCCTACTATTCTACCGCATGGATTAAGGGCGAACGCACCACTGGCGACACCATCGAGGTAAAACTGCCGCAGCAGTTTGTACACGAGGAGTACGACGGCATGAGCAACGACGCCTGGCTTTACAAACTCGTGCCCGTCAAGGTTGAACAGGACGGCGAAACCTACACTACCTTCAAGCCCGACTCTACGAGCCAAACCGTTAAATACGTGTGGCGCAACGACAGCATCGTACTTGTCAACACCACACAGGACAGCAAGCTGCTCGGCATGTGTACCGAGGCGGGCGAATGGTATGGCTATGGCGACTACATACAGCAGTACACTGTGTTCGACCAACAGCCCGTTGCACCCAAGGACGAGACAAAAGCCACCCAGATGAGCATCACCTACTACGACTCAGGACAGAGGTACGGCCGCGTAAAGAAGGTGGTGCGCGAGGGCAACGACATCTACATTGCCGGGATCAACAAGAATATTCCCTCTGGCTGGGCCAAGGGCACCATCAGTGGCAACAAGGCCACATTCAGCGGCCATCAGTACATGGGCCTCGACTCTGTGACAGCAAGCTACGCCTTTTTCGAACCCGTGTCGCACAACATGGTGTGGGACAGCGAGATTGGGGATTCAATAGAGAGCCTCACACTGGCCGATGCCATCACATTTGACTACGATGCTGACAAGGGCACACTCAGCACCGACAGCACCTTTGTGGCCAACCAGGGTTACAAAATGTTCAACCAGGTGTTCACCTACGACGGTGCCACCATTGAGCCATGGACCGAAAAGGCCGCCACACCGCTTGCCGTGGACGCAAGCACCATGTCGTACATGCCCTTCAGCGAGGAGTACGGCTACGGTCTGTTGGCCTTCGCACCCAGCGAGTTCGACGCCGACGGCTACATTCTCGATGCTAACAAACTCTACTACAGCATCTACCTCGACGACGACGTCCTGACCATCGACCCCGATGAATATAAACTGTTCCCTTACGAAACCACCGAAATACCCTTCACCTACAGCGACATGCTCGACTTTGTCAATTATGCCGGCTTGTGGCAGGTTTACACCTTTGTCACGGGCATCGACCGCATCGGTGTACAAATGATTTACAAGGGTGGTGGCGAAGTGCGCAAGTCGGCCATCACCTACATAAGCGCCACCGACGAGGACCCCTCGGCTGTGAGCAATGTGGCTCAAACCGGCAAGGTGGCTGGCGTTACCTACACCGACCTCAGCGGTCGCCGTGTGAGCCGCCCTGGCAAGGGCTTGTTCATTCAGACCACACGCCTGGCCGACGGTACCATCACTACAAGCAAGCGCTTGTTCAAGTAAGCCGCACGTCTGAATTATGACACATACATATTGATAAGTCCGGGAGCCTTATGCCGGCTCCCGGACTTCTTAAATCTCTTAATGAGTGGTGCTGATGTGCTTGGTTTCTAAATTCTAAGCATCACACACCGGCCCCACCCTTTAATCCCACCACACACACATGAAACTATTACACACCTGTCTTGCCGTTCTGCTCATGGTCCTTTGCACAGGCCCCGTGGCTGTGGCACAAACCACCACCATGGACTACAGTTACTACGACGGCACCACCGACCTGGCACAAACCGGGTCGGGCAAAAAGGAGACCTACGACGTGGCCATACACATCAATCAGCCGGCTCTCACGGGCACCACCATCAAGGGGGTGATTATCAGCATACCACACACCACGGCTGTCAGCAACCTTAAAGTGTGGTTGTCAAAGAAACTCACGCTCCAATCCATCGACGGCAAAAAGCAGAATGTGCCCGACATCTGCACACAACCCGCCGACACCGCATTGGCCTTCAGCAGCACCTACATACCCCTCGACCAACCATACACCATCACCGAGGGTGGCGTATATGTGGGCTACACCTTCACCATCAATGCCGTTGGCACCGACCAAAATGCGGCCAACCCGCTGATTGTGTGCGAAAGCCAGAACGAGGGCGGATTTATGATACATTCTACCAAGAAGTACCTCAAATGGGTTGACCAGTCCGACGTAGCCAATTTGGCCATGAAAGTACGCATCGACGGCGTGGCAGCCAACAGCGCTTCTGTCAGCCTGCCCGCCACCATCTACACCATCACGGGGCAAACGGCCACCACCAACGTCACAGTGGCCAACTACGGCGCCAATGGCGTGCAATCCTTCGACATCGACTACACCGTCAACGGCACGCCGCTCACCCAACACTGCGACCTGCCCGCCGGACAGCAGTTGCCGGGCGAATTTGGCAAGAGCACCCAAGTGACCGTCAGCCTGCCCGCCATCGGGGCCGACGGCACTTACCCCGCCACCATCAGCATCAGCAAGGTGAACGGGCAGCCCAACTCAAGCACAGCAGCACCCACCGCCTTCGAGGTGGACGCACGCGCTTTCATACCCACACACCGTCCCGTCATCGAGGAGTTTACAGGCACCTGGTGCGGCAACTGCCCGCGCGGCTACGTTGCCATGAAGGCCATGAAGCGCCTGCACCCCGACCGCTTTGTGGGACTGGCCTACCACTTCAACGACAGCATGATGGTCATGACGCAAGAGCAGTTCCCGCTTTCAGTAACCGGCTACCCCATAGCCTCGATTGAGCGTCACGGCACCACCGACCCCTATTTCGGCTCCGACTCAAAAGGCACCCACCCATTATACATTGAACGGGAGTGGCTGGCCTATGCCAACCAGTATGTGCCTGTCGACGTGGCTGTCGAAGCCAAACTCTCGGCCGACGGCAAGGAGGTGACTGCCCAAGCCGGCATCACCTCAACACGCGCCATGAGCAATGCGGGTTACAAGGTCGAGTTTGTGCTCGTGGGCAATGGTCTGAGCGGCACGGGCAATGGCTGGGTGCAGGAGAACTATTATAACAATGCCACCGCCGACATATTTCCAGAGCCGGAGTTTGCCCCCTTCCTTGGCACTGCCGACAAGGTGGCTGGCCTCGACTACGACGATGTGGTGCTTGCCACTACCCGCACACTCGGCACCGACGTGGCACTGCCCAATGCCCTGGAGGCTTACAAGCCCTGCCAGGCTGCGGCCACATTTAAGCTTGACGCCATTGTAACGCCCGACAAGCTGAACCCCGTCAAGTTTAACAAGACCAAACTCGATGTGGTGGCTCTGCTCATCAATGTGGCCACCAACAAGGTGGTCAATGCCGGCATTGTGGCTGTTGACGCCACAGACTATCGCACGGCTGTGGACCAGCTTACCACCACTGGTGCCCAACCCAAGCAACCCACCATCTACTACGACCTTAGCGGCCGCCGTGCAGGCGCTGCTGCCAAGGGGGTGCTCATAACCAACACCGGACGCAAAGTAGTGCGCTAAATATCTGCGCACCACGCCATAGCAAGCGGACTTGCTGCAACACTCTGTACAACGGAGTTTGCGGCAAGTCCGCTCTTATTTTTTTCACAAATTGCTCTAAAATATTTTGTAAGGCGGAGTTAACATTTTACCCCCCCCCAATGTATAAACTTTGCTAATCACGCATAATGATGCATAGTATCTACGCCATTTCGCAACATTTGTTGCATTCATAAAACATGACAGGTTAGTAATTTTGCATTCCTTTTTATAAGTATAACGCGCACGCAGAACAAACGCACGCAGAACACCACCAAAGGATAACACGTATGAACCTCAAACAACGCATATTGCAACGCTTGGGGGCACTGATGCTGGCCAGCATTCTCTGCCTCAACCTCAACGCACAACACGCGGCCGTCAAAACCAATCTGCTGTACGACGCCACCCTCACGCCCAACCTCGGTGTGGAGCTGGGCCTGGGGCGCAAAAGCACCATGCAAGTGCTCTACAGCCTCAACTTGTGGAAACACCCCCTGAACAACGACAAGATGTGGAAACACTGGCAACTGCTCGGCGAGTACCGCTGGTGGCCCTGCTCCAAGTTTAACGGCCACTTTATTGGCGCGGCACTGGAACCTCGAGGCATCGCTCGGCGTGGGCTATCAGTACATCAGCTACAAGCGTTACCCTTGCGCCGAATGCGGCACCACCGAGGAGAGCGGCCACAAGCACTACTTCGGGCCCGACAAACTGGCGCTCAGCCTGATGTACGTGTTCTAAACGCTGACGCCACCACGTGCACAGCCACATTTGGGTGTGCAGCCCCGGCCCAATGCGCCCCGCCTGCCACAACCACCTCAACCCCCTTACTATCAAACAGCAACTTATGTCAATCAAACACATCATAGCCACATCGCTCCTGGCACTCGCACCACTGGCTGCCTGTGCACAGGGCAACAGCATGCACCAGCTTGCAGCACGCCCCATGGCCAAACCGGCCGGCGAGTCGCTGGTGGTAACCTGGCGCATGACCATGGACAGCATGCGCATACGCTCCAACCAAACGCTGGTGTTCACCCCCGTCATTGAGGACAATCACGGCCACACACAAACGCTGCGCTCCATCATGGTGAACGGACGCCGCCAGCACTACGTATTTCTGCGCAACGGCAACAAGCACTACCCCGACGCCATTGAGCTGCAGCGCCACAACGGCACCGCCCAATGCTACAACTACCGCGAGGCCATCGACCTCGAGCCGTGGATGAACGACGCCACCGTGCGCATTGCCACCGACACCTGCGGGTGCGGCAATCTGGTGGGCAACAGTGCTGGCACACCCGTCGACATCAATCCGCACTGGGAGCGCAAGTGCGCCCTGGCCAACGTGATGCCCGCCGTCAGTGCCGACGACCCCGTGCTCTCGCTGCAGGGCAAGGCTTACCTCGACTTTCCTGTCAACCGCACCGAACTGCACCCCGACTACCACAACAATGCGGCCGAGCTGCACAAAATAATGAGCACCATCGACACCGTGCGCCACACCCCCAACGTGAGCATCACCTCTATCAGCATTCACGGCTATGCCTCGCCCGAGGGGTCGTGGACCAACAATGCCCGTCTGGCACAGGGACGTGCTGCCACGCTCAAGGAGTATGTGCGCAACCAGTACGACATACCGGCCAAAACGTATCATGTAGACTTCACCCCCGAGGACTGGGCAGGGCTCGACACCTTTATCGTGCGCAGCAACATGGCCGACAAGCAGGCTTTGCTCGGCATTGTGCGTGCCGACATGGACCCCGACGCCAAAGACGCCCAGCTCAAGCAGCGCTACCCCGAGGCTTACAGCATTCTGCTCAACGCCTACTACCCCTACCTGCGCCACTCCGACTATGAGGTGAAGTACAAAATACGCCCCATGAGCGACCGCGAGGCCGCTGCCCTCATCAGCACAGAGCCAAGGCTGCTCTCGCTCACCAAAATGTACCGCATTGCGGCCCTTTACGAGCCGGGCAGCGACCAGTACAACGAGGTGATTGAAACCGCCGCCAACGTTTATCCCGCCGACACCGAAGCCAACCTCAACGCTGCAAGCGTGGCACTGCGCCAGGCCGACATCACACGCGCCGGGAGCTACCTCAAGCGTGCCGGCCAAACGCCTGCCGCCATCAATGCCCGCGGCGTGCTGGCCCTGCTTCAAGGCCATTTGGCACAGGCTCAACAACTCTTTGAGCAGGCTGCCGCCAACGGCTCCGACGAGGCCAAACGCAACTTGACGCTCATTACAGCCGCCAATTAAGCACTCTATATAAACTTTACATACATAAGACTTATGAAAAAGATTTATTTACCTTTAGCTCTCGCTGCCACCCTTGCATTAGGTGCTTGCAGCAGCGACAATGTAGTAGACAATGGTGGGTCAAACCCCATCGACCTGAGCAAGGGAGGCTTTGTCAAGATGAGCCTCAACCTGCCTACCGACAACAACCGCGGCAGCCGCGCCGAACTCAACGACACGCTCAAAGATGGTCTGGCCAACGAGTACGGCATCAAGAACGCTTACCTCGTGCTCTTTGAGGGGGGCGACGATGAAAATGCAGCCACGATCAAAGGTGCCTACGCACTCAGCAACAGCGATTTTGAGGCGGTGGGCGACGACCCCAACCACGTGACGCTCACAAAGCGTATTGCCTTTGCCAACGACACGAAGAAGCCATCTGAAAGCAACAAACACATCTACGCTTTGGTGGTGCTCAACAACAATGGTTTGTTTACCGTCGATGGCAATCAGCTGAAATTTGACACTAATGTAACAACTGGAGAGTACGCCACATTTGCAAACTTTGCCAACTTCTCTAAGGTCATTGCCAGCACAAGTACCGACGGCACAACACCCTTTGCCTCTAACGTGGCTACCAACGGCATCTTCATGACCAACGCCCCACTCTGCACCGAACCTGGCGGCGCCACCGCCCCAAGCACCGATGCCAAAATCAAGACATTGGCCGATGTAACCAACAACATCTACACTACCGAGGCCGAGGCCAAGTCGAAGCCCGCTGCAGAGATTTATGTGGAGCGTGCCGTAGCCAAGGTGACTGTACAGAGCAAGAGCAAGACCAACGCACTCGAGGTTAACAAGAATATAAGCTACAAGCTGTACAACTGGGCGGTGGACAACACCAACAAGAAGAGCTACATCGTGCGCCAGTATGACAATAATTGGAACAAGCTCTATTCCGACAAGGCTGCAGGCGCCAACAAGTACCGCTTTGTGTGGGACACACCGGTGAACCCCAACGCTACTGAAACCAACAAGCGTTACCGCACGGCATTTGCCCAAGACCCCGAATATGCTACCACTACCGATTCTACCAAATACAACCAAATGGCCAACAACGCCAGCATGACGTTGAAGACAACGTTTGGCGACAATGCCCCGCAGTATTGCAACGAGAACACCTTCCAGGTAACAGCTCAGAATCAGGACCAAACTACCCGCGTGGTACTTGGTGTTAAAATGTCTGCACCTGGCACAACCACCTATGACGCCGACCTCTACACCGTCAACGACAACAAGGAGGTTGTTTACACCAAAGCCACTCTGGCCGAACGTCTCAAGAACATTCTGCTTCAGGAATCTGACGTAAAGGATTGGGTTGCTAAGCACGCCACAGATGCTTCATTCGACATCACATTCGACACCAATAAGGCTGGTGAAACTACCATCACAAAGGCCACCTTTAAGGGCAAGACCACCACACCCGGTGCTACTGAGGAGACACTTGAAAGCTTCACCACCAACCTCAATAATGCTCTGCCCAACATCGTTCGCTACAAAGGCGGCGTAGCATACTATGCCGTGCGCATCAAGCACTTTGGCGACACCGACACACCTTGGAATGTAGAAGGACAGGGCGTAAAAGCCGGCGACAACAACAACATATATCCGAGTGCCACGGGTGCCAACATTGACTGGTTCCTTGGCCGCTACGGCGTAGTGCGCAACAACTGGTACGACATCAGCGTGAACAAGATTCAGACACTTGGCGATGCCACCATACCCGCATTCACTAACTACCCCGACGATGTGCTTGAGAACTATATCTCTGTAAGCATCAACGTACTCTCATGGAGCAAGCACACTCAAGGTGCTGACCTCTAATTTATAACCTTACCATTGGGGGCTCACCATACAGCCCACGGCTCATGGCGAGCCCCCAATGCTTTTCTATACTCACACACCACGCCCTGCCGCTGGGCGCATGGCAAAATACAGCGGGATATTGCCTCTTGCAGCCACACCATTACACAATGCGCTGCCACCAATACCGACACTACACGCCGCCAACTGTGCGGCCACAGCATACATACCATACACACCCCACACCAAATTGAGATGACACACCTACTCAGCAAAGCCCTCATCGTGCTGGCCACCGCAGCAGGTCTGGCCTCATGTGCCGACATGAAGGAAGACCTGCCCCCCTGTCCGCAAGGGCTTGACATACACTTCAAATACAACTACAACCTGCAGCGCGCCGACATGTTTACCGACCACGTGGGAGCCGTGAGCGTTTATCTGTTCGATGCCAACGGCCACTATCTCGAACAGCGCACCGTGCAGAACACCGCTGCGGCACAGCCGCTCAAGAGCAAGGACTTCTGCGTACACTTCGACATAGCTCCCGGCACTTACCAATATCAGGCTGTAGCCTTTCAGCGGCCCTATGCCGAATGCCAGGCCACAGCGGGCGCACGCTTCAAGGTGTCGGAACCACAGGCGGCCAGCGACAATCTGCAAACGTTGCGC
>ERZ1034865.1249-NODE-1249-length-11770-cov-8.700469_pt1 | contig 11770 bp, 17 predicted proteins | sample MGYA00520632_ERZ1034865 | MGnify/ENA primary metagenome ERZ1034865 (study PRJEB33766, sample SAMN09781738) | gut metagenome | biome: gut microbiome | host: Homo sapiens | place: Madagascar | study: EMG produced TPA metagenomics assembly of the PRJNA485056 data...
TAGAAATGATTTCTAAATTATCGTTTTCTACTTCAACATTAACAGTATAATCAGAAAGATTCGTTTTAATTGTATATTCTACCCGTTCATCTACTTTAATATCAGTCGGGCCAATAAGAGAAATGAAATCTGCTTCTACAATTTTCACTTCAAAAGGAATATTCTCTTTTGTTCCTTCTATATGAGCTATCACAGTGAAAGAAGTTTTATCTCCTGCATAAAACAATTTAAAACTATTATTCCCCTAGCCAGTAATGACTAAATCTTTATCTTCACAAGAAACCGTTATTAGCTATGCTGCGGGCGAGCCATAATGATAAGGATAGAAAGTAATTACCTAATCAATTTTCCCCGCAACAGTGCTAATTATTTCATCTCCGGCAGAACACTTTAACGTCCAACCCTCAAGTTTTCTTTCGTCCGCAATGTCATCTGAATCAGTATAAGTTTCAGTTAATGTTAAAATAATTGTTCCGGGAACACTTTCCTTATCGAAACCACTTACACGCCAAGTTGAGTCATTTAAATTAAATTTAGTGCCCCGCCCGCAATGTGGGTTATTAGGCATTACTAACTGAATTTTTTTAGTGGGTATATCGACCGCAACATTGCTTTCCACAATTTTATAATTTGTCAAAATTGCCCTATCTCGAGCATCCAAATTACCGGTTGCTCCCATCTAATGTATCCAACTAGTATGAATCAAATTATCATCAATCCAAGAGGCCTATTTCTCCATCAGAATAACTTTATATCTATTATATCCCATAACTTGGTAAACTTCCTTAACTAAAACCATCCATCGTTGAACCTCAGACGAAGAAAAACGTTTAGTCTAAATAATTGTTCCGCCCGCAATGTCAACCGACCTATCAGTAAGTAAATAATCCATGATTTCTTTTTCACTAATAGTCTTTGACTATAAAACGCCTTCTCGATACTTCCCATCATAGTCAAATGAAACTTTATTTAGCGATTTTGCCCGAAAGGTGTTAAAGTCCTTTTCCATCTTTCCATAAATACGTTCCTATAAATTAGTTCCGTATTTATTTATGCGGGCAAGATAAACATCTTCAAAATAATTCATTCAACATCACCTATCTTATCCAATAAATTCATACATTCAAAGATAAGCGACCGGAAATAAGAAAAACGAACATATTTCATTTTACTCATTTTTTCAATGAGCCGATAATAATTAATTGTTTTCTTTTCGTCATCAAACTAATACAACTCAATTAATAAATTATCTAAAAATTTTTCCCATTCGCCTTCTTTTTCCCGCTCTCGAAGTAAACCAAATAATCTATTTTTTAATTTATCTCTATATGCTTGCTATACCCTTGATGTATCGCAAGCCGAATAAATCTTTACATCATCCATTATTACCACCTGCCAATTTACTAAACGGATACGGCCGGCGGTTTCCATCCTTATCCTCAATTGAGCGAGAATAGGTTTTCTGTAATTTTATACTTTCATTTTTTGTATGTTCCAATAATTTAATAAAATTATTCAACAAATTACCTTGCGAAAAGTCAATAGCATCATACATAACTTTAACATTTTCCCAATTATGAATAGTCCTTTCCAACCATTGCTGTTTCATAAGTGTAGCAATAATCTAAATTTCCTAATCACCCAATTCATCAAAGAAATACCCATCCGCAAAATCTTCATCATAAGTTCTCTTCAAACTACAGCGGGGAAACTTAAATAATGGTAAGGCACTCTCCATAATAGAGACCCAATCCGAGAAGATAGCATTAACATCCATATCCTATGCCCAATCATCTGCGGTAATTTTTGCCAAAAAAGCATTAAATATCGTCTGATATTCTGTCATTCGAGCCACCTCTTAAAATTAGTCTTGGCTCTCCTCTTCCCGAGTTTTCACAGCCTTAATCACGTCAATATCTGTAAAATCCTTAATTAACTTACAAATACCATATCCGGTAATTTTATTTTCAATAGCAATTTCTGCCAATTTCTTTCTCTATTCAATCGCGAGTTTCGTAAGGGCAGTCTTAATTTCAACCGCATCGCCTTTTTGGAGCATTTTTAACATATCTTCCTTACTCATCACTTTCTCATCAATGGATTCATCCTCATCGATTTCCATTTCCATGCGTAAATCAATTCGGTCCTGCTTATTGGGAATATATAAATACCCCTCATTAAAAAGCACATCAACGCCCGGTTCACTCATGCCAATTTCCAAAATATTAAAAGGCACATAAGTCTTCGCCCCATCTCCCCGCAATTCACGGACAAAAGATGCTCCCGCAAAACTCAAAACAACCGTAGCATTACTAACGTTTTGAACTAAAACCATTCTTTCATTCATTCTAAACAACTCCTTTTAACTCTTTAAAATAGAGGGGAGAGTTGCCCCTCCCCTCTTAAAATCATTCTCAAGAAAGAGAAGTATTACGATAAACAGCCCAGTTATTGGTATGGAGAATGGAAACGCCCATCTTCTTGAACGCCATTAACTCCATCGTGCCGTCCTTATCTTCCCAATCACGAACAACCGTATCGCCCTCGAGAGCAATCTTAACGACCTTCTCACCGCCAGTCGGGAAAACATAAGCATACTGCGGATTAATAACCTTCGTAGCATTCGTTTCATCCTCAAAAGATTGCGGGAGTTCGACAATCGGGCAACCACGGAACATCTGAATCAGACCGCGGTCATGAATATCATCAATATCTTTGGGAGAAATACCCGGATTACCATTAGTGCTAGCAACAATAACGTCTGCACCCATATCCGCGATGAACTCGCGAGTAGCGTAGATAACAGCACCAGTACCATAGGCCTTAACAGTAGAAATCAGCTTATTCATCGAAGCAGGGACAAAGCTCGCAGCGATGCAATAATTCGCAGTCAAAGCCGGACTATCACCCTTACCAGAAATCGTAGCAATCAGAGCATCTTGAATCATCTTATACAGAGCATCCTCAATACCTTCGAACAGGACGGCCATATTCTCAGCCATATCCTCGTCACCGCACAGATAACGGTTCAGGTCGATGTAAGTGCCACCACCGATAGCACGCGTAGCAACCGGAACAATATCGCTATCCAGACGGAAGCTTTCATAAACACCAGCAGGAGAAGCCGCAGTCACAAACTTCTTACCACGGAGCTTACCCTTACGAGTTTTAAATTCAACCTTTTGGCCATGGCCAAACTGACGAATCTCAGCAAAACCGCCCATAGCAGAGAGAACCTTGTTAGGCAGATATTCATCCGCGGCCTCTTGCATAATCTCGAAAATATCGTACTTATTACGACGATAAGAATTATAATCGCCAGCGAGAGCACTCATTTCCTCGCGAAGCGTATTCTCCACGTCCTCAACGCTACAAGAAAATTCAGCAGTCGGGGCGGGAGTAGTGCCATTAATGGCATGAACAGCTAACTCTTTCAGAGCCTTTAAGTCTTTCATTCTCGTTCCCTCCCTTAATCATCAATAACGATGAATTTCACAGCATCTTGGCCATCCGGCATCGTGGTGATTTCCGCGACCTGAAGAACAGGGCCAGCCGTCGCGGCCGACGTGGTAATCGCAATAAAACCATCGGCACCAGCGCCACCAAAATTACCAACTTCAACGGTCACGCCCGCAGTGGCATCAGCCCCAGCAATCGCATTCGTAATGAAACGGTCGCCCTTCGCCAAGAAGCCAATACGAGGGCATACATCATAACCTTCCGGACCGCGGACCTTGCCATCAGCATCAACTGTTAATGCAAAATTCTTCAAGCCGGGAGTGCGAGTATCATACAGTTCCTCAGAAGTATAAACAATACCATACAGTTTACCAGCAATAGTCGTGCCAGCATACTCAACCTTACCGCCAGCCTTATCGACAGCTAAAATCATACCGTTCTCACAGGTATCCCCAGCTTCCCCAGCAAAAGGAAGTTGAGCCTCGATGCGGCCATCGCGACGGAAAGCGACTTGAGTTAACTCAAGCTGACCATAGCCCTTACGTTTAATAGTAGCCATTAATCTTTACCTCCATTTCTTTTATGGTTATTTACCAATCTAGCCGCACCAGTTAATTCTTCCGCATGAGAAGACTCAGTAGGAATAATATGGTTAACTGACTGGTCTTTTCCAATATTATTAGTAAATATATTTTGAGCTTGGCTATCCACATAGGCAATTTTTAACTTATTGGATAACTCATCCAAGCTATAATTATCAACTTCGGCAGTAAAATTCTCAATAACAGATGATTCAAGCATCGTATATTTCGCAATTTCAGCCAATTTTTCTTGACGGTCAGCATTATCTTTAAATTCCCTTAAACCGTCAAATTGCTCCTTAAGAGCGGTATAATCAGCATCCTTCTGCTAAATTTGCTCACCCAGTTCAGTAATTTTCGCAGAAGCAGTCTATAAAGCTTCCGCCCCAGTAGACAAACTTGCAGTCATAGTATCAACTTCCGACTGTAATTCGTCAACCTTCTAATTTAAAGTATTCTTCTCATCAATCATACTCTAATAATTTGTGTCAAGAGCATTAAAATTTCCACCATTCAATTTTTGAATTTCTTTAAGCGCGGTCATTTCATCTGCGGAAACATCGACAATATAAGTATCTTCCTTACGGTTGATATTTACCGTCTCATTTTCCTCATCTTTGGTAAAATAAATACGCTCGTATTTCTTATCAGCATAATTATATGTTAATGCGTAATCCTCATAGACATCAATGATTTCATAATCTGCCCGCCATTGATTCTCTTCATTAAAATAGGGGTTAAGCATATCCCAAAGCTTTTCAAATTTAGCTCTATCGCTTAATTTAAAAGTATCCATTTGGTTCTTCCCTCCGTTATAAGAATATTTATCTAATTCTTCAATCATTTCCATTAAAGATTTAGAATATGTATAAAAAGCAGAACCTTCAAAACAAGGCTCAACTTTATTACCTAAAACTTGTAATCCAATAAATGATGCTTCTGTATATTTATAATACTTTTTTCCTTCATAGTCTATCCACTTACCCTTAATAGATGGAGCATATAATTCCATAGAGTGCTTCTTTCCCACAATATCTTTCGCATCGGGGTATCTTGCGGTGAAAAGAACAACATCACAACAAGCGTAGGTTCGAATCACGCCATCAGGGTCAAGATGGTCTTCCCATGTCCTGTGTGGGTCTTGTGGGACAAGCCCGTAAATCCGACCCTATTCGCGGGAAGAACCATGGTCGGTGAAATCTTCCTCATCATCATCCCAAATGCCAGAGACGGGAGTATAAGGTAAAGTATTCAATAATTTTTCCGCAAAATCATCATCAATATAAGTCCGGTTTCGGTTTGCGTATTTATAAAAAATACGCAACCGAGCCTAACTTAATAACGGATTTTTTTCAAAAGGAGTGAGTTCTCCATAAATAGATACTTCAAATTTTGAAATCGGTTCCATTCACTCACCCCGCATTAATATTCTAATTGGTTTTTTCAGTTCGGTCTTCTTCCGGCAATTTGTTTTGCTCGCCCGCATTGTCAGTTATCTATGGGTCTCCACTTGAGGTTGTATAAGCAGAAGATAAAGGCACCATTATCTAATTCAACTTCAATGCCCCAATCTCGAGATTCTTCAAATCAATTAAATCACTTTGCTCTAAGTCGAGTGTAAGCATAGGAATTAAGAAAGAATAGCCATACTAAGCCAAACTTAACGTATCTTTCCGAACTTCACTCTCATTATAATAAGTAATTGGGAGACAAGAAACTTTAAAAGAAACCTATCCATTACTATATTTTTCATTAATATTGAATTGGAGCCAATTGGCAATTGATTGCCCCAAAATCATCATTAAAGAGAGGTCATTAGTAATGGACTACTTAAGAGAAGTATTATTGTCCGCAGAAAATAATTGTTTAGAAATACCGGCTTCATCATAAATGCTATTCGCAATTTTCTCAAGGTTGTTAGAAACTGTAGAACGATTACTCTCCAGACTTTCCACCTTAACGTCTGCGGGCGTAGTTAATACATCCATATTACTATTACCCTTAAGCATCTACACCGAACCGCGATGAAATTCTTCCATTTCTTCTGGTTCAAAAACTAATTCCCCATCTTCAATGGGCATTTTTTGAACCAGTAAATTTTTAATATCTTGCTTATCCTTTTCTTTTTCAAGTTCACGATAATCCGCAAAATCAATTACTGCGGGCAAAATATTACAGAAGAAAGGTCGTTCATCAACTAGCTTAAAATAAAGCCCCATACCCGGTTCTAAGACAAACCATTCAAGTCCGCTACGATTTTTAAAATTCCAGTAAGCGTTCTTAATTTCTGCGGGATAAGCATCCAAAACTTCGGCCTTAATTTTACTATCCCGAATACTATCAAAATAAGTCAAATGTAATTCAACAATATCCACATTTGCCTGATTCTTAAACCTACTGCGACAATATTGGCTAGGCAAATCCTAAACAGTAATTCCGTCTTTTCCAAAATCCCGCAGTATGCCATAATAAGCGCCTTCAGATAAAACACGAATAGCAATATGCTTACTTAATAATTTCGCATTAATATCTTTTAAAAATTTCAAACTATTCTCATATCTCTTAAAATATTTTTCATCTTCAATCTTAGCATCCTAATCTTTCATATGGGGAATTAAGAGATAAGTATACTTCAAAAGAGTGGCATAATAAATCAAAAATCTGCGATAAAAACCACTCGCATAAAGAAAATAAATTGATGCTTCTTTTAACGCGGAAGGGCTACCTTCTTCAATAATAGATAAAATTTCTTCTTTAGAATAATGATGAAAAGTCGTTCCTTTTTGATATGACCGACTACCATTATAAGAACTATTAGAAGTGGCTATCATATTATTGATACTCTTTTTAAATAAACTTACTCTATCTTTTTTCTATTCACCCATTCAATCACCTCCCGGCGGTAAAAAATGCTAATTTTCTTTTTCCTCGCTTATTCTTTTTTGTTTTAAGAATATAATCGTCTTCCATTTGTTTTAATCTATATAAACCATACTCAAGGGCAGACCATTTATCTTTACCCATGTTGGTATTAATTCGTTCAAGCCGAACATCGTTCGAACCAGTTTGTTTTAAGCGTAAATTTGTCAATTCCTCAAAAAGCCGAGTTGTTAATTCATGAGGCATAAGACGTCTTGCTCGCTTTTCAAGCGTCATTTTCTGACCAGCTTGCGTAGCAAGAAGTTTGTTTTTGGCTTCTTGTTCTCTTGTCAAAAAAATTACCTTTCCGCTATTAAGCATTGCATATGCGGCCGCATGAATTTGGCTATCTAAGGTGCCATTGCTTTTAAGATTATAAATTAAAGGGATAGAGCCGGGATACTTACGTTGACTATAATCATCGTTATTTACCGAATGATAGCCGGGGTAGGTAATATCCCCGCAGGGTGTTTCAAATACCATTTCATCCATAAGGCCCACACCAAGTCCATTTGTATCTATTAAAACTTCCCGAGGTTTGTAGGCATCAATTAATCGTTTTAATTCCTAAGCCTAATATCTAAAATTTCGGTTTTCTTGGCCCGCACCTACAACTATAATATTCACAACTCGAATATCATAGCGGCCATCGTTTTCATAAACTTTAAATATAATCGCGACAGTTTGGCAAGAATGGGATGTTTCTGTTCTCGCTACATCGCACGATATAAAGTAGAAACAGTTCGTATGTCCTCTAAGATTTTGAGATAATTCCGGATTTAACAACTTCCGATATTTAGTAAGTTTATTAAAATCAAACCAACTATCTTCCGCATTACCTGTAAATCGTCCAAGATATTCGCGGGCGAATGAATCGTCATTTACTGTTTGCGACATTTTCATGGAATTGATATATTGTTTATCAATTAGTCCGTGCATCATAGGAACTCGATAATCCATACCCATAACAAAAGTAGATTGAGGGTCGATAATTTCATTTTCAAGAAGTTCAATGAGTTTGGCGTAGCAATAGGAAGATTTAGTGCCTGCGGATGACATCCACAATTGCTGGGGCTGAGGTTCAAAGTTGTTTACTAAACCTCGACTATTTCGGCGTTTGACGTTCATGAGAGGAAGAACTACTTCGACGATTTGATTTGCATCGTGGTCGCGTACCTCGTCTATAAGGCCCCCAGTGCGGCGTCCGCCGCGTGCACTATCAAGCGCCGCGACGACATCGAAAACCGATCCGTTTCTGAAAACTAATTTTACATTATCATTGGAGGTGGTATAACTTAGAACTTCTTTTCTTAGCATAGGAAATCTATCAAAAATTTCGTCAAATTTTTCTTTTGCAATTTTACCCGATTGCTCCTTTTTTGGCGCACAAATAAAACGTTTGGTTTTCGGTATAAAAATACATTGTAAAATAATAGCAAGAATGGAAATAAATGTCTTTGAAAAGGCGCGTGGCGCAATTATATATACCTATTTAAATCTTAAACAAGCCCGCAGAAATATTCTCTAATAAAAAAATAGAGTAAAAGTATCTTCAGACCTTGAAATTAAATCCACATATAAATCCGGATAGGCACTAAAAAAATTACAATACTTCTCGTACAACTGTCTATGCTACTCAATTCTTTCCTTAGTCAGCTAAACACCTTTCTCTAACTCCACTCCATCACGATAATATTTCACTATCCCATTCTAATCCATTCTTTCAGTAAACTCAGCCATCTAATCACCTCCATGGCTGGCCCGCAATTAGATTTCTGCTTCAAATTCCTAATTTTCCAAATCATAGGCTTCATCAGAATAATCATCTGCAAGCTTATCATCATTCTCATCATAATCACTCATCTAATCTTCCAATTCTTTTGCAATCTTCAGTCCTTCAATTTTCTTTTGAATATCATCCGAAATTCCAGTTTCATTGATATACAAATGTCTAACCCAAGCTTGGATATTCTAAATAGTCTTATCAACAATATCTCTATTAACTCCATCGTAAAATTTATTAACCCACCCTGTCTTTTCCAAATAAGCAAAAATTTCGCCCGCACTATCAAAGTCATTAGCGTTTTTCGCATTTTTAGGAGTGAAGTCTGCGGTCTAAACTAACTTATCATAGTTGCTAAGTAAGTCCTTAAAATTTTCGCCCGCACGAATTTTCTAATCAATAAGTAATGAAATCTTACAAATCTTCAGTGCTTGGTCGTATTGTAATTTTCCCGCAACATTTTGAGTTTGAAGAATGCCATTAAATAATTGTTCCAAATAATCAATTTCTTCAGTAGAGTAATTCTCACCCCACTTTTTCCGCAGTCGAAGTGTTTCTGCTTCGGTTAAAACTTCAATTTCATTTTCAAGTGAATTATTTTTTTCTGCTTCTATCCACTTATTATTCAATCTAAGCCAATTAACTTCTTTGCGATTTTCCTCACAATGGATTTGATTATAGACTGCAAATGTATTATTCCCATTGGAACGATACAATTCAATCCATTCATTGGGGTCAAAGGGCATATCAGCCCACTGACACAATTGGTTCGCAAAATCCAAATCATTAGGATGAGCTTTCAACATCTAACTCACGCAATCTGAACAGATATTCAAATATCCTCGCGGGAAAAACTAACTTCGGGTTTTTGGGAATGCAGAAAAGTATTTATCTTCTCTACAACAGTCGCAAGTAATGAAATTAAATTTCGCCATTCTCATCACCTTCAGCAATAGACTTCATAACTTCTCCAATCTATGCTTGGCCCGCAGTGTGAATTTGAGAAACTTTGTCATAAATTATATTGCGGGCGGTGTGATTGGCGTTTACAATCTTAGAAAAAATGCGGTCAATTTGACGACGTTGCTTGCGAGTTAAGGTGTTATATTGCTCTATAATTTCAGTCTCCATGACGTCAAAATCTCTTCGCATTTTAACTTTAGTAGGGTCAACTTTTCCATCTTCAGTAAGCACTTCGGTATTTTTATCCACAATATTCACACCAAAGAAATTTGCAATTTGAAGAAACTAATTAACCTCCAGCCATTTCAATCCCTTAGGTACATGAATTACCTTTTGTCTCAATTTCATTCTAACACTCCTTTTAACTATAGTTTGGATTACATTGCGGGCGGAGCAATACCTTTGCCCGCATTATAGTCAAAATGTAATCCATTGGTTGGCCCGCATAATAGCCTTCGTATAGCCTAAATTTTATCCACTAACCATCAATTGGCTCGTATGGTGAGCTTACTGTCAAGTATTCCACCTATTAATTGCCTAAACTATAAACCCACTGATAAGGGGCCGGTCGAGCGAAGCTCGACTAGGCCCAATTACGATTTATTTAATAACTTTATGTTTTCCGTCAATTGCTCATTATTACCCTTGCCTTGCTCACGTCTTTCCTTCTCACATCTCTTACACCAACTACTCAGCCCGTCCGATGATTTTGTCTTTCTCATAAACCGTCGTGTATCAGCTAATAATCTCCGCCCGCATTTCGAGCAAACCTTCCAGCTTTCTGCCGTATCTCTCTCCCTAAACTCATCGAAATTCAACTATGCTTGGCGCGCAATTTCAGGACAAATCTACTGCTTAAAAATTGTGCTAATATAGTTCTCACTATATCCTTTCCCCAAGCCCGCAAGCTCTTTCTAAATGTCCACATTACTTCGCCCATGGGTTTTACCCTCCCACACAATGTGCCGACTCGCATCCATTTCTGCCAAACTTGCATAGAAATCCAACGTATCCAGTATCGCCTTCCCCACTGACGTCTTATCCCCAATCGCATCCAACTCCGCATAATGGTCGGCCAGCAAATAAATATGATGTGGATTGGTGAAGTCAATGGTGGGGCAATCGGCGTTTGGCTCAAATCTATCCCACTGGCATCGCGTATGCGGGCCAATGCCCTCAAATCGTGATGTATCCCCGACATATAACCCCATTGGCCAAAACTAGATATTTTCCCATTCGTTGTCCTCGGGTTCAATTGTGATGCCGGCTCGGGCGGTGGAACCCTAAAAAGGAGTGGGGTGGCAAGCTTCGTGAAGGGCGTACTGCTATTGTCTTAATTCGACCAGTAATCGTTGGGTTCTCCAATTCCCGTCAGTGTTCCCGTCTGAGGGCGACTTGTCGCCCGAAGACCCCACAAGCCGGCTTTCGGATTCTGACTGCGCTAGCTAACTCTATTTTCCTTGGGCTAGCTTCCCCTCCAATCCATTAATGGCCTCGGTCAGGCTCGCTAGGCCGGCGGTGTTTCGGCCCGTAATGTCGGCTCGTTTAGCGCGCGGATGGCGCGGTTGGGCTTTCGGTTTCCTTCCAAAAACTGGTTCCAAGGTTGGCTCAAAGGCCGGGCCATCCTATCCGCCCATAGTCTCCATTAATCCCTCTAATGACTAAACACGCTTGTTGGGTTTTGAAGGGTCAATAGCATAGTGTTGGGTGAATATGGAATTTCCAGTTTCATCGCGGCCATAGAGGAGATAGTTGGTTATGGTGGCAAGTTCATTTGGGGCGAAGGTATAGCTAGGATTGGCATTTATGAAATTGTTAACGAGGTTGACTCGAGCTTTGGAGTCGAGGGTGAAATCAAGGTTAAGCATTGGCGCCTCCGCGATTGTATATAAAATGTTAGTAAAGTAGTTAGCTAGCGCAGTCAGAACTATCAATGGCTCGGTTAGTTCGGGAGCGACAAGTTGCTCCCTCACGTTGGTATTATTATAACATTAATTTTCATAATTGTCAAAAAATTAGTTATCTGTGTAAAAATTAGTTATCTGTGTAAAAATTAGTTATCTGT
>ERZ1034865.1254-NODE-1254-length-11708-cov-15.321891_pt1 | contig 11708 bp, 5 predicted proteins | sample MGYA00520632_ERZ1034865 | MGnify/ENA primary metagenome ERZ1034865 (study PRJEB33766, sample SAMN09781738) | gut metagenome | biome: gut microbiome | host: Homo sapiens | place: Madagascar | study: EMG produced TPA metagenomics assembly of the PRJNA485056 data...
GCATATAAGCAGGATTACGCAGTATGCGATTTCCCACTTTGTCCACTTATTCATCTACCTCCCTCCTTTTCCTTGATAAGCTCGTCCAGCGCCTTGCGGAGTTTCGCTTCCGCAGATGGGGCTTCTCGGTCGGCGTTTAGAACCTGGCTTACATACTTGTCATGCAGGTTCGCCCGCCGAGCCACTTCTTTGATGGTAAGCCCAGCGTTGTGTATTTCGCCGATTAGCTTACCCGTCCATTGTGCAGGCATCCGAATTTTCACGCTCCTTTAACTAAATAGTTGACTTTGGTAAGGTGGCAGTGGTAGAATATAAGCGCCAACAAATATTCAAGCAGCCCATTACCGGTGAGGTTCATTAACTTTGGTTAAGCCTCTATGCTTATTGTACTTAACTTCGGTTAATTTGTCAATGCATATCATTAACTTCGGTAAAGTTCTGCGAATTGCACAATTTATGGGAGTGGTATTTGGTATGTTTTATGATAGCTATATTATTTGGTGCGAAAAGAAGGGCGTTTCCCCGACAAAGGCTGCACTTGATGTAGGCCTAAGCTGCTCTGCGCCAACAAAATGGAAAAAGACTGGTGCTACCCCCAGCGGGGACACTATGAATCGGCTTGCCAGTTACTTCGGCATTACCGTTGACGAGCTTTTGGGCAAAGAAAAACAGCCCACCCAAAATGGTGAGCTGTCTGACGAGGAAAAAGCTATGCTGGATTTGTTCCGTCAGGCGGGGGACGATGCCCGGCGTTTGGCGCTGCTTGCTTTAGAACACGGCGAGCAAAAGTGACATTCTCCGGGTGCTGCCGCATCAGTTCGATAAAACGGGTCTCCTCCTTTGTTAATTCCTTCATTACTCTTCTCCTTTATGTCGTTTACGCACGATTCTGTCACGGCGTAGTGTTATTGTGTCGTACCTTAATCATACTCCCTTTATTTGCCAAAATCCATTGACGGTTTTATGGATTTTATTGCTACTTCTTTGTGCATAAAACATATGTTCGTTACGAATACAATAGTACACCACATGGTGTCCAATAGAAGGGACTTTGAAATATGAAGCGTATTTCGATTATATCTTTGCTGCTACTTATAGCTGTTCCAGCCATAGGGATAGCTGCTTTCTTTTTCAATTGGAGCATAGTCCTGTTTTATGTATGCGCAGGAATAACATTGTTAGGGAGCCTAGGCGAATGGGTCACTGACAAGATTAGCTTTGTTTGTGCTATCATTTGTGTGGCAATCTGTATGCTTGTGATGCAAGAGACAGTAGTTATTGAGATGGCGCTCGGTGTAATGGCTGCAAGCGTTGCCTGTGAAGTCTTTGCGTTTATAAGGCATTTGGCAGCAGTTCACTAACGCAAATACCGCCCTCGTTGCCGGGGGCGGTTAATAATAGGAGGAGAGAAAATGCAAAAAGATTTAGGAATGAAGTGGCTAAAGGTTTGTAAAATACTTTGGCTGATTGGGGCTGCACTTAGTTTTTATTCTATCTGGATCACTCTCATAAGTTCGACTATCGTTTTTAGCGCATTTCCTGTTTACACTGTGGCCAGTGCAGTGTTTAGCATCATTTCGGTTATGCTGACCATATTGGCATACACAGCCGTCAGCAGTTTTTGTGCTTCGCGCTTCAAGTACATAATTGCGCTATTCATTGTAGCGCCTATTTCTGCAGCTATAAATGCATATGGAAGCGTGATTACGGAAGATGGAGGAACGAAACTCATCATGTCCTGCGGATGCTTCGCGATAGTTGCCCTGGCCTGGTCGCTTCCGAACATCATATACTTTATACACAGGAAGCACCTGTTTACGGGGGCTGACCCCGATAATGACACAAAAGAACCCGTTACCTCTACTGATGCAGGATCGGGAAACAAGGCCACAGGGGAGAAGCCCCAACACGGAATTGAAGCCAGAAAAGTAAAGGTTATACCGGTAAAGATAGGGTCAGATAAACAAGAGGGCAAAGCGAAGCAATCGAAAGGAGAACAGCAGGAAAACGAAAAACAAGTAGTTTCCGTCAAAAGCGTGAAGAAAAATCCAATTTCCCTCTATGTATTTATCATTTTGTTCGTGGTTGCGTCCGTAGTGTGCGTATGGCAAGCCGCCCAGCTTTCTGCCGCTCGCGACGATGTTACAACTCTTCAAGGCACCGTCTCTGCGGCAGAAGCGAAAATAAAAGTGCAAGCGTCCGAGATTAAAAAGCAGAACAGAATTATTGACGGCTTGTACGATCAAATTGATAAACTTCATGGAGAGGTTAATAGACTGCTTGGATACAGGAAGTATCTAACGGCTGCGGACATTGAAGACCTTGAACGAAGTTACCAAGAAAGCCTTGATGAAACCCGAGAAATAACCAGAAAGTACGGATAAAGGTTTCGGCTCATACCGCTATATATAGCTGGAGGTATACGAGGATGCTCTGTAAGAAGTGCAAAAAGGAATTACAGGAGGATTGGCTGTACTGCCCTTGGTGCGGTTCTGGCGCAAAAAAAGACCCGAAGAAGAAAATGTACCAGCGGTCGAACGGATTATTTGAAAAGTCGGTGACCGTGGATGGGAAAAGAATGACATTCTACGGGAAAACCGAAAATGAAGTTATACGGAAGATCGCCGAGTTTAATCGCGAAAAGGAAAACAAAAAATCAGCGTCCTTTGCCGTATACGCAGAGGCTTTGGAGCAGTCATGGGACAACCTTGCCCACAACTCTCTGCGAGGATATAAGCCGGCGCTTGCACGCTGTGTACTCGCATTTGGAAAGATGCCGGTAGCGGATATAACGCCGATGATGGTTAAGGCATTCCTTGACAAAGTCGGGAGAATGTTTTCGCAGAAAACCGTAAACACGCAGAAGAACATCGCCAGCCAAGTGTTCGATCTGGCTGTTTTAGCTGGTGATATTCAGGTAAACCCAGCGGCAAATATCAAAGCGTCCGGCAAGCAGACAAAGGGGAGAGACGAAGCCTCCGCAGAAGATCGCGAAAAAATAGCAGAGCATTGGGACGATTGCACTGTATCTCGACTCGGTTATTTCATTATGATGACGGGCCTGCGCGTTGGCGAAGCACTGGCGCTCCGATACGAGGACATCGATCGAGAGAAAGGACAAATCCATGTTACTAAAAGCGTGTATTACATCAGCACTACACCATACATAAAAGAGCCAAAGACAGAAGCCGGGATAAGAACTGTGTTTCTCCTTCCGGAGGTCGCAGAGCGATTCACTGGAGCAGAAGGGTATATATTCACGAACGAAAAAGGGGAAATCCTGCGAAGCAATGAATCATCGCGTGACTGGCGAAAGTGGTGCGGCAAATATGGGATAAAATGCACTTTCCATCAGTTACGGCACAGCTTTGCTACATCCTGCTGTGAAGCTGGCATAGAGCAAATAGTGGTGCAGGGGATGATGGGACATTCGTCCTACATCGTTACTGAAAAGTACACACACCTTAGAGATAAAATGCTTGCGGAAGCGCGGGAGCGATTTGAGAAAAATCAATGATGATTTTGTACGAAACTTTTACGGACTTAATACGCAAAAAACCGTGAATAAAAAGCAATAAAAGCAAAGCGCAAAAAGCCTGAAAACCAGCATAAACAAAGGAAAAACCCGCATTTCTGCGGGTTTTCTTTTGGCGGAGATGGAGAGATTCGAACTATAATAAATTTATTGAAATTACAGCATTTTCTTTGCATTTACGAAACAAGTACGGACAGTTACCATACCTTCTCGGAAACGCCAATCGCTTCATACAGAAGGTGCTTTTGCTTTGTGGTTGCGTTTGGCACAGCCTTGTCGATGGCATCTTTCTTTTTCCGGCTGGCAGAGTTGGTAATGGTTTTGCCATTCTCGTCCTTGTCGCCAGTGATACCGCGGGTAGCAAAGTATGCAGCATAGTATTGGTCATAGGTAACACCCTGCGCCACATACTCGGCAGCCTTTTCTCCCACATCTTTGTTGTAGTTCTTTAGTGCGTACTCCGCGCCAAACGCCTTGCGGTTGGCTTCGCGCTTCACCACATCGCTGTCCGCACTATCGATACCCTTTGCTGTTTCCTCATAGGTTCCAACGGTCAGCAGGGCGTTGCGGTAAATCTCATTGCGCAGCTCCAGCAGGTCACGAGCTTCGTCCAGCTTCTCTTTGCGGGTTTTCTCTCCGCTGTTGTAAATCTCCTTGAGTTGCTTTGTGATTTCGGATGCAGCCTTGCTCTGCTTATACAAGTAGGAGAAGGTTGCATCATCGGCTGCTGTCGCAAACTCGGTCTCCTTTACCTGCTTGGCTTCGTCCAGCGCATCATAGAAGTCGCTGCCCAGCCGGTTCTGCCGGACGCTATCTACAACAAATGCCTTTACCACCGCAGGAACATCCGCCTTTTTGGAAAGCGCCGGGAGCACCCAGTCACCGATAAAGCCGGAATACTGGTCGATCAAGTAATTGACTTTCTTCGGCGAAAGCCCCTCGATGCCATTCTTCCCGTGGCGGGTGATCTCGCCCAGCCAGATAGAAAACGCATCGGTGCTTTCATCGTACTGCAGATAGTCCGGCTTTTCCTCCATGTAGCTGGAAACGATGTCCCCGCCGTACCAAGTCTTATTGGTGCTCATTGCAGTAATACCAGCGAAGATGTTATTGGTCAGCGGATTGTTCGGCGCAATCTGCTCAATGGCGAAAGACGGATAACCAGCAAATGCACTGCTTGCGGGTTCGCCTTTCAACCAGCGCCACATACGGTTGGTGAATGCCGTAATAACGGAAGGCTCACGACCCATCGGGACTTTAATGAACTTATTGTCGCCGATCTTGATGAGGATGTTACTATCCTTAATGTAGTCGGAAAGCTCCTTGTAGTCATCGTCCTCTTTCAGCCCATCATACAGCAGGCCCATAATGATACCGGGTGCAACGCCGTTGATAAGCAAGCGGGAGATCAACTGTCCAATCTCTTTCCAGCCGCGCCGGTCAATGACATTGCGAATGTTCTTGGAAAGGCCCTGCATACCGGGGTTGAAGAACGGCACAAGGGACGCATTCAACTTGCGGGCAGCGAAGCCGCCACGCCCGAAGTTTGTTGTGATGTCTGCTGCATTATAGAGCGCCTGCTGAACATCTCCGGTGTCCTCCATCGTGCTGATAAATTCAGCGAGGCGAGGGTACTGCTCGACCGCTTCATTGGCAAAGGAGAGGATGTCGATTACTCTATTCAACCCACCAGCCACTTTATCGACTGCACCGTTCTTGAAATGGTGGCGGTCGGAAAGCCCCGTCTTTGGGTCATAATAGGTGGTTCCTTTTCCGCCCATCGCCTGATAGAGCTGCCAATACTTCCCGTTCGTTGCGATTTCCTTTACGGCCTTGCCGTAGTTCTTAATGAATGTGGCATTGCTGTAATGGGTAAAGTACAATGCAGACTGTGCATCACGGACGAAATTTCGCACGATGAATACAGGGTTCCATTGCGTGACCAGCTTCTTGAATGTGCTGTTGATGGAGCGCAATGCTTTCATTCCAAAGGAATTGGATTGCTCAATGGGTCTAAACCCATCGGCCATTGCTTCACTCATGTGCAGAGTAACCGGTTTGCCATCCACCCAAATGCGAAGCGTGTTCTTGAGGTTCTCTGCGGAATCCGCATCAAGGTCAACAAGATCGCCTTCCTCTGTAACACTCTGAATGTATTCCGAGATATCACGGGTAGTATCCATTGCATCTTCATACAGCATATTGCCCAGAATGTTCTTTTTGGCTGCGGAGAAGGTCTGCAAGGTCTGCCTGGCAATACTGTCGATCAGCGGCATGATATCCTGGTTGCCACCTTTTGCGGACTTGATGGTGCTGTTCACCGCAACGCTGTTGGGGTTGGAGTAGCCGCCGGAGGTGCTGGGCATATCGCGGTAGGTGGGAACATAGTGCGGGTACAGCTCTTTCATGCGCTGCACCATATCCTCGCTCACAAGACCGCCCTGCTTGCGCACTTCCATCAAGCCATCAAGGTAGGCATAAACATCCTTTGCCCACTTCTCAAATTCGGGGTGTGCGTCCAGCAGATCAGCGGCAGCAGCTCGGCTATCATCTGCGGTCACGCTGCTGCCAAATACGGGTTTGTCAAACTGCTTTTCCGCCCATGCTTGGAACTGCTTATACTGCTTGGCGGCAGCAATCTGTTCCTTGGTGTATGCTTTTGCAAGGGCGGCATCCTTGCCTGCGGCTGCGGAAATGTTCTCATCGGTCATTTCCGCAAAGCCTTTGACTTCCTTATTCAGCTTCGCCCGAAGCTCCGCAAGCTGCTGCTGTGCCTTTTCGCGGACGCTCATGCGGTCTACATTGTGCTCATGCAGCAGGTAGGTGTAAAATTCTTCGGTCAGCCCTGCCTTTTTCGCCGGTTCAAATACCTGTGTAAGGTTCTTGTCGCTGATCTTCTTTCCGTTCAGGTCATACTGTCCAGCACCGCCGATGGAATACTGTGCCGCCGCAGCCGCCTGCCCAACATTGTTCGCAGCATAAGTGATACGGTTGTCGCCCACAGCATTCCCGAAGCGTTCCAGCTCGTCCTTGGTGTTAATCCACTGGCGTTTGAAGGTACGCCAGCTTTCGGCTGCTTTCGCCTTAAAGGCTTCCTTGTCCTTCTTCGGCATCTCTGCCAGCACCTTGGCCACATCTTCCGTGGTAGTGGATTTCTGTTCCGACGCTCTCAACCGGGCTTTGCTCTTGGCCTGATCCTCACGCACCACACGGTCAATGCGATCCTGCGTCCTACGCCGGTTGAACTCGTCCTTCGCTTCGGCCAGTTTCTCGTCATACTGCGCACGCGCCTGCTGGTTGTTCGCCCGCAGATCAGCGCGGTACTGCTTGGAAAGGGTATCGTACTTCTGCATAAATTCGGCGCGAGCCTTTGCAGCCTTCTCCCGTTCCTTTGCCGCAGCCATATCGGCAAGCAACTTGGTTTCTGCTTCACGCCAGCGGTCGTTTGCAGCCGTTTCTTTTTGGGCCCTCTGCCGCTCCGCTTCCACCGCGGCGTTTACCGCTTTTTCTGTCGCTGCATCAGCTTTCGCCTTTGCCTTATCAGCTTCGGTCACAAGGTTCTTTTGGTTCCAAAGCATTTCTGCCAGCTGATTGGAAACGCTGTCTGCGAACTCTTCGCTGTCCACCATATCCGCAAGAGGAACCGGCTCGGAGCGCATAGCATAGTTTGCCGCTTCAATCGTATTCGCGAATGTTTCCCACTCGGTCGCCGCATCTCGGAAGATGCCGGGGAACTCACTCTGCAGTTCGGAATAGGCAACATCAAACGCCACTCCTTCACCTGCTTTGGCATTCTCCCGTGTTTTAATCCGAATAAGGTTTCCGTACTTCTTTCGGAAGTTGGAAAGGGAGCCATACTTGCGGACAATATCTCCACGCAGCTGCTCGCCAATCACAAAGGTTCTTTGGGAAAGGCTCTTTCGGATATCCGCCTTTTCCGCTTTCAGCGGGTCGGCAACGGTTGCTTCTTTGAGAATCGCATCCGCTGTCTTTTTGGCTGCCGCATCAATGTCTGTTTTCTCCCAGCGGTAGACACTGTTGAAAGCATCCTCGATTTCAGCTGTAAGCGTATTGATAGTATCCTCGTTCGTGATACCATTCTTCCGCAGGAACTGGCTGATATCCTTTTTCGCTTTGATGGGGTCTATAGTCGGCTTCTCTGTCACCTTGGTCTGCAGCTCCGCATACTCTGCGCGATTACGCATCTCAAGCAGTTGCTTCCGCAAATCCTTTACCTGCGCCTGCGCAGCTTTCAGTTCCTCATCAGCCTTTGCGGTTGCTTCGGATACTGCTTTGTCGATGTCCGCCATGTACTGGGCATCTTCCATGAGGGAGTAGCGAATATCCTTACTTTCGGTTGGAGTGGTATTGTCAAGGTTCTTGAATTGACTGCTGTCAAATGCAACATACACGGTGGCATTATCATACTTGCCCTCTACAATGTATCCATCATAGCCGAGCGTATTGCGTGCTGCTTCAAGAACCGCACCAGCTCCAGCTCCTCCGTTTGCAATCTCTGCAAGGATCTCGCTGTCACTGTCGCTATAATCCATGGCTGCCTTTACGGTAGCGTCCAGCGCTCGGTTATACCATGCTTTGGACGGGTACCCCATACCGCCAGCAGGGTCGTAATTCACAAGCACCTCATCACCGGTCGGGTCAACAGCCTGCAAAAGTTTTTTTACTTCTGCCCTTGTTAGTGTGATCTCGCTATCGCTCAACGGCTTTTTGATATCGAGGTATCCTTCAAGGAGTTGCCCACCATCCTTTTGATAACCCTCTGCCATCGGCTTGTAGTCAGTGAAATAAAAGCCTTGCCCTTCGGAGCTGCCATGCTGGGACATAAAATTGGGAGAGAACTCGGTAAACACCGCCGGGCTACCATGATATACAGGTTTCAATCTTCCCTCTGCGTCAACAACTTTGGAACCGGAGAAATACTCCTGTTGTTCAGCGGAAAGTTCCCTGCCGGTACTATCCGTAGCTGGGATGTCCATGAGGGAATGTTTCCCGTCTGCATCTTCTGCGCTATTCTGCATAGAATAGTTATTGGTAGAAACAATATCGCTGAACGGCACGCCAGAGATATTGACACCGTTCCCGTTATATGTTATCCTACCAATAGAACCACTCTGCTGAAGCTCTCGGGACGCTATTGTAAGCCCGATACGGCGAAGAAGCGGAACGGTTCTATTTTTATCTGCATATACAATTTCGCTGCCCCGGATAAAGTTCTCGGGGTTCTTTTTTGTATATGCGCTGTTGACCTTCTGCATATCATCAACAAGGAATCCTTTTTCGTAAGGACGCAAATCCAGTATTGTAAGCAATGGCTGCCCATTGTCCGCTTTCACGGCACCGATTACCACCATTCTGCTATTGCTTCCGGATTTTCCGTGTCCCTTGCTGCGCAAAATCAGAATCGGGTCTTCAAGTATCTGGGGGATTTTCTTAATTGTGCTGTCGATAACCTCCGGGTGGTCTTTCTGTATAACATTTAATTTATCACTGGTTAAGTAAATGTCGCTCTCTATTGCTCCAAGCCCCTGCAAAACGGGGCCAGTATTCCCGAGAACAAAAACCATTCCATTTGGTTTTCCATCTCTAACCCACTGGCTTATATCATCCACATAGCTCTCGTAGATGGAATAGCGCGCATTCGCCTCAGCAGTCGCGTCCTGAACTCTCCCCTCCATACCGTCAATTAAAGCCCGCTGCGCTTCGGACAGCCTATTGTAGGCTTCCTGTGCAGAGGGCTTTCCTTTCAGCTTTTTGAGGATTCGGTTCAGGAAGCCTTTAATGCCGGTGGCAGCTTCCGTGTTTCTTGCGCCGATATACTCCAGCATATCTTGGCTGTTCAGAATGTCACCGCTGATATCGGCAGCGACTTCCTCCGCGGCTGCGCTCTGGTCAAGCTCAATCCCATTGCGCTCGTACAGCTCGGTTTTTGCATTCATCATGCCCTTTACCATGTTGGCATAGTCGGGGTTCTCTACCAGTGTATCTATCATACCGGCATACTTGCCATCAGCTACAAGGTCATGGAACATCTCATGCCCGAAAGTAACCATCAGCGGGTTCTGCGCATTGATGTTGACATAGATGGTTCCGTCCGGTGCCCGGAAGCCATTAGACAGTCTGTATTGCCCATTGACCTGCAAAGCGCCCTCGTACCACACGATGGTCTTTCCAAGGTATTTTGCAGCGTTGTCTACCTCTGCAACAGCTTTCTTTTTGCTGCTGGGGATTTCCGCTTTCTTATAGCCAATCTCGGTATCCCCACGCATATCGGTATTGGTGATCTCCTTAATGTGGCGCTTGCCGTCCACATCGGTGATGGTGTTCTGCTCCACAGAGAGCCATCTATCCTGGGATTCCTGCCGCATCTGCTCCGCCTGTGCCTGCATATCCGCATCGAACTGGGCAGCCGCCTGTTCCCCTGCGGCAGTGACACGCTGGGCATACTCCGCCTGGGAGATCGCCTGTTTACCGGACTTCGCAATGTTCTGTGTCGCCACTTCGATGGCGGCAATATCCTGCGCTGTGTTGCCGGTGAACTGTACGCCGGTCAGCTGGGAAAATGCTTGTCTTGCCACCGGGTCATTGTTGATACGAGCGGCTACGCCTTGGTTGGCTGCCACACCGGCAAGGGCGCTATTGTAGGCTTTCTCTCCCGCATTGGCAGGATTATCAATCGCAGCTGCAAAAGACTGCCCTACGCTGTCCTCGGCTGTTTTAATGGATTGTGTGCGCTGTGCATCGGTAATAGCTGTCGCTACAGCCTGCGGTGTGGCTTCCACATTCAGCTTTTGGGCTGCCTGCGCCAGCGCGTCCGCCTTGGAGACCATTGCCTTAATCTCCTTAATGGAGACCTGGGTAATATCGTTCTGGATTTTGGAAAGGCCGCTTTCGGCATCATAGGTGAGGTTCGCTTCATACAGTCTGCCCACCATTTGGTTGCTGGGGTTCTTCTGCACCTCCGCCGCATAGATAGCCGGTGCGGTGCCCGCTCCTTTCTCCATGCCCTCCTGCACCTGCTGCGCTACAGCGGTGGGGGAAGCATTCAGCGCCTTGCCTACGCGGTTGTAGGTGATGGAGCGCATCGCAGCGTTACCGCCGCCCAGTACGCCACCGGCAAGGGCACCCAGCAGAATATCATAGCCGAAGTTGTCCATCTCGTCACTGTCGCCAGTGAGGGCCTTTTCAATGGCGTAGTTGATAACATCCTCTGCACCCTCCTCAATACCTTCGGAAAGGGCATCCCGCAGCCACTTCCCGCCCACGGAGTTGGCGAGGCTATACAGGCCCGGGGCTTCCGCCATCAGTTTCTTGGCCACAGCCTGTCCAGCGGCAGTCTTACCCAGGGAGCCATACAAACCGCCAAACTGCTCGGTCAGCATGGAAGCGCCACCGGCAGCGGAGCCAAGCATAAACGCCATATCCGTATTCCCGTACTTCTCATAGGCATCTGCATATTTATTGCCCGCAGCGGATGCAGCCATCACGGACAAACCGGAGCCGGGGAGGGCCGCGTTTGCAACAAGGGACGGCACCATGTTCGAGATCGTATTGACCAGCTGAAGCGCTCCGCCCTCAACAGCACCAACGCTGGCTACATTCTTTTCGTGGCGCAGTTCTGCCTGTGTCTTATAGTCTGTGATGGGGATTTCTCTCTTATCGGCAAGCCCGGCCCGCTTTACGGCTTCGGCACCGCTTACGCCGCTTTCCATCAGCCGCTTGGCTTCCCATGCCTGCGCTTCCGGATTACCGGAAAGATACGAAGATGCTGCAGCGGCATACTGCCTCATGCTTTGGAATGCATTCTGCACACCAGCAAGGGCAGCATCGCCTGCCTTGAATTTATTCTCGTCCGGGTTGTAGTCCTCTACCGCTTCCGCATTTCGCTGGTTCTTCCACTGGGTATAGGCGTTCTCGTACTCAAAGGCAGCCTTGTTGGCAATCTTCTGCTGCTCCTTGGCCTGCTGCTGCATATTCCCAGCTCGCATATAGGCCCCGGCCTTAATTGCCGCGTCGTCCCTCTGTTTCTTAATCGTATCCAGCTGCTCCTTCATGGCATCGCTCTGCTTACGAGAAGAAGCCCCAGCAGGCGCAGCCTGTGTAGGCTGCGTGCTGGGGGCAGAGGGATTATATTGGGTAGCTTTCTTCACAGATT
>ERZ1034865.1260-NODE-1260-length-11663-cov-4.196675_pt1 | contig 11663 bp, 10 predicted proteins | sample MGYA00520632_ERZ1034865 | MGnify/ENA primary metagenome ERZ1034865 (study PRJEB33766, sample SAMN09781738) | gut metagenome | biome: gut microbiome | host: Homo sapiens | place: Madagascar | study: EMG produced TPA metagenomics assembly of the PRJNA485056 data...
TCTCGGTGGTGATGCCAAGCAATTAGCGATGAGTCTTGTCGGTGGTTTGGGCTTTGAGCAATTGGCAGAACACATTTTTAATGTTCGTTCACAATTCCAGCAACTTGAAATTTCATTCACTACAATGCTTGGTAGTGAGCAGAAAGCTGGAGCGTTGATGAACCAACTCGTTCAAACGGCTGCGAAAACTCCTTTCGATATGAGTTCGATAACGAATGGAGCGAAGCAGTTGTTGGCTTATGGTACGGCTGCAAATGAGGTTAATGATATTCTTGTTCATCTTGGTGATATTTCGGCAGGTCTTAGCGTTCCACTGAACGATTTGGTGTATTTGTATGGTACAACGATGAGCCAAGGTCGCATGTACACGGTGGACTTGCGTCAGTTTATGGGCCGAGGCATTCCGATGGCAGAGGAGCTTGGTAAAATCATGGGCAAGACAACCCAAGAGGTTCAGCAAGCGGTTACTGATGGAAAGGTCGGAGCAGATTTGGTGAAGAAAGCTATCATCAACATGACCGAAGAGGGCGGCAAGTTTGGAGGTCTGATGGAAAAGCAATCCACAACCTTGCAAGGAAAATGGTCTAACATTGGCGATAGCGTTGACCAGATGTTTAACGAACTCGGCAAGAAGTCGCAAGGAATATTTGGTACTGGTTTAGACTTGATTTCGTCTTTGGTTGACAATTGGGAGACGGTCGTTAAAGTTATTGGCTCGGCTGCGGTAGCCGTAGGCACATATAAGGCAGGTCTGATGGCGGCAGCATCCATTCAAAAAGCTCAAAACCAAGCTACACTTGATAGTATTGCAAGTAATCTTGACGAAAAGATAAAAGCGTACAAAGATGAAGCTGAATTGTATCATTCCTACACCGGAAAAGATACTTCAGAATATAAGAGCCAAAGACTTTCGGATTTGAATAAGGCTGTTTCTAATACTGATATGTTGGGTACGGATAAGGCCGAGGAACTTGTGTCTCTTAAAATCAAAGAGGCTCAGGCCGATGGAATCATAACCCAACAAATGGCAGAGCAATTGCAACTTAAACGTGATATGCTTGTCACTCAGCAACAATCTGCTGCTAAGGAACAGATGGAGGCTTTGGAACTTTCCAAGGGACTTGATGAGAAAATGGCTCAGTTCAAGGAGATGGAAAATGATTACCGACATCTTAACGGAAAAGATACAAAAGATTATAAGGCAAGCCGTTATAATGAGTTGGGGAATGCTTTGTCCGATACCGAAAATATCGGTGATGATGAAACGGAGAAACGCATATCTAAGCAGATAGAATTAGCGAAATCTGAGGGGTTGATTAGTGAAGAAATGGCTAAACAACTCCAGTTGAAGCGTGACCTCTTGGTTGAGCAGACAAGACTTGCGGAGAAAGAACAACTCCAATGGCAAAATGCGGTAAATGCCAAGGAAGCCGCAGAAGAAGAGTTGCGTGCAAAAAGATCGCAAGAAGCCGACATTGCTGCTGCAAATAAGGCTGCGGAACAAGCAAAGGCTGAGGCTGACCTTAAACAAAAAATAGCCAAGGCAAATGAAACCGCTTATGGTAAGGCTCTTTTGGAAACTAACGCCTTACAGAAGAAAGTAGATTTGCAGCAAGAGAGTTACGACAAAGCGATGGATGAGGCTCGTGAAAAGAGAGTAGTCCTTGCTCAGCTTGATGAGGAAATAAAAAAGCAGCAGCAAATCATAGAACAGAAAGAAAAGGAATTGGTCTATGATAATGGGGCGGTTGATACGACTTCATTTGGTGGCTATGCGGATTCTTTTTCGGATAATGAAAATAGTTCAATAGTTCAATACGAGGCTGAACAGGCGAAGTTGGAAGAATTGATGCGAAAGCGTCAGCAAGCAAGTGAGGAATATGAAAGTTCTAACGCAAAGCGAAAGGCTATTCAACAGGAACTTCAAACAACAACTGAGAAGTTGGCAGAAGCCGAAGAGTATGAAACTGAGGTCTATAAAGAGACCGGAGCAGCGGCAGATGAAATTGGTGATGTTGTTCAGCAAGGAATAGATATAGAAAATGGCAAGATTAGTATTACGGAGGCGGCAACTACTGCTACACAAGCGAATACGACTTCTGAAGCGAGCAATGCAACCGCAAAAGGTGCTAATGCAAATGCTACTTCTTCAGAAACTATTGCTAATACGGCAAACTCGACTTCAAAGATAGCTAATACAGCGGCTACTAATGTAAATACTACGTCCGAGAACGTAAATACAGGAGCAAAGGAACGGAATTCCCTTGTTACCTCTATATTATCTGTTGGCACAAAAGGGTTAGCATTAGCTCAAAATGTGTTAACATGGGCAACTAATGCCGTTACCGTTAGTATGAGGGAATTATGGGCTGCAATGCTTGCAAATCCTTTAACTACCATCCTTACTTTGGTAACAACCGCTATGTCTGTTTTTGCGATGTTTGGAAGTAGTGAGGAAGACGTTGCTAAGAAGACTCAAGACATGGGTAATAAGGCTGCTGAGGCTAGTAACAAGGTACGAGCTTTATTCTCAACTTTGGTGCAAGCTAGTGGTAAAGAGGCAGACCATAAAGATGTAATCAACGAGTTGAAATCTGCTTACGAGCAATATGGCATCCAGCTAGACGAAACAAAAATGAAGTCACAAAATGCGGCTGACCAAGCAGACGAATTACTGAAGCATGAAAACGAATTGATAGGAGTTATTGAAAAGCGTGCTATTGAAATGGAACGTGCAAATCAATTGCAAGCAGCTTATGACAACTATAATTCTTCAAACGATGAGACTTATTCTTCATTCAAAAAAGATAGTGGGCTTAGTGACGCTGAGGCAGGGCAAGTGAGAAATCTCATAAGTCAAGATGACCTTGATAAGATGGCTCAATTAAAGCAAGAAATGTCCGAATGTGCAGGTCAGCAAGAAGTTTGGAATGCACTTAATGCCCAGTACAAGAAAATGCAAACCCAACTAAATGCTGAATTGGTAACATATTTGCTAATACAAGGGAAGCATAAGGATGAAATCACGGACATCTTAGGCTATTTCAAAGATTATACGAATGGTGTTGTGGATAATACCATTGAATTGAATAAAAACAAAGCGGAGGTAAACAATTCTGCAAATGCAGCTGAAAAGGCTAAAAAAGCGGTATCAGGATTGACTTATGCGCAAGAGGAACAAGCTTTGAAAAATCAATATGCAAAGAAGAGCTTCAAGGATTTGAATAGTGAAATTCAAGAGACAATAAAGTTGTGCAGTAGAAAGTTGCATCTTGATATTAAGGTTAACTATGATGATAGTGAGCTTCCTGCATGGATTAAGAATATGTCTCAGTCTCAGTTGAAAGCGAGTATGGCTGTGAGAAAGAACTGGCTTGATGACCACAAAAAAGGGGATGTTCTTCAAGTTGGAGGTCAATATAAGACTTACGAACAAGTCGCAAACGAATTGGCTATGATGCAAGCAAGAGGTAACAACATCGAAAGTAAGCCGAAGAAAAGCCAAAAGGAGATAGATAAGGAGAGGAAGGCAAGAGAGAAAGCGGCTAGGGATGCTGAAAAGGCTAGGAATGATGCCGAGACAAAGGCTGGTAATAAGCGCAAGGCTGAGGAGGACTACTCCAAGACTATTTCTTCCTATTCGGAGAAAGCTATCCAAGACATGACCAAGAACCGCATTAATGCAATGAATGAGGGTTATAGCAAGGAATTGGCTCAGATAACAGAGAATGCCGACAAGGAGAAAAAAGCGGTAGAAGATGGTATAGACAAATTGGTTGAGGCTAGGAAAAAGCGTGACCAAGCTGTTTGGGTTAATTCCGGCAAAGGTCGTAAGGCTAATATGTGGAAACAGAGCAAAACCGATGAAGAGTACAAGAATGAGGTTTTGAATGAAACCATGAAGGACAGCAAGGGTAATCCGGTTAAGGTAAATGGCATGGAGTTGACCATAGGCATGAACGTTGCTAATCAGATGAATGCAATTCGGGATAAGGCGGTAAAGCAGAATGAGGATGTACTTGCTAAAGAAGCGCAAAGCATGTACGATTATCTGAAGACTTATGGCACATTCCAGGAGCAGAAGTTAGCTATTGCTGCCGATTATGCTAAGAGGATTAGCGAGGTTGAAAACTCTACGGATTCGGACTCAAGCAAGCAATGGAAGATAAAGTCTTTGAAAGAAGAGCAGAAGAAAGAGACGGATTCGGTTGAGGCTAGTGCTATTATGCAGAAGATAGACTGGTATCAAGTCTTCGGAAATGTTGGTGGCATTATGAAGGATGCGCTTGTTCCTTTATTAGCAGATCTGGATAAGTTCGTAGGTACGGATAAGTTTCAAAATTTGGGAGCAGACCAGCAGAAGAGTATCGTTGATGCTATGCAGAATATCCGTAATTCGATTGGCAATACAAGTGATTTGGGTTGGAAAGACCTTGCAAGGGACGTTGTAGCTTATCAAGAGGCTCTGAAGAATGCGAAAATTGCTCAAGATGAATATACGGAAACGGAAACCAAGCTTATACCTCGCATTAAGGATTTACAAAATCAGATAGCGAATGCGAAAAAGTCGGGCAATGTAGCAGAGCAAACAAGGCTACAAGAAGAATTGAATAAAGTTCAAGGTCAGTTAGCGGAGTCCGGAAAGAAGATTGTTACGGCTAACACAAAAGTTCGTACTAGTGGTCAGAAGTTGGCTCAAACGACACAGAATGTGACACAACCGATTTCTGCTATTCATGAGTTCCTTTCTACTTCTGGACTATCTGATTTAGCATCTCTTTGGGATAGCTTTGATCAGCTTAAAGGTGGAATTGATGGATTGAAAGCCTTGGACGAGGCTAAGAATGCGGCTGATGGTTTGAAGGATATGGGTAAGGAAGCCGCAGACGCAGCCGCAGACGCTGGCAAGAAAGCTGGCGATGCGCTAAGTGAAGGATTGTCAAAAGCCGGACTTATAGGCCAAATTGTTGCTGCCATTTTGAAGATACTTGATGTTTTGAAGGATGGTATCGGAACATTGATTAGTAGCTTGATTGATACAGTTCTGAATGCGGTCAATGGTATATTGAAGAATATCCTAAGTGGTGATTTTATCACACAGATAGGAGGGTCTTTGATAAGCGGCATTGGTAATATTCTCAATACAATATCGTTTGGTGGATTCAATAGTTTGTTTGGAGTTGGTGGAAACGCAAAAGAAGTAAACCGGACTATAGACAAACTGACGGATAGAAATGAAATCTTGACGGATGCTATAGACAAGTTGCGAGATTCCATAGACAAGAATAGTGGCATTAAAGCCGTAGAGGATGCTCAAAAGGCCGAAAACCTCCAAAAGGAGAAAGAACAAAATTTAAAGAGTATCATGGAGGCGCAAATGGGTTATCATGGCTCTCATCACAGTTTTAACGCTTATTTTCGAGGATTTTCGCAAGAGCAAATCAAAAAGGTGTCCGATGCAATAGGCAGACAATGGAATGGTAATCTTAACGACTTGCAATCTGCTGATGAAGCAGCTGCCATTTTGCAGAATCCAGATGTTGTTGAGGCTATCAAGAATACAGGTAAGGGTGGCTATGGAGATAGAGTTCTTGAAAAGTTGAAAGACTATGCGGCTGAGGCAGGAACATTAGAGGATATTGCTGATGACCTTGCAGAAAGTTTGACACAAATATCTTTCGATAGTTTGAAGAGCGAGTTCATAGATACTTTGATGGATATGAATTCCTCTGCTCAGGACTTCTCTGATAATTTCTCCAAGATGCTTATGCAAGCCGTTCTGAAAGCTAAGGTAGATGATTTGTTGGGTAATGATATGCAAGCATTCTATGATGAGTGGACGGAACGAGCTAAGGCAAATGGCGGCAAATTGTCTAAGACGGATATAACTGCCTTGAAGGAAAAGTATGATGAAATGGTTCAAGAAGGACTGAAGATTAGAGATGAAGTAGCCGAAATAACGGGTTACAAGCAATCTTACGAGCAGTCCGCTTCTTCCGGTTCTTTTGAATCTATGAGTCAAGACACAGGCGATGAGTTGAATGGTCGTTTTACAGCGGTGCAGATCGCCACAGAGGGAACGTATGAGGAAGCAAAGCTCATAAATACCAAGTTGGATGCTATTGCGGCTCGTGATGGTGGTACAGAGGGTAGCTTATTAACGGCTAGCGTGAATACTATTATGGGTAATGTGGGTAACATTTGGTTAGCCGTTGATGAGGGTAGGACTATCCTTGCACAAAGCTTGATGTACTTGCAGTCGATTGATGAGCGACAAGAGCGATGGCATAAGCCTATGCTGCAAGCATTCAATGATATTCACGAATTAAAAGACAAGATGAGTAGATTGTAAACAAAGAAGAGGAACGTATGATGCGCTCCTCTTTCTTTTTTATAGTTTCTTTTCTTCCAGTAATTCGTCAACTCTCGCTTGAAATGCAAGTTCTGTCTCTGAAAGGCTGTAGCCAGAGTAGGAATAGCTTGTCCCGATGATGTGGCCATCAAACCTTCCAGTATTGTCATCCTTTGTGAAAGTGCCTTTGTAACCCTTGTATTGGAATACTATTTCCTTATTATCCTCCTGCTTGTCCTTGTCGTAAGACTTAGCTATCTTAATCAGGTAACAGAAGCCGAACATGAATAGGCAAGAGATAAAGGAAGAGATTGAGAATCCAACCATTGCCCATCCTATCGCCTTCGTCTCCTGCTCTCCAAAGAAGCCCATCATCAAGCCGATGGCAAACAATAATATAGTTAACCATAGTGCTACTGTACTAATTAACGAGAGAACACGGAATACCGCTGTACCTCTCAAATTGAAAAAATCATTCATAGCCGTAAAAGTTTTAATTATTAATACTTGCAAGGAATGTTCCTTACGTTACTTAACACTTTCCAACTTGTCCAGCACGTCCCTAGCCTCAGCAATGGACGATGCGGAATACAACTCACCACCTTGTTTTATTAGGGCGATGAAATCAGAACTATCAGCTTCGGAAACTAGTTCTGCAAGCGTTACACCTATAATGCTTGCTATCTCCTGAAGACTAGCGACAGTTGGATTCCCATCAATAGTTTGTATCAAAGATGGCAAAGATACTCCCTTACCACCATTTTTATTAGTCAGCCTATCCGCTACATACGTTAGCGTAAAGCCTTTTCGTTTAATTATGCCTCGTATATCCATACCTTATTATATATTAAGTTCTAACTTTATTTATTGATGTTGCAAAGATACAAATATTTTCGCAAACAGCCAAACTTATTATGAAAAACTAAGTTTTTAACCTAACTATGCAAACATATCTTAATTTGTATATTAAATCAGCAAACAAAGGTTAAAGTTAGGATAAAACTTAATAAAATATTTGGTAGTTAGGATAAAACTTAGTATCTTTGCATCGTGATTAAGAAACAAAGGTCACAATAACATTATTAATTTAGCTGAGGTTGCACCTCCGAGTCGGCACTCGTAAAACGGTATAGCAATATGACTACTTCAATGATAAGAAGAAACTTGATTCAGAAGTTCGTTATGATAGAGTTCGTAAGCAACAGGATAAACACCCAAAAGGACGTTGATAGAATGTTGAATATGATAACAATAAAGCTCAATATGAACAACGATGAGGCTAAGAGCTTCTTGCGTGAGAGCATCGGACTTGCAAAGTAAGTAATTTAAGTTTAACGTTTAAAATTGAAAGATTATGGCTACTACATTTAAGAATATGATGAGAGAAGTGATGAATATGGCACACAGAGCCTTTCAGCTTAAAGGTGCTTATATGAGTTGGGCAGAATGCTTGAAGCAAGCTTGGCAGGTTATCAAACTGAAGGCTCGCATGAAGAAGCAGGTCGTTGAGTTCTACTTTCAGAAAATGAATGGTGAGATTCGTCAGGCTTTCGGCACTTTGATGGAGAGTCATATTGACTACACTCCAAACGGCAAGGGTTACGCTTGCAAGGACTGCACAAAGTATTGGGATGAAGTCAAGGGCGAGTGGAGACAATTCAAGAACTACAACTTGATTAGAGTTGCTTAACAAGGTTATTAACGATTTAAAAAGAAACTAGATATGAGCGCAAAGATTATAGTGATGCAAGGCAACATGGTTGCAACCATCGAAGAGACGAACAAGGACGCATTTATCAAGCGTGGTGAGTATAAAGAGACCGATCTGGACAGACGCAAGCGTGAGGTCGATTTCTTGATTACAAGCATCGCAAACCGCTACGAAGTGACATTCAATCACAAGGTAGAGCTGAAGGAAAGCCGAAGCATCAAGAAAAGCGAATATTTCGATAACATCTACTACGTTACCGAGAACGCATTGAACAAGCTGAAAAAGCAATACTCATACGAGTGTGACTTGTAATAGATTTCGTGAGGCACACGCTAAACTGCACCGGACTTTGAACATTAAACATTTAAGAGATATGGATAAGAATTTGATGGATGCTCTTTACGTTGAGCATGATGGCAAGATTGGCGTTTTAAGCTCAGATGAACGCAAGGTGGTATCACAGATTATCGGTACGGACTTGACGCTTGTGTACGACAAGAAAGAGGGTAATACGTACCTTTTGATACCATTGACCCAAGCCTACAAGTTCGAGTGCAAGGGTAGCCACATCATTGTGGATGGCAAGCGGTTCGATTCGGACATCTTTTTTAGAAAGAATGGTTGTCAATGGATTCAGATGCAATCAAAAGAAATGCTATCAATGGTAGCGTAACAATATATTAGGTGAGGCACACCGAAACAACTGCACATTATCTTTGATGTTTAACAATTAAATTCCGTGAATAATGGAAAGAAGAAGCAATGTGCAGTTACGTGCCATAAGAGTTGGTCGTGCTGATGAGGGCAGAAGTCCTCCAAAGTAAAACAAACGTTAATGTTTTAAATAAAACACTAAAACGTTTGCAAGTTGAAGAAAATAGCATTAACTTTGCAGCCGAAAGTAATAATGGTTGTGAAGTCACGAGCACGGCTAATGAGGATATAGATTATATTTTTATATTTAAAATTAAATATTTTCATTTGCTCCAAGCGTGGAGCATCGTCATTCCGTTCATCGCCTTACATAAATGGACGGTTGACACAAGCCCTGTCCGCACTCGTGACTTTAGCGGATGGGGCTTTTCGTTTCCATCACAGCCAAATGTAATTATTAACAATTTAAATTTGGAGTTACTATGACAGAAAATGTAAACCGAATGATGGTGAATCCGCCAGTGTTCCCATCGGGTAGTGTGAAATCTGGTATGACAGGTGATGGAGAAGAGAGAATCACCTCGTTAGAAATTGCAACTATGACAAATAAGTTGCATAAGAATGTTATGCAGTCTATTCGTAAGATGGAGGCTGCGTGGATAAAGGTTAACGGGCTAGGTTTTAAGCTCGTTAATTACCAAGACCAAAAGGGAGAGACTAGACCTTGCTATTCCCTTACCAAACGTGAAAGTCTTTACATTGCGACCAAGTTTAATGATGAGGCAAGAGCGAAGTTGGTTTTGCGTTGGGAGGAGTTGGAAATTAAGCATCGTGAGCAGGTGCAAGCCGAGCAAATGAAGCCTCAGCAAAGTTTCTTGCAAGACAAGTTGACGGTTGCCAATTGGGTAATGGACTCGTTACGATATAGTGATGCTGCACGCTTGCAGTTGGTGAGTCAGATAGCAGAGCCTTATGGTGTTCCGGTTCCCGATTACGTCCACGCTCCGAATGGTGCTTCGCACGCAGTCAGTGAATTATTGAAAGAACGTGGTGTTGAGTTATCAGCCATCAAGTTCAATAAGCTGGCATTGGCTGCTGGCTTATTGGAAGAGAAGACCCGAAAGGGTGCGCACGGCAAGGTTCACAAGTACTATTCCGTCACAGAGAAAGGATTGGAGTATGCTTTGAATGACATCTACAAGGATGTGCCTGGACAAACCATTCCAAAGTGGTATGACAACAAGTTTGGGGAGGTATTGGAAATCATCGGTTACAAGCCATCTAGTCAAGGAGATATGTTTGCAAGCGGTGAGACACACTAGAACAACTGTAGTAATAATGATATATAATCGAGAAGGAGGGGAAGGCGTGATGCGCTCTCCTCTTTTTTTTATGGTGAAAGTTTTTGTTTTTCACAATATAGATAAGTGTTGTTAAACTGAGTGCTAATTTTTGGTAGAGTGGAATATAATAGCTATCTTTGTGGTCGAATTTTAAAACTTATAAGGACATGAAGATATTAGAACCGAGATATGAAATCCTATCCCAAGGTGAGGGCATGGATGGAGTTTATAAGCAGATAGAGTTGTGCGGTCGCACTTGCTATGCGTCAAGTATGAAGATTGATAAAGACAGCGCAAAGCCTTTCGTTGAGCGTATGGTAAGCAGCAATCATCTTGCCATGTGTGAGCATGGAACGATTTATCTCCATGTAGCCTATGAAGAAGGATTTTTTGTACCGGAGTCTTTATTGGTCAAGCACTATCGTGAGAACAAGTATTCCAAGGTGATGCAGATAGGTAACGATTACTATATTACGACCAACTACAGAGTGATAGTAGAGAATGAATGGTTTGATGATTTGGACTATATTTGCGAGCCTACGGAATGGCATGAGAAGCGAATAACAGTCCGATTTACTACACAGATTGCAGTAAGTAGAGAGGCTAACAGACATCGTGTAGATTCCGTAGCGGAACAAAGCACCCGATATTGCAACTATAGTAAAGATAAGTTCGGAGGCGAGATTGCTATCAACAAGCCAAAGTGGGTTAGCGAAGATGATGCGGTTAATCCATCGTCTTTTGATGGTGGAACATTTGTTGACCTATCAAAGAACATCGGTAGTTATGAGCATTGGAGTCCGGTAGAAAAATGGTGGTTTGCCAATAGAGTATGCGAAATGATGTATTTGTCTTTGGTCAAGGATGATGGTCTTAAGCCACAGGATGCGAGAACGATACTTCCTCTTGATACCAACACGGAGTTGATTCATACAGCATTCGTGAGTGATTGGCTTCATTTCTTCGATTTGCGATCAAAAGGAACTACCGGAAAGCCTCATCCAGATATTGAGGTCTTGGCAACCCCATTGATGAATGAGTTCAAGGAACGAGGTTTGATTTAATCGCTTATGAAGAAGAAAGCCAAGCAAATAGCCAATGTGATGAGCAATGACTCTTTGGAGGTTGTTGCTCAGATGATTGCTGATGAGGCTAAGGGGGTGCGCTACGAAGTGTATGCCGATGGCTCTAGCAAGAACGACAAGTGTGGTTCTGGCTGGCTTGTGCTTCATAAGGGAGCGATTATCAAAAGTGGGAAATATACATTTACCACAGCCAAAGTGAACGATTCGGTGAGAGCCGAAATAAGGGCGGTCATTCAAGCATTGGGTGATTGCCATCCTTTGTGTTCTGTTGATGTATATGTGGATTGCCAAGTGGCTATAGAGAGAATACAGGCTTGCAAGTTAGGAGATTTGCAACCTATATATAATAAGGTAGCGAAAGGAAAGGTGATAAGATACCATTGGGTTAAGGCTCATAGAGGTAATATGTATAATGAAATGGTGGATTCTTTGGCTTTTTCTGCTACAGAAAGTTAATTTTGCACTTACATATATAATAAGCGTTAAAATACAAAAGAAATACATTAAACAGCTTGCAT
>ERZ1034865.1261-NODE-1261-length-11663-cov-3.661354_pt1 | contig 11663 bp, 12 predicted proteins | sample MGYA00520632_ERZ1034865 | MGnify/ENA primary metagenome ERZ1034865 (study PRJEB33766, sample SAMN09781738) | gut metagenome | biome: gut microbiome | host: Homo sapiens | place: Madagascar | study: EMG produced TPA metagenomics assembly of the PRJNA485056 data...
CACCAGAACCGCCGGATTCCTCGCGGACAATTTTCCGGATAAGTCCTTCTGGCGCTTCAATGTTATTTCCGTGGGACTGGTCACCAAGCACGGCAAGAAACTCGTCGTTTGCGGGGATAACTGCGCCCTTTGCGAGCCGTGGGAGCACATTCTCGCTGATATAGGAAATGTTTACTCCGATAGATTTTCCACCTACAAACGGCACCCATGAAGGGACATTGAAACTAATCTTGTTCATCTGCTTGATGAGCCAGTTAAGACCCTTGATGATGATATTGATTGCACCGTTAAGCAGATCAATCATGGTGTTCCAGATGCCCTTGAAAATGTCCTTGACCCCCTCCCAGGCCTTATCAAAATCCCCAGAAAAAACGCCGGAAATAAACTTGATTAGTCCGGAGAAAATCGTCTTAATTTCGTCAATTACATTCCCGATGGTCTGCTTGATGTTGCCAAAAACGGCGGTTACAATGGCCTTGATCCCGGTAATAATTGGTTTAAGCTTTCCATTTGTTTTCTGGTCGATCCAGTCCAACAACCCGTTAAGAAAATCCCTTATGCCATCGATCACAGATCCAATTGCGACTTTCAGCCCGCCGAAAATCCCGGCAATGCCAGCGGCAGTACGCTCAGTGTCTCCCGTAAAGATACCGGCGAAGAAATCGATAAACCCCTTGAGTGTTTCTTTTACGCCACTGATAAGCTCTTCTCCGTGCCCGGTAGCCGTAGTAACGCTAAGAATCAGAGCCGCAATCATCCCGATAAGAGCCGGGATAAAGGATCCAGTCAAAATGCCGATACCCACACCGGTCGCAAGGATTCCTGCGATTGCCAGCATTTGATTCTGGAAATTCCATCCGTTTTTCTCTGCGTCAATAAACGCAACAGCCAGCACAGCAAGCCCGGAAACAATAGCTGTAATTCCTCCGGCTACCGGCCCAAGAGCGACGTACAGACCGGTTATGGCAAGCGTCATGCCGAAAATCATGCCGTTCATGTTCTCCTCTGTAACGCCGTTTACGATTGAATCGAGAATGTTCTGCACAAGTGTAAGCGCACCAAAAATACCGACAGCCAAGCCAATGGTTTTCTGAAAATCAAGGCCGAGTTTTGGGCCAAGTTTCCACGCCGCAAATCCGGCACTAATGGCAAGAATCCACGGGAGCGCATTTTTGAGCTTCTGCGTGACTTCATCAATCTGCTTACTTACAGCATCGCCAATAAAATCATACTCAGGCAATTCAAAGTCAAAACCGCTGCCGCCGGACACGCCTGCAGAACCAGACCCGGACGCGGTGTTGCCGTTCAGAATGTTAAGCTCATCAAAGCCCATAACGGACTTTTTCAGTTCTTTTGCCGCGCTGGTGGCATCATCAAGGCCAGCTGCGGTGTCTTCTGCCCCGCTTGCAAGATTCTTTACGCCGGAAGTATCAATGTCCGACAACTCAAATCCGAACAATTTAGCGATAGCGTCCGCAAGTTTCCGAATTGCCTTAGCTATAGCAATGGCGATCGGCAAAAGCTTCATCAAGATAGGAATAAAGATATTACCGATAGACCTGGCTGTCATCTCAATCTGTGCCTTAAAAATGCGCAACTGGTTAGCTGGCGCTTCTAAGGTTCGAGCCATGTCGCCCTGCGCCGTTGTTACCTGTGTCATAATGGCGTAGTAACGCAGCTCCGCCTTTTCTGCCTGCGTCATGGCGGAAACAGACTTTTCGATTCCCAGCGTCAATGCGGTTTGTTCCAGTTTGGCTTGCGACAGGTCATAGCCCAATCTACGCAACGGTTCCAATTCTCCGGAAACGCCGGATTGCAGCTTTTGCATAGCATCTTCAACGGAAATGTTAAAGAACGAGGAAATGTCATAGCCGAGCTGTGTAAGGTTCTTACTCATAAGGTAAGAACGGTCTGCGACAGATCCGAAGCCGGACAGCAAAGTGTTAAATACGCCCTGATTCCGCATCCATTTTGCAGGGTCAATGCCCATTATATCGCCAACATTTTCCGCATACTCTTTGGCTTCTTTTGCGTATTGACCCATAGCCACGGTAAACAGGTTCAAATCCTCTTGGTAGGCATTTGATTCAGTGATGGCCTTGCTGATTCCTTGGCGCACCATACGAATTCCGGCCACAACCCCTGCCGTTTTTATGCTTTTGAGGGAAATCCCAAATCGGCTCGTTTGGGCGGATCCTTTGTTTACCGTGTTGTTGTACTTCTCGGTCGTTGTTATGAGCCGCTGAATTCGAGACGGCATGGCACTAAATCCATCGGCTACATGTTGCATTTCTGTGGCAAACGGTCTCAGCGCATTTGCAAGCCGGGTCATTTGGTTTGAAAACTCGTCAATGTCTGCGGCACGGAGTTCACGCACAATGTCCGGAAAAGCGCTGAGCTGGTTGATGTACGAACGCATGTGCGCACCTTCCAGTTCGGATAGCGGGCGCAAAGCATCTGCGACATTGTAGAGTTTGTCTATATCGCCATCGGAAATCCCGGATAGTGCCGTTCCGAGCGATTGCATATTAGTCCCAAGCGATTTTGGAATCTTAACGGTTCCAACATCGGATATGGCCTTTAGCCCGGCAGCGATAGATTTAAGTTTTTGCCCAACTGCACCGGAACCAGACAGCGCTTTATTGAGCGCAGCAATCTGATTTGCAGCAGTTCTTACGCCGGACGCTCCGCCGGATGTGGCCGTCTTTAGGGAGGACAACGCTTTTTCAAGCCGTCCCAAAGACGCAACGGCACTGTCGCTGTTCTCTTTGATTTGAAATTCAAGTCCGCGAATTTCAAGATTGTCCATGCTTTTCACCTCCCGGCTCGAATTTCTTGTTATTTGCAATCATGAACATTTCCATGACTGCTTTTGCACGGCTATCATTCTTCTGCTCTTTCACTTTTTTCTCCGCAGAATTATAGATTTCACCCACCGGATAGGGGGAATCTCGATACGGAATAGGCTTTGTACCTTTCTTTGCAAACGCATGAAGAATAGGCGATACATCCGCCAAGGCTTCATAGAAATACGCACCCTGTAGCCATGCTTGCTGGTTGTCCAAGTCCTGCTTGATTTTCGCTGCCTTACGGTAGTACTTGACCAACTCGCAATCCATTTCCCAGAACTGCTCGTAGGTCATGCCTATTGCAAGGTAATAAGGGAAAACCTCATAGAACTTTTCTGTGTAAGCGTAGAGGGGGGTATTGCCCCCCTCTTTACCGGGCGGCGGTTCGCTTACCAGTCCACCGTCCAGCTGGCGTTTCCCTCGGCTTCGGGATCATCCATGAGCGCTACAATGGGTTCGCTATACATCTCCACCAGCTTGCCCAGCATATCTCCCTTGTTGGGAAGCTGGGCGTAAATCTTGTCGATAACATCACGCTTTACATAGCGGTGATGTGCCAAAAAAGCGCCAGCAAACAGCGCCGGGAGATAGGTCATTGGCTTGCGCTGCAATTCCTCGATCTCGAAGCCCTGCCGCTCCATCATCTCAACAGACTTCCTGGTATACTCCAGCACATATTTCACATCGTTGTGCTCGATGGTCATTGTCTTTGCCATAATTCCTCCTTACTCGCTGTCATCCAAAGTGATGACAGAGGTGGGCGCGATGGTGATATTCATTCCGACCACTTCGTTTACGCCGCCGCCGGTGGGATATACGGAAAGCTGCCCCTTGAAAGAAAACTTTCCGTCAGAGCCGGTGGGGGTAACAGCACCGCCGGTCTCTGTGCCGCCAAACCACACGGCATAATCCGCTTCCGTACCCTCTTTTGCTTTCAGAGTCTTGTAATCGGCCAGCGTGTAGTTCGCCGTGAAACTCAGGCCGTCCATAGACTGAATACCGGCGATGTAGGTCTGCATCTTGTCAGACAGGGTGGTGGTTTCCAGCATTTCGGGGTCACCGCCAAGGTCAGGGAATTCCTTGATGTCCACCAGCTTTGTCCATGTACCTCCGGTAGATGCCTTCTGCATCAGGAAACATTTATAGGTACTAATTGCCATAATTTACCTCCTAAAAACTGCTTTTCCGTCCGTTTCGGCACGGTATCGTGCCACTAATCGATAGATTGACGCATTGTCCATGTTCGGGACGGGAGTCATGGAAATGCGTGTGAAATTCATTGCATACAGCATTTTGTCGATTTCTGACAGAATGCTGCGGCACTCTGATTTGCTTTCGCCGGTTTTGCTGGAGTATACATTGACCTCATACATGACGGTTGCAAAACGCTCAGTGTCAGAGCTGTCCTGATTGGATGTGGTCGTGTAATTGTCCTGTTCCACAATGCTTGCGTGGGGGAACTTGGGGGGAGATTTTATATACGCCCCGGAAACATCTATCCCCTTGAACTTCTTTCGCAAGGCTTCTGCGATCGGGGTAAAAATCATCCGTTCCACATCAATCATCCGAACACCTCCTTTACGATTTCTCCAAGCCGCAACTCCAATTCTTTTACGGCGTTATACATGGGCATATTGGCCGGATTACCATGTGTAAGAACAAGCGTCCCCTTTGCTCTTTCGCCTACAACGGTTCCGTTTGTACCGGGTTCTCCGTAATAGCCCCATGTGGATTGTTTCCCGCGTCCTTGTCCATATTCTCCGCGCGCCATTCCCAAATCCCTTGCTTCCGGGTGATTATCCGGGTATGTTACGCCTGTGCCAAATTCAATAAATAAGACCGTGCCGCCAACGGCGACAACGGCCTTTATTTTTCCTCGATCTTCGACAGACACGGTTACATCGTTTGTGCCGTCATATTCGGCGCTCGCAAAGCCTGCGCTTGCCACTTCGTATCCCTCTTGTGTAAGGCGCTCCAAAAGCCTTGCACAGCCGCTTTTTATCCATTCCCGGTACTCCCGAACGGAATCGATCATCTGCTGTACGCCGGATAGAGAGAGGGTGGTAACAACCTTGTGCTTCACGACACATTCACCTTGCTTATGGCAATAGAGATAGAATTCAGAGATTTGGCCACACGCTTTACGATGTAGTCATACAGAGGCTTTTCGCCGTTATACTCCGGCTCCTTGTCTACAAACAGAACGGTATCCTCGCTGATAGGGCAGCTCATGTCATCCGTGACAATAACCTTGTCATAAGACACAAATTGTCCGAACTGCTCCACCTGAGCCGCACCGGATGCAGGGGAGATATTCGCCAGCATTTTCACTGCGTCCTTGTATTTCACGGACATTTGCCCGGTTTCATATCCATCATCGGACACATTCATAGTTTTCCCGTCATACAGGAGATACCAGCACTCGGATTTGTTCCGATCCATGCACCTCATCGCACCACCCCCGCATAAGGGACAATGTCACGCAAGAGGGAGGATGGAACATCTCCATCCTCATAGGAGCGGGAAATGCCATTCTCGCTGTGCGCTGTTTCGCCCTCTGCTCCGCGCTTGTTCAGCAGATATGCGGCAATCTCCACCTGGGTCATGTGATACCGTTCAGGAAGCGTTTTATTTTCGTTATCGAACGGATAAAGCTTGCGCAAGACCTTATCCTCAGCAATCGCAAGGTAAGCGAAAAGCACGCTACCCTGCTGATCTGTCATAGCAGACAAAATTTCGATTTTTTCAGCTTCAGTCATGCTTTCCGCCCCCCTTATCAGCCGGTCACAGCCTTGGTGTTTACAGGATTGCTTGCGTCATTGGCAATAAACACGCTGCGGCTATAAGTAGGCGCGGTGAAATCGGTAGAAATCCCTGTGAACTTGCCATGATACCATTCGGGGCCGTGGTCAAGACCTACCTGACCGAACAGCTGATACTTCTCACCAGCACCGGTCTTGGACAGCTGCTCCAGGAAAAAGTTGCCCTTTCCGGGAACAGGCTGGTACACAGGGGCGATAACATCCAGATTCAGCAGCAGTGCGGTGCCAGCGGGCAGGCACTCACCCAGATACAGATAAACAACGCCCAGAGGGGTGATTACGCTGGACAGCGCAATACCGTTGATCTCACGGGCAACAGGGACAACAGTCAGCCCATTCTGCACGGCATCCGCATTGATCTGGAACATGGTCACGGCATCGCACCACAGAGCCAGACCGTTGGTGGGCGCGTTTGCGCCGTAAATCTTCTTCACCATGTCAGCTACATCCCACAGTCCAAGAGGCTTGGAACCCATAGCAGTCACATTGGTGGTAATGGCGGTGGTCAGACCACGGGTCTTGTTGATCTTGGAATCGTCCGCGGCCTTGTTGTATGCGCCCTGGATGAAGGTAAACTCCATATCCCGGGCAATCTTCTGAATCTTTGCGCCCACCTGGAAATCCAGTTCATTGATGGGGTTGGCCTGCTGATTCTCGATATTCACACCGGACAGGGTTCCCATGTTGGACATCTTGGCGTAGGAAACGCCCACGGTCTCCTGAAAAATCTGCGTGACATTGGTTTTCTGGGTACGGGTCACCACGGTTGCATCAGGTGCAGTCAGGGACGCGGTCTCACTGATAGCGGGCTGGGTGCCGCCGGCAGAGCTATATTCCTGCCCTGTGACGAACTCGACATGGTTGGTGGTTTTTGCCCGGCTTCCAATGATGGAAGACAGAGGGGTGCGGGTGTTGCCCTTGTTGAAGAGCATCCCGGAGTAATTCAGCACTCCGAAGCTGGTAGCAAAAGTATCTGCCATTTTAATTCATTCTCCTTTACTGTGTGTTGTTGTCCTGGTTCATTAGGCGGGTATAGTACGCCGCCTCCGCAAAATTGCCGGTGCTTTGCGCATCGGCAGCTTTTTTGGAAAAGTCTGCACCATTCGATCCGGATCCGGAAGCAGGCTTGGGTGTGCCTTGCATTGCGCTGGCTTTTACCTGCTTTGCGTATGTCTCCAAAAATACCTGCTGGTTGGCAAACACCTTATCAGTGTTTCCGTCAGCCATTGCCTTGGCAGTATCGGCAGCAAGCTTTTCATCATAGCCCTGTGCAATAAACTTGGCCGTGAACTGCGAAACGGTCTTGTCACGGCGCAGCTCGTCAAGCTCCTTCTGCATGGCGGCAATGTCCTCCGCCTGCTGCTGCTTCTTCTGTTCGTCCTCGCTCAGCAGGGCATTGTGTTTCCTTTTCCACTCTGCGGCTTCTGAATTCGCCTTGGAAACTGCAGCTTTCTGTTTTTCAAGCTCGGATGCGTTGTCGTTATACTCAAACGCCTCTAGCGCTTTCAGCTTGTCTTCCAAAGACATTTCCGCATAGCCTTTGATCTGGTTGGTGTCGATTTTTGCCATTTTGATTACCTCCTGCGTTTAACAAGGCTGTTCACTCAGCACTATTTTCTGTTTTTGCGGGTTGTCTCCCGTTTGCGTTTTAAGGTCGTCACTGACCATTTATCGCCTTTCGGCGGTTAAATCAAAAAATAAAAGGGGCTACCCTTTCGGATAGCCCCTCGGCTGTCGGTCGAGCCCTTGCAAGACCCACTCAGTATTTCTTTTTCCTACGCACTTCGATTACTACGATCTTCCCGTTCTCCACTTTCACTTCCGCTTGATTGCGGTTCTTGAGGATTTCGTTGATCGTCCGTACCATCTCCAGCGTTAATTCCATTCTTTCCTCCGTTTTCCTCGACATATTCCATGCTCATCTTGTATGCCAGCTGCGGATCGCTGAACAGGCCGCAATGCGTAAATGCAAGCTGCGGCGCAATTTTACCGTTACCCAGCATAGTAACCAGCACATTTGCCTTTTCGGAAATATTCTCGTAATTCCTCCGGGTGAATCTGATCTCGATGGCAGACAGTTTTAGAGACAAATCGCTCAGATCGTTGCAAATCCGCAAAAGCACCTTTAGGAACTCTTTTTCGGAACGCTTGAACACCAATTCGGAATCTTTCGCTCTTGCTTCTGCCGCAGACCAGCCGTCACGCATGATGACCGCAGAGCCGGTGTCAGAGGTGGAAGAACCGCCGTTTCTGTTGGGCATCCCGCAGATGGTCAAAACCGTGTTATACAGATTGTCCGCAAGGGTCTGTGTCTGCGTTTGATTAAGCTCCGTAACAAGGTTCTTGATCTCAGCTTTCTTCTGCGGGTCAATGTCCTCAAACTGAATCGCTCCATCCTGCCGCAGCGCAGAATACTGTTCTTCGGAAATACGCACATTGTGGAACAGAAGCAAAGACTGCACGAACTGCTCCACGCCGTCCATGCGGTTCGATTCCACATTGTTGATCGCATCCAAAAGATTCAGGACGATTTCAAACGCACCAAGTCTTGCCCGGTTTGCCGGGTACTCGATGATGGGGATTCCCAAAATCTGCGGCTCACTTCTGGTGATTTTCCATGTGTCGGTCACCTCGTAGAAGTGGTCTTTCGTGTAGCAACTAAAAACCACCGTCCCATCTTCCATCTTGACATACTTGACCGCCATGAGGGGGGGATTGCCCAGCTGCACGGAATACACCACAAAGCAAAACCGTGGGTCAAGGGTATAAATCTCAAACGGGGCTTCGTCCTCATCTTCCGGTGTGTCAGGCATGACCATGCGATAAGCCGTGCCGCAGATGTGGAACCAGTCCGCCAATTCCTTATCCTTTGCCGGTTTGTCCTCGGACAAAACATAATCGTTCAGTTTTGTCACCATCTCGGCGGTTTTTTCATCGGCCGTTCTGCTGACATACTGGACAGGTTCGCCCATCAAATAGCCAACCTTAAAGGACACAATTTCGTTTGCCCGGTTTTCGACAATCTTGTTGTTAATCTCCGGGCGCACATCCTTTACTCTCGCAAGGATAGGCTGGTCGCCTTTATAGTACCTGTATAAATATTCCATGTCCGCCCGGTTTGCGGCGTGGGCAACCATTGCTTTTTGCAGGATATTTGCAATATTACCCTCGTTTACCTCGGTAGCATCGGAATAAATGACCTTTCTGCCAAACATTTGTCTCAATAGCGTCACCCCTTAAAACGGTCTTTTGAATATCTCAATCTTGCCGCTGATGCGGTTTCGGATTTCGTTCTCCAGCAACGACAAGGAATCAGGCGCGTCATCGTGCGCCACCTTGCCGCTTCTTACATAGGTGGTCACTTCCTGCATGAATCCCCAGTATTGACACCCTCGCTTGTATGTGGACGGATGCTTGAAGTAAAAATTCTTCTTGATTCCATCCGATGCAAACTCAATTCTCGTCTGCTTGTTGGAAATCGTCCTTTTTGTCCGTATGCTGGTATTAAATCCGGCGTTTTTGACGATTTCTGCAACATCTCTCGCAAAATACATACCGGCGTTATTGGATTCGAACAGTGCGTCTCCCACCTTGTTATCAATCAGGCACCTTGCGCATTCCGGCTTTGTTACCTCTGCGGGGGAATCATCGTATACCACATCTACGATGTAGACTTCATCCCCATATAAGGCCGCAATAGGCATCGCTGTACTGTCTTTTCCGCTTTCTGCGGTGTCTGCCACGGCAATGACTGCATCCGGATCACGGTCTACCGGCAGTTCAAAGAAATAGTTCAGCTCCGACTTATTGAAAAGCAGCCCCTTTGCTTCAAATGGCTGCTGCTGGAATTCGCTTTCAAACTGTTCCGCGCTCAGAAGCTCTCTCTGCTCGCGGAAATAAGCGGTGGTAAAAACCTTTTTACCCTCCCGCTCATACTCATAATTGCTTTCGTCTGTAATTGGGTCAAGGGCGGGGATTTCAATGGCTTTCCATGTCCAGCCGCCTTTTTGCGCTTCTTCCTGTAAATGCCCTATGGGGTCATATAGGGAATATCTTGTCCCGGTGGCCACAATAGGCGTACCCTCTATGGCACGTCCTAAAATATCGCCAGAAATTACTTCCCACTTATCATCCAGCCGTTGACGGTTTTTCGCTTCCTCTCTGCCCTCTACACAGTCATCCAAATAAAGGACATTGGTCGCCTCCGACAAGCCAACCTGCCGCGCGTCAATCGACCGACACATGACCGTGGGGAATCGGGATTTAGAACGCAGATTGATGATTTTCGTGTCTGCATTGGTCTGCACCAATGGAGCATCCGGGAACACATCGTAGAACAAATATTCGTTGGGCGTTTGCAGATACTCCAGACAGCCGTTGTAGAAGCTCCGCACAAGGTCATCGCCCGTGCCCTCCATAAGGGATGATTTGTCCGGGTTTCTGCCGGACATCATATTGATAAAATTTATCCCCAGCTGGCTTTTTCCAGCTCTTTTCGGCAGGGAAATGGTCAACAGCCTTAATTTTCCGTCAAGGACATCTTGATACCCTTGCACGATGGGCTTTAGATACCGTCTGCGTGGGGCATAGAAACGCTTCTCCGGTTTTCTGTCCATCTCCACATACAGCAGGAAGGTATCAAAATCATGCGGTGCGTCAAACAGCATAGCTTGCTTGTGCAGCGTGTAGAAATACTCCGCGTCTTTCGGGTTTCCGTTACGAAGTGCCTCGGATGTCATCTTTCGGACTTCGGAATTTAACTGGTGCGCCGCAGCAAAATCTTCCGCTTCGTACCCAATGCACAACGCCAGCAAATCCTTGTAGGCTTCCCGGTCATGCGTTTTCTCTATGCGGTTTTTGATGCTCTCCGCAATCTTCCGATAATCCATTTGTCCTCCTGCAACAAAAAATGGACTGCCGAAAAATCGGTAGTCCATTCTATTTAGTTTTGTGGGAAGTCAGTTTATAAGTTCACAATCCGACCAAGAGCCTGCGCTATAACAAGTCCCCTCAAATGTGATTTCGTCTCCGACTTTAATATTTTTCAAGGCTTCCTCTTGGTCTCGCTCAAATTCGGCAAGAAATACAACGATTGTATTCCCAATCTTCTTTTCCATCGTCAAGGTCGCTCCACCGGTCATGTTCATGAATCCGCCGGTTTCCATACCGTTGATTGTTGCGGTTATCTCATACCGTCTGCCTTTGTATAGATCATCTGCCACAAGCTCGTTATCCTTGTAAGCCTTATAAATCTCCTCAAAGCTTGCCGGCGTGTATTGGTCTTCCTTGTCAGGTGCCTGTTCGTCACCCTTGTTGCTGTATGCAACAGCAAGGGTAATGATTAGCAGAATGGCACATACGATTATCATTTTCTTCTGCTTGGCAGGATTCGATTTTTTCATTTCTATTTCCTCCCTCTATTCATCAGCGCCGTCTCGGGATCCCTGCGGAATCCTCGTAGTCCCACATCCGGCGGTAAAAGGTTCTGCTGCTCACATTCAGAAGTTTCACCGCGTGAGATGTTGTAATCTCCCGCTTGTACCATTGGTCATGCACCGACTTTACAAGGCTGTCTTCAATCTCTATCGGCTTGCGGCCCTTGTACTTTCCAGCCGCTTTTGCAGCCGCTATACCCTCTCTCTGCCGCTGTAAGGTCTGCTCCCGTTCCAGCTCTGCCATTGCGCCAAACACCGTGAGCATGAACTTGCCCTGCGGCGTGTTCGTGTCAATGGATTCCTTCTGCGATACAAAGCCCACACCTTTTTCTGTGAGCTGCTCTACCAGCGTCAACAAGTCCCTCGTGCTTCTCGCAAAGCGGCTGATGCTTTCAACAATGACCACATCGCCCTCTCGGACGAAATCCATCATCGCTTCCAGCTGCGGCCTGCCTGTGCGGCTCTTGCCACTCGCTATTTCAATATATACTCGCTCTACCCCAAGCTGCTTCATTAGGATTTCTTGTCGAATTGTGTTCTGATCTTCTGTGGAGACG
>ERZ1034865.1263-NODE-1263-length-11627-cov-9.847477_pt1 | contig 11627 bp, 11 predicted proteins | sample MGYA00520632_ERZ1034865 | MGnify/ENA primary metagenome ERZ1034865 (study PRJEB33766, sample SAMN09781738) | gut metagenome | biome: gut microbiome | host: Homo sapiens | place: Madagascar | study: EMG produced TPA metagenomics assembly of the PRJNA485056 data...
TACTTTTGTATTATATGTTGGTTTATATTTGGTATCTATATAAGTACTACCACTTGTAGAAGTCTTTCCAATATATTGAACTTCTTGGTACTCGTTCGGTATTCTACCAGAAGAACCACCAGCCACGTTCGTAATAACGGTAGCTTTACCAATACCATCATAACCCTCACTAGGTGTTATTACAGTTGTTGTGTTACTCGTTATAGTTGTTGTGACTTCTTCTAAAGTAGGTTCTCCACCCCCTGTTTCGATACTTTTAATTTCTGTATCAAAACTACTAGCTTTTATTTTGTCGGTTTTTCCTGTTTTAGTTCTAATACTATCAGCAACATCTGTTAAGAAATTGTTTAAATTATCTGTTCTAGCCATTATTAATAACTCCCCTCTAATGCTGTACCAATAGCATTTTTTATACTATCATCAACATATTTTTTTGTACTAGGGTTGTAATCTCCAGTTGGAATATATGCTGTTGTATTATTTTTTGTTAAAACAATTGTAGGTGATAAACCTATTAATTCAGCATTACCATTTATATACATATATTCATTATATATATTGTTATCACCAGATGTGCTCAATGGTATTAAATACAAAACATTAGCTTTGGTTACTTGTGTTAAATCATTTATTATTTGATAATCCAATCCACCTACAGCATCTTTAAGTTGTTCGACACTAACTTTTTTAGTTGCAGTATTATTAACTATTGGCAATGTGTCCGATTGATTAACTGTTTCAGTTTGTGGTAGTTCACTTATTTTAATTAGACTCATTTGTAGTTACCTCCTTATTTCCCGTATCTTTCTTAGTATATTCTAAGACTATAATAGCTTCATCACAATCCCAACCAGCATGGTATTCTATTTTTCCTTTTTCACAATATAAATAGTTTGTTTCTTGATTATAAAAGTTTAATGGTATGTAATTAAATGTTGTGCCTATCAAGCTATTTGCACCACTAATATTACCATAACAATTTACAATCGTATCGAAATCAACATCTATTGGAATAGTATAGTGTTGTCCAGCTATTGTACTTCCACCAGAATATACTTTTCTATATATTTTTTTATCATCAACCCATGTAGAACCAGTAAATGTTTCATCATACGAATAATCACCGAAACCAGCCACATTAAACCCATTTGCTGTTATACTTCCACTCAAAACATTAAACGAATCTTCTGTCCACCAGAATATTGGGAACCCTCTAGCTACATTTATTATATCATAATCTATACTACTTACACTATCTGAATAATTAATATGAAACTCATATTGATTTCTATAGTCAAATATTGTTCCCAAACTTTCACTATTTTCGTATGTAGTGATTGTTTTTGTTGTATCTATCGTAGGTGTTAATGTACCACCTGGTTTCCATTCTGTTGTACCTTTTACTCGATAAGACCATGTTAATGTTAATGTATTGTGTTTTGTTTTGTTTTTATCAAAATAACCATTAAAATAGTTACCACTATAATCTACAACAACCTCACCTGTTGTGGGTTCAGGTCTATACATTGTAGCTGATAATGTTAAAGGTAAATAATCAATTAATTCACCTGTTGCTGAGACCGTGATTTTAGTAGACATACCTCGACTGTTTATAACTTCTAATGTGAAATAATTTTTACTAGCAAAAACAACACTAACCGTATCCGTTGTAAATACCTCACCGTCAACACTTTTTGTTTTTAATGTTGTTTTTGTATCATTACCACTTGTAATTGGTGATATTGTTGGTGTAATTAAAGCTGTTGACCTATATTTAATAAAATCATTTTCATTACCCGTTAATGCTAAAGTCGTGGCATTAGAATCAACTACTGTTGCAGTAACACTTGGGTTACACAAAGCAGGATTACAAATACCTATTAATTGCGATTGTGTGTATCCAATGTTTGTATTTCCCATAAAAGTATTGACCGTAATTGTTCCCAAACCTCTATCTGTTGTAAACAAATCATACCAACTTGCTGGTAGATTTATTGGTAGTTGTAGTTGTGTTGTATTAAATCTATATTCGGTATCAGCTAATTCACCGTTTGGTTGTAACCATCTTCTATCACTTCCAAACCAAATAGCAACAGAATGTGTAAAAGTGTTACTTGCTTTTGGAGCAATTACAATGGTAGCACTACTTTCGATGTATCCACTAACATTTGATACTGAACTAGCTCTAGGTATAGTATCTAATGTAACTGTTTGAGAACCACTTCCCCAAATAATATTACCACCAACATTGACAGATATATTGACTGATTGCGTACCATCATTATTATGGTAAATTCTGTAACCACCTTTAGCGAACAACAATGTTGTTCCACCAGGTGATACACTAAAATCTAAATTATTTTGAGCTTGGTTTTGTCCACCAACATTTACATTAGTAGTAGCTGTACCATATGTTCTAGCTGTAGATGATGATGATTTCGTAACGTATACCCATACGCTAATATCTGAATAGTTACCAGCTGTATTTGGTACCGATATCCAATCAACTCTAAATCCTATATATGAACTTGTACTACCTGTTCTATTTATTCCAAAACTTCCACTAGCCATATATTATCCTCCTATCCAAAATACACCGGTACCCTCTCTACCGTCAGTGTGTGTATAATCTTCAACTCTACTATGATTACCTATTGTTAGATATGTGCTAAGTGTTATATTTTTAGCAACAACACCATTTGAATTTACAGTAAGCAACGGGTCATCAACGGAACTATTTTTATCATATATAACCATACCGTTAGAATTAATATTTGTTTTTGTATTACTATTTTTATCAGGGTCGGTACTTGTTTGTTCAATTGTTAATCCATCTTTATCAAATGTACCAGACGTTGTTGTAACAGAACTAACAGCGGTGCCGTCTGGATTTGTACCAGATATTATTTCTTGTATTTCTGTTTTACTATAACTATCTGTATATGTTGTTTCAACTCTATTTTCCAGTTTAGATAAACCATTGTTTAATGCTGTAACATTTGAATTTAACAATGTTATAATACCATCTTGTTTGTTCACGCTAATTCTAACATCTCTTATGTTTTGATATAAACTTTTATCATAAGTTGTGGCAACCTGTGTTTGTGTATCGGCTGTTGTACTAAATGGTGTTCTAATATGTCCACTATAATTTATTTCTTTATTTAAAGCATATGTTGTAAATACATTATTTTCCATATCACCAACCGATATCAATTCATTAGCAGGAATCCATGGATGACCAATTGTTTCAGTTGTCATTGGTCTATATGTTAAACCAAATAGTCTATTCGCACTATCAATAACACTTTCTCGTAATTCCTGTGTGTATAAGAACGGATTATCCCATATATCTAATTCGCACAAACCATTTCGTTCGATACTATATGTATCTTGAATATATGTATTCTCACCATCAATATCTTTCATACCAATTACAATTTTATTAACGGGTCCATATACACTTTTTTGTGTTGTCAAACTATAATAATTGTCATAGTTTAATGTGGGTTCTTCATTAGATTGTGTCTCTATTGTACTGATATTAAATTCATCAATATAACATTTATTATCCCATCCGATTCTGCACCAACCAAAAGCCAATTGTGATATTGCTTTCATAACATCTCTACAACTTTCGCCACCTGTAAATTGATTACTAGTAACTTTAAAAGTCGAATTAGTAAATTCTTCTGTAGCAAATGCAACGCCCACTTGGTCGCAGGTGTATCTAGCTAACCATAATAAGCTGACATATCCAGTTTCGTTTAATAGTGTTTCAAATGACTTTGTAAAATTATTACTAATATAATCAGCTTTAAAAGTATCATTAAACAATACCGTATAATCCATAGCCTCGTATTTAGTATTATCTTTTACTTCATCATCAGTTGGCTTTGTTATTAAGAAGTTTCCTAATTGATACCATGTTGTAATGTCTTGTTTATTTTCAGATGTTACTAACTCATTAGATTGTTCATCGGTTATTGTGTTACCATCCTCTGTCGACAACCTATTAAATCTCGAGTTAGGTTGCATAATACCTAATAATAGTTTTACATCGCAATCCTCTATATTAAAATCATCACTTATATTTTGTAATTCTCCTGATAATTCACGAGCAACGAATTGTCCAATTACACCATTATTTGGAACATATCGTTCTTCATTATATTTCCAACTTTTAACACTATCTTGTTCAGTTAAACCCAAATCAGTAATATTATAAACATAATTATAACTAGTATAATTAGAACTAATAACAATTAACTTTGTTCGTAAAATAGAAGAATCACTGGCTAACAGTTGTTTATCACCATCACTCAATTCCGTGTAATATTCATCTTGTGGTAATTCTCCTCTACTCAGTATCAATTCTTTTTTAAAACTACAGTTTAAGTTCGTATAACTTTCTAAATCAATATTACTTTTCATTTTTAGAGTAATACCAAAAATACTAAATCTAGTACCATCAGAATCGTATGTATGGGCAATTGAACCTGTTTGTAAATCAGATGAATTTAATAATACTTTTTGACCTGGTTTAATTGTCATATTTTCTAAATCTATTGTTTTACCTGTTACAGATGTTATAGAAGCACAGGTATTATACGTATCTACTATATAAGTATCAATATAACACCCTGCTTTCTGATATTCACCTGTTTCATTTATTGTAATTTCTATATCATTATCTGTTGTGTTTGTTAAATAACAATATAAATCAACTCTAACTTTATTGTCATAAAGTGTGTCATCCTTATTGTATAAAACTGTTTCTTTAACAACACCAATTATAGATAAACCCTTAGTTGCTGTTTCACCAAACGAAATATCATGTTCTATCTCTTTGTAATATGCGTAATTATTCATGATATACCTCCTAATGTCCTATTAGTTCAAAAGCATCTATAACAATCATACGTCGACCACCATAAACAATTTCTTTATATTGAATATCGTTATGATAATATGTATCTGTTATATATGAGTTTGTTGATTCATCCCATGCTTCTACACTTAGGTACATTCCAACACCAGAAGAATCGCCATGTAAAGCAGACCAATATGTTCTAAATTCATCAGGTGTCATTGGAGGAAACTCACACCAGATTTTACGTCTTGTATGTGGGAGAACTTTTATACTAAGTTTCCCACTAGCAAGAACACCACTATCTGTAACCTGTACTAATTCTGGAGCAAACTTCCATGTTTCTCTTTTTATGGAAGGATTTTGAAATGTACAATTATTTATTTTCATATAATAACCTTTAAAATTACTCTGTGCCATATTTACCTCCTAATATAAATTTATTGTTCCATATTTATTATATTGTTTTTTGTTATATTCTTGTTGCTTTTTATAAACAGTTTCATTTCCAATATTTACAACATTTGTGAAAGTCATGTTATTCATAATATCAATTAATGTATCTAGTTTTTCATTGGTTTCTTCGTTTGTTCCACCACCTATAGCTGGATTATATTTTTTAGGAACAACTGATTCACCAGGATGCAAATGATACAAGCCTTCGTATTCTATTTTATTAGTACCTGTTGCTAATCTAGGTGCGAATCTATCAATAGAAACAGTACCCATTGAATTTATTTTCCAGCCTAATTTTTCAGATATAGCATTTTTGTTTAACTTATTTATTAGCTTATTTAGTGGTTTTATAATAGCACTATTAATTAAATATTCCATACCACTGACAACAAAATTAATCAATCTTGTTGTAGCTCTGATTGCACTATTTACAAACGTTTCAATAGCTGGTCCTAATTCACGAATAAATCTCAATATATTATTTAGTACATTATTCACACTATTATCAGCTGTTCTCATTATTTTTGTTATAGCATTTCCTACAGCATTTATCACTCTCTCGACACCTTTGAATATTGTATTAAATACCCCACCAACACTTTTTATAATAGGTGGTAATGTTCTACCTAACGCATTTATAATATCCGTGATTATATCACCAATCGTTCTCAATGTTCTGTTAAGAGGGGGTGCTATAGTGTTTATAAATTTGCCCACAGCATCTAATATCGTAGGTAAGGTTTCTTTCATTGTCAACAAAATCACAGATAACGAACCTGCTATAGCTAATACAGCTATTAATGCTAATGGGTCGGAACCCAACACTTTAGCTGAAACAACTAACGCAGCCATAAAAACAATTAATGTTGTTAAAACACTATTTAATCCATCAAATGCAGCACTAAGATTGTTACCCAATTTTGCACACGAATTTAATACAGCAGATAAACTAAATAAGACAGCAGATAAACCACCGAACATTGCTATTAATGGTAAGAAACTATCTGGAGATAAAAGTTTTGTTGCACCCGCCATAACAGTGAAAGCACCTGCTATACTAAACATAGTTGAAGCAATTAATGCCATACCTTCATGAGCACTCAAACCTGTCTCCCCAAATGCTTTTATGAAACCTGTTAATTGACTTATTACCAATGCTAACCCACCAAGTACAGCTATAGCTTTTGTAGCTTTACCAATATCATCAAACATACCGTTTAAATCTAAAGTAGGTTTGCTATCGGCATCGGTTAAACTATCAGTCGTACTTGTTATATCTTTTCCTGTAGATTTGGTTTTTTTAAATTTTCCTTTAACTTTTTCAAGAATACCTGGTAAACTTTCAGATAAACTACTTTTAAGTTTTTTAGCAAGTAGCACACCAAGTACAGTAGCAACTCCAGCTATAGCAGCTTTACTTTCGTCTTTAAATGTTTTACCAAACAATGCTCCAGCTACGAACGAACCTAAAGATGCAAAACGAGTTTTTAAAAGTTCAATAATACTATCAAGAAGACCTTTCCAATCCACGTTTTTAATAGCCTCGTGAACTTTTTTACCAAGTTCACCCCATGGGATTGCTTTTAAAATATTATTAATATTTTTGAAAAAGGCTATAACACTGTCTCCTATTTTTTTACCAACGTCAGCAAAATTAATTTGAAGAAGTGCCTCGCTAATACCTTTTGTTAAGGTTAGGTATGTTTTCCCAATACTATTTATAACTTTGACTGGGTCGAAATTTTCAAGTAGGTCGTTTAATCCTTTACCTAATCGCTCCCAATGTATTTTAGCAAACAAAGCAGTAAACGTATCTGGTAATAACATTAGTGACTCGGTTATTAACTTACCTATATCACCCCAGTCGAGTGTCTCTATAACACCGTTTAAGAAATCACCAAAATCTCTAGCAACAGTAAACAAAGCTTCTCTTATCTTTGGTATCTTAGCTAAAATGAAATCAACAGCTTCATTAAATCCCTCAGCCAATACTTTACCAACGTTATACCATTTGCCTGTATCTAATGCTTCTTCAATCGCTTTTTTAAACTTAATCATCCAATCTACTATTTTTTGAATTGGTGTTAAATCAATTTCTTTTAAATCTATTTGTGGTACACCACTACCACTACCACTTGAATCATTATTACCAAAATCAATAGTATTTAAATCATCAAACTTAGCTAAATTTCCAAGTTCTTTAACAGCCTTTTTAGTGCTATCAGCATAACTACCCATTGCTTTACTATTTGCCCTTGCTATTAAATCAACACCGAATAAAACTTTAACCACTGAATATACAACTCTAACTAGTTGTTGGAAAAGATACATAACAAATTCAATAGCTGGTGCTAACTGAGCACCTAGTGCTCTCCATAAATTATCGAGTTGATTTGACAATGCCACATCCATATTCATGTATTCACTAACAGCTTTACGTGTTAAAGTAAACAATGTTCTAGTACCTAATAAAGATAATGTTAGTTGTTTAAATTTGCTATATAAACTACTAGTACTTTTACCAATAGCTTTTAATGTTGTATCAATTGTATTTTTCTTTACATTTTTAAATGCACTACCAACCGTATTAAGAGCTCTCCCTAATCGTGTAAACATAGATACACTTGATTTTGTTCGTTCTCTTATTTTGGTTACAGATACACCATACTTATCAGCTAAACCTTGTAGTGCTGAAAAACCTTGTCCTATCTGTTGCATTTTATTAGCAAGTGGTGTTAGAGCATCTGCTAAAGTGTTACTAACTCTAGTTAAATTTTCAAACACACCAGGGTCATTTAATTTGGAAAATGTATCCACAAGCTTTGCGATACTACTAGCAGCATTATTAAATCCTCTAGGATTTTCTATTGTTGCGAGAGCTTTTAATGGTTCAACAGCATCTGGTAATTTTTGTAATTGATTTACTATATTACCAATAGCACCGTCCTTAGCAACATTAGTTAATTCAGCAAGTGCTCTATTAACATAACCCAAACCAGTTGGTGTTTTTATCTTTGATAGTTCGTTTATATGTGGAACTACTTCCGATATATAACTCAAGTTATTTAAAGCACTACCAACATCCATGGTTTCATCTTTTAATTTTTTAAGCGTATTGATTGTCGAATTAAGACCCTTAGGAGACTGTACTTTTTGTAACTCACCTAGCTGTGTTACAATACCTTCTATTGATTCTAAGTTTTTACCAACCCCAGATAAACTAGCAGCGGATTTTGATAACGTTTCTAATGAAGTAGATAATGTACTCAAATTTTTAAAACCACCAGCTGTAGCATCTTTCAGTCCTCTGAGTGAAGTACTTAAACTATTTATTGTTTTATATGCACTACTAGCATTTGATTCTATACTAAATGATACAGTATCTAATGTTACTCCATTTGCCATTTTATCACCTCTTATCTATCTAAAAAGAATTACTAGCTATCTAATTCTTTTCTTGATTTTCAAAATGTTTTTTCGTAGCTCTAAACCAATTATTAAAATGAACCATTGCTATTAACTTATCTAACAAGTAGGGTTTTTCAGCATACGGTAGAGGTTTTGTTCCTTTTTTAGAAAAGGGATGTAGTATAGGAGAGCAATCTAAAATAGCCTCATACACGTACATCCCTGCCATCCAATTATTTTCGTCTTGTTGTTTTATTTTAATATTATAAGCATCTCTGTAGAATTTAACCATAAACGCAGGTCCATACCAGAAGTCATTATAGCTCATACCATAAGACATATAAATTGGACACGCTTCCTCAAAAGATTCTGTAAGAGAAATAGACTCTACTTTTGACCTTTCTTCTTTGGAGATAAGTCTACTATTTCCCATTCTGCGTTTCCCTCATCACCATCATCTGGCTCTGCGAATAAACTCTCATAAGTTTCTTGAATCATTGTAACTAAACCTTCAACAAGTTTTTCCTTGTTAGGGCATCTGTCATAGATTTCCTCAATTAATGTTGGTTTAGTTTTTTTATGATGTTTTAAAAACGCACCAGCAAAAGCCAAGTCGATATTACTCATTGGTTTTGCTAAAAAATCTTCAACAGAAAATCCATTAGCTTCTAAAGTTTTAATTGACATTCTGTCGTATTCCAATGTATATGGAACACTTTTATATGTTAAGTTAATTTTCGTATTCATTCATCTCAATCCTTTCAAATTACATACCAGTTGGTTTTGCAGCTTTAACTGGAGCACCTGTTGGTGTAATATAGTTAGTTATCTCTAATACTGAGTTAACAGCAGTTTCAGGTAATCCCATTGAACTTGGGTTTCCAGGGAAATAGAAAGCCTGTGTTAATCCAGGTATTACAATAGCAAACCATATAGCTTTATTATCAGCTTTAGCTGTTTCATAAGCAGTCATTAGAGCATCCCATTTAGTTATTAATTCTTCTGTTAAGTTGAATGTGAACTCTAAAGCTCCACCTAAATCTTTCAATCCATCTACATATGTTTTGTACTCTAGCTCATCTAAAGTAGTAGTTTCAATTGTATCTGGAGCAGGGTTCAAACTTGGTGTAGATTTGATTCCATATATTCTAGTATAACCAGTAGTAGGTCTTTCACCTGCTGTGGTTTCAGCACAATAGTGTAATTGAACACCAATTGTTGATAAATTAATAGCCATTTTAATACCTCCTATAAATCGTATTTGTATCTATTTCAACACAACAGTCGTATCTTAAATACCCAACTATAACATTGTCATCGTTAGGTAACGGAGCCATTGTGAGTGAACCTAATCTTTTAAGACATCTATATCTATCACCTTTAAGGTAATTATCTAAATACTCAGCTATTTGTCTTACATTTTGAATAGCTGTTTTATCAGATGATTGTTGCGATTCTATTGTAAATTGATAACCCAAATTAGATACTCTCTCTGTTTCATCGAAATATCTAGTAGCATCTGAATTTTCAATTTCTTCTAATATGATAGCTGGATAGGTCATCTTAGGATATCGTTCGTATTTTTCTTTAACCAATATTTTAGAATATTCTGGTAATGCAGAAAAATGTGTTTTGATATCATTTTTTAATTGATTAATTAATGTTATCATTTTAAATCACCTACCTTATCCTGTTTATCATACTATTAAATTCTTTTTCAATAATACTGTCTTTAATAAACTTAACATAAGTAGAAGCTGTGTACATTTGTTTACCAGATGGAATACCTTGAGTATGTCCTTTCTTATCGAAATACGGTTTACCTGCCATAGGTTTATAAACCCAATATAAGTGACCATCCTCGCCTCGTTTAATGTATGGACCACTGTTGTATGGATTCAAATGAGTTGTGGTTTGACCTTTTAACGGGTGAGCGTTTTTAGCACCCTCGGTACCTGTACCAAATTCATCATATACAGCGTTTGGTCCTTTTAATGCTACATAGCCTTTGGTTCCTTTATCTGTTATTCGATAAATAACTTGTGATTTTTGTAAACCAGATTGTGGTGCAATATTATTAGTTAAATTACCAATCTCAGCACCTTTTTTTGTCAATTGTTTTACAACAACCATTTCACTATTCTCGATATCAGTATGTAAACCATTGACTGTTTTTATTAAGTCATTAATACCATTGACACTTAAATCAATGTTTATTGCCATGTCTTACCACTCAACTTACTAAGAGTTATCTCAATAGCATTTAACGTTGCAAGTGGTTCATTAACAACTTCATAATTAGCATCAGTACATAAGTTATCAAAAGGTTCAGCTGGTGTAATATTGATATAAACTCTATCACCAGGATTAAATACATTTTCGTATTTTAAATCAGCTTTGATTCTCATGTGCATCGGATAATTTTCACCAAGAGCTATTAAATCACTATCACTATTTGTTGGTTGATAATTAATTTTAACAGGAATTGGTTCTTTATATTTTTCAATACCATTATCCTCATATTTATTACAAACATACAACAATCGTTTGTTTCTTTTTAAACAACGCATGATATCACCTACTTTATTAAAGGTATGATTTGTGAAATTAATTCTTTAGGGTAATCATTACCTGTATTATAATTTCTTACAATACCGTTTTCAGAATGAACTATCTCACCCTCAGCACCTATTTTAGCAATTGATGATACACACATTGGTATTATCAAATATTCATATTTTTTATCATATGTTTTTTCATCAGTTGGTGTAAAGTTACGACATTTATTTATCATACCTATAGCTTGGTTTATTTCATATAATAAATAATCATCAGAATAATTATCAAAATCTCTAGCTTTTTTAACATCACTTGAGAAAGTTAAAAGAGCTAG
>ERZ1034865.1266-NODE-1266-length-11619-cov-14.597717_pt1 | contig 11619 bp, 10 predicted proteins | sample MGYA00520632_ERZ1034865 | MGnify/ENA primary metagenome ERZ1034865 (study PRJEB33766, sample SAMN09781738) | gut metagenome | biome: gut microbiome | host: Homo sapiens | place: Madagascar | study: EMG produced TPA metagenomics assembly of the PRJNA485056 data...
ATGGGCAGAGGTGTGACTTGAGGTCATACTTCTCCAGTTCCTTCTTCACGATAGGATCATCGTTCCAGAAGATGAAGCTGTCTTCCTCTGTCTGGTTCTGTGTGATGCGCATCTTGGCATCGGTATAGTTCTGCATCTTGAACTCATAGCGGTCCAGATGGTCTGGAGTGATGTTGAGCAGGATTGCCACGTTGGCACGGAATTCGTACATGTTGTCGAGCTGGAAACTGCTCAGCTCGATGACGTAGTACTTATGAGGTGTCTCTGCCACCTGCAGCGCCAGACTCTTGCCGATATTGCCAGCCAGTCCTACATCGTAGCCTGCCGACTTGATGATGTGATAGATCAGCGAAGTAGTTGTGGTCTTGCCATTGCTACCTGTGATGCAGATCATCTTGGCGTCTGTATATCTGCCTGCAAATTCTATTTCGCTGATGATAGGAGTACCCTTTGCCATCAGTTTCTGAATCATAGGGGCTTCCTTAGGAATGCCCGGGCTCTTGATGACTTCATCAGCGTCTAAGATTTTCTCTTCAGTATGATGTCCCTCTTCCCACTCAATGCCGTGGTCGTCCATCAACTTCTTGTAGTTGTCCTTGATCTTAGACATGTCAGAGACAAATACCTCGAATCCCTCTTTCTTCGCCAGCACGGCAGCACCTGCGCCACTTTCGCCAGCTCCTAAAATTACAATTTTGCTCATTGTTGTATCTTTATCTTGTCAGGCTGATAAGAGCCTTTGTTTTATCTTATCTTCAATGTGATGATGGTGAGTGCTGCCAGGATGATGGTCACGATCCAAAAACGGATGGTAATCTTTGATTCGTGGTAGCAGTTGCGAGGCTTCTTCCACAGATACTTGCAGTCTGGATCTAGCTGGCTGTCCTGTGTACGGAAGTTGTCGTGGATAGGCGTGCGCTTGAAGATGCGCTGCTTGATGCCTCTGCGCTTACCCAGCTTGTAGTAATATACCTGCATCATTACGCTGAGGCTCTCTACGAAGAAGATTCCGCAGAGGATAGGCAGCATCAGCTCCTTGTGGATGATGATGGCGCCCACGGCGATGATACCGCCGATGGTGAGCGAACCGGTATCGCCCATGAACACCTGCGCAGGGTAGGCATTGTACCAGAGAAAGCCGATGAGGGCTCCGATAAAGGCACAGAAGAATACCACAAGCTCCTCGGAGCCTGGAATATACATGATGTTGAGGTAGGCGGCAAACTCGATGTGCGACGACACATACGCAAGAATGCCTAATGCCACACCTATGATGGCGGAGTTTCCGGCACACATTCCATCCATTCCATCGTTGAGGTTGGCACCGTTGGAAACGGCGGTAACCACGAAGATGGTCATGATTACAAAGAGAATCCAGCCTGCAGCTACCTTGTGCTCACCACAGAAGCTGGTGATGCTGGAGTAGTCGAGATTATGCCCCTTGATGAATGGTATGGTGGTTTTCAACGACTTTCGTGCCTCTGCACGATGCTTTACCACCGTCTCCTGTCCCTGACGTTCGATGGCGAGGTTCTCGTTCATCTTCACGTCTGGAGAAGCCCAGAGCACCAGACCTACGATGAGGCCGATACCAACCTGTCCTACGATTTTATATTTGCCCTTCAGTCCCTCCTTGTCGCGCTTGAAAATCTTGATGAAGTCATCCATACCACCGAGGAAACCAAGCCATACGGTAGTGATGATCATCAGGATCAGATAGATGTTGCGCAATCTGCCGAGCAGCAATACAGGTACGAGGATGGCCAGGATGATGATGACGCCACCCATGGATGGTACACCGATCTTCTTTACGCCGAATGGGTCGATGCTGGCATCGCGCTGGGTCTCGGTAATCTGCTTGCTCTTGAGGTACTTGATGAACTTCTCGCCAAACCATGCAGAGATGACGAGTGATAAAATCAGTGCGAGCAGGGCACGGAATGAAATGTAACCCCACATGTGGGAACCTGTGATGCCCCACTGCTCCAGAAATCTAAAAAGATAGTATAACATTTTTCTTCTTCTCTTTTTCTATTAGATGATAATACTACTTGTTGATACCGAAGATTTCGCGAAGCACTTCCTTGTCGTCGAAGTGATGCTTCACGCCCTTGATCTCCTGGTAGTCTTCATGTCCCTTTCCGGCAACGAGGATTACATCGCCCTTCTTGGCCAGCATGCAGGCTGTGCGGATTGCTTCCTTGCGGTCAACGATGCTGATCACCTTCTTCATCTGCTGGGCGTTGAGACCAGCCAGCATGTCGTTGATGATGTCCTGTGGCTCTTCGAAGCGAGGATTGTCGCTGGTGATGATAACCTTATCGCTCTGCTTGACTGCCTCTTGTGCCATCAACGGGCGCTTGCCCTTGTCACGGTTTCCACCGGCACCGCAGACGGTAATCACTTCGCCGCCCTTGCCGTCGAGAACCTCGTGGATGGCATTCAGTACGTTCTCCAATGCATCTGGTGTATGAGCATAGTCAACGATGGCTGTATAGCCTTCTGGCGACTGGATAGGCTCCAATCGTCCGCTTACGCTGTGAAGGGTACTCATCACAACGAGTACATCCTCCGGCTTCTTGCCGAGCATGACGGCTGCACCATATACGGCAAGCAGATTGCTTACATTGAATTTTCCGATAAACTGTACGCCTACCTCTCTGCCATCTATCTCCAGATACATGCCGCCGAAGTGACACTCCAGGATTCTTGCCTTGAAGTCTGCCATAGAGCGGGTAGAATAGGTCTTCACGGTAGCCTTGGTGTTCTGTACCATGATCATGCCGTTCTTGTCATCGGCATTGGTGATGGCGAAGGCAGTCTTTGGCAGACCGTCGAAGAAAGCCTTCTTGGCGTTGCGGTAGTTCTCGAATGTCTTGTGATAGTCGAGATGGTCGCGGGTGAGATTGGTGAACAGTCCGCCGGCGAACTCCAAACCGCCGATACGCTTCTGTGCGATGGCATGAGAAGAGCACTCCATGAAGGCGTACTCACATCCTGCTTCTACCATCTTGCCCAGCAGCATGTTCAGCTCGATAGGGTCTGGGGTAGTGTGGTCGGCAGGAATAGCCTCGCCCTCAATGTAATTGCAGACGGTAGAGAGCAGACCGCACTTATGTCCGAACTTGCGGAACATATTATATAATAAGGTGGCGATGGTGGTCTTGCCATTGGTGCCAGTCACGCCAACCAACTTCAGCTTCTTGGATGGATCACCATAGAAGAGTGTAGCCACTTTACCTACAGCATCTTCGGTAGATGCTACCTGAATGTAAGTTACGCCTTCGATTTTCTCCTCAGGCATATCCTCGCACAAAACCGACTTTGCGCCCAGGGCCAATGCCTTTGAAATAAACTGGTGGCCGTCAACCTGAGTGCCCTTGATAGCAACGAACAAGTGACCTTCCTTAATCTTTCGGGAGTCGATGTTTACGCCCGAAACCTCTACATCAGCATCACCGACAATCTGAATCGGCTCGATGTTTTTGAGTAATTCTTGTAACTTCATATTTAATATCTTTATGTATTTACACCTTATTATATATATTAGTTCAATTCGATGATACAGATGGAACCCTTCTTGACCGGTGTTCCCGGCATGAGACTTTGCTTGATTACCTTGCCTCTGCCATGAATCCTGGTTCTGATTCCTCTGCTCTCCATGCAGAAGATAGCGTCTCTGGCTCCCATGCCTGTAATATCCGGCACGGTGCTTTTGCCGTATTGCTTCTCTTTGAAAAGCTTGATGCTTCTGCTTCCTATGCGTTCTGCCTTGCCCCAGATAGGATTGCCGTTGGCGTAGCTTCCACTCCAGTTGGTGTTGGTCTTGATGCCCAGGTGGGTGAGTACGTAGTCGGCAGCCAGCACGTTTCCGTTCTTCACGTCCGGAACGAAGATGGAGGCTGAATCCTTGGCATCCTTCACGTCGAGTTTCAGGCTCTGTGCCATGATGCCTTCGGCAATGTCGTGGAATACCTTACCACTCATGCTTCCGCCGGAAGCTGGCAAACCTGATTTCTGAATGCAGACGATACAGCTGTAGCGCGGATTGTCGGCTGGGAAGTAGCCGGCGAAGCTCACCAGATAGTTGGTAATGCCGTTCTTGTAACCGCCGGCTCCCTTGGAAACCTGAGCCGTACCGGTCTTTCCGGCAACCTTGAAGTTAGGCGAACCGGCTTTTTTGCCCAGTCCCACGCTAACCACCTGTTCCAGGATGGTCTGTATCTTCTTGATGGATTGCGGCTTGGCTATCTGTTCGCGCATCACCTCTGGCGGGAACTCCATGATGGTTTCTCCGTTCTTCACTACCTTGCTCACGAATCTAGGACGCATCATCTTACCGTTGTTGGCGATGGTGTTGTAGAAGGTGAGGGTAGAGATTGGTGGCACCTGCGTCTCGTATCCGATACTCATCCATGGCAAGCTGGTCTTTGCCCAGTTGTCATACTGCCCGTGGCTGTTTCTGTGCGGCATTCGGATTCGGGCAGGAGTAGCTCCCACCAGCGGAATCTTCAGGTCGTCGTGCAGACCGGTGCGATAGATGCCCTGTACGAATTTCTCCGGACAGTTGCGGTAGTGGTCGTCGATGATTCGGCTCACACCGATGTTAGAACTGTACCACAGTGTCTTTGCGAAGGTCAACATTCCATATCCGCCCTTTCGCCAGTTATGATCCTTCATATCTCGTCCGTACATCTGCCAGACACCACATCCCGTTTCCACGTGACAGGTAGTATCTACCACGCCGTCATCGAGCGCTACGAGCAGCGAGGCTGGCTTGAATACCGAACCAGGCTCCAGAAGGTCGCTCACGGCATGGTTGTGAATCTCTCTGTATTCGCCATCGAAGCATTTTTCCATGTTTACAATGGCCTTGATGTCGCCGGTTGGCACATCCATCACGATGGCTACACCCACGTTGGCATTGATTTCCTTCAACTCTTCGATGAGTGAGCGCTCGGCAAGATCCTGCATGCTCACATCGATGGTGGTAACGATGTCGGCACCGTCGATAGGAGGGGTGTCGGTGATGTCGAGGAACTTGTTGCGCACCTTGCGGCGATGCACGATACCATTGGTTCCGCGCAGGATGGAGTCATAGCTCAGCTCCAGTCCGAATCTGGCGGTATCCTTGGCACCAAACATGGCTCCGATGGTTCTTCCTGCCAGCGAACCGTAGGTGCGGGTGCGGGCATTGTATTCCTCCCAGTGGAATCCGCTCTTGTAGGGAGTGAGGCGGAAAATTGGCAGCGCCTTCACCTCGGTGAAGGTGTTATAGTCGATACGACTTCCATATACCGCCCAGTGGCGGCTCTTCTTGCCGCGTCCCTCTATGAGATGGCGCTTGAATTCCTCTGCTGTCTTCTCCGGGAATATCTTGTGGAGTCCCTGGCAGATGGAATCCTGCTTGGCATCCCAAAGCGAGTCGTTGCCGGCTTCGGTCAGTGCCTTGAAGTCCATGAATACCTTGAATTCAGGCAGCGAACTCGCCATCAGCTGTCCTGCGCAGCTCAGGATGTTGCCTCGGTTAGGCTTCACGGTCACGGAGTCTCTCTTCTGTCGCTCGGCAACCTGCATCCAGTAGTCGTGCTTAGCCGTCATGATGTAGAGTGCTTTTCCTACGATGGCGGTGGCAATCAGGGTCATGATGATGGCGATGGCACTATAGCGCGGCATTACTTTCTTATGCTCAAACTTGCTCATTCTTCTGGTATGTTTATGATGTAAGGAGGTTGTGTGGCGATGTGCAGGGTGCTGTCCTTGCTGTGTTTCAGTATGTCGAGCACATTGCTTTCACGACTCTTCTCTGTTATCTGACTGCTGGTTGACAGTGCTTTGTATTTCGTGTCTTGCAGCTCTTTTTGCAGTTGATCCAATTCGATGAGATCCTTCTGGATGCTGTATCGGTTGGATATGTAGATAATGATGAAAACCACGATGAGCATGAACAGCCATATCTGCTTTCTGATGATTTGTGCGGTGAGGATGTCGCCACCCAGAATCTTGCGCAGTGTGAAGCTGGCAGAACCCGACACTTCCTCCTCGATGGCCTGCTTGGCAATCACTTCCTTGAGCGAAGCCTGCGGAGCCGGTTTGGGAGCTTCCGGCTGCGTCTTCTGCTCTTCAGCCGGGATGCTTGTTTCTGGTTTTTCTTTATCTTGTTTCATTTTCTATTGCATTACATGATTGCAGTTACATGATAATCTCATTTACTCTATTTCTTTTCTGCGATTCTCAGCTTGGCGCTGCGGCTTCTCGGGTTTCTCTCCTGCTCATCGGCATCAGGGATGATGACCTTGTTGTTGACAAGCTTGAAAGGCGTCTCGATTCTTCCGAAGAAGTCCTGTTCTACCTTTCCCTCAGGATTGCCCGCCTTCATCATGTTCTTCACGATGCGGTCTTCCAGTGAGTGATAGGTAATCACCGAGAGTCTTCCTCCCGGCTTGAGCAGTTCGGTGGCAGAGCGGAGCATTTCTTTCAGGGCATCCATCTCGTGATTCACCTCTATGCGCAGTGCCTGGAAGAGCTTGGCCATCTCCTTCTTCTCCCGCTCTCGCTTGAAGAGGGGTTCCACGGCAGCCATGAAGTCCTTGGTGGTCTTGATAGGGCTTGCGGCTCTTGCCTTAACTAGGGCAGAAGCGATGCGGCGGGAATTCTTCAGTTCGCCGTAGAGATAGAAGATGTCGGCAAGTGCCTCTTCCTCGTATTCGTTCACAATGTCGGCAGCAGTCTTCCCGGCTCTCTTGTTCATGCGCATGTCGAGAGGAGAATCAAAGCGGAAGGAGAATCCGCGGGTCTCGTCGTCGAAATGATGACTCGATACACCGAGGTCGGCGAGTAGTCCGTCCAGTCCCTCCACGCCATAGTATCTCATCCAGTTCTTCAGGTATCTGAAGTTGGAGCATACAAAGGTGAAGTTGGGATTTGCCACCACGTTGCGCTCGGCATCAGCGTCCTGGTCGAAGCTGTAGAGATGTGCTCCCTCGCTCAGGCGGGAGATGATTTCCCTGGAATGTCCTCCACCGCCGAAGGTAACATCTACATAGATGCCGCCTGGCTGGATGTTGAGTCCGTCAACGCTCTCCTTGAGGAGCACGGGTACGTGATATGTTTCTGCTGTCTTGATCATTCTTCTTGATTCTTTTTCTTTTGTAAGTTACTTATTTTTAACTTGTTTCTTTCACGTGCATGTACTTATATACAACGCGTATGTACCTATTTAATAGGAATTCGGCTCCAAAGGTACATAAAAATCCTCACATAGCTCCATGTTTCCCCACAAATTTTATGAAACGGGCGCAAAAAAATGATTTTTTTCATTTTACGCTCTTTATTCGCTGGTATCTGGTAATTCGCGAAAAACGATGTTTTTTGTCTTGATTTCTCTCGAAAAGGTGGAAAAATGCACTATTTTTTAGCTTAATTGATAATTTTTCGGGAAAAATGACTCATATTTAAAAAAGAAAAACTAACTTTGCACGTACTTATTAGGTTTACTGAAAATGAGTGGTTCAATAGAGAAAACGATAGACATAGAAAAGATACTGAAGAACAAGATGGGGAGCAAAGCTAAATTTGTTCCCCGATTCCTCGTGTCTTGGCTAAAAAAGATTATACACGAAGACGAAGTGAACAAGTTCTTGTGGGAAAGCCGAAACCTCTCCGGTACAGAGTGGCTTACAGAATGTGTGCGCTATCTGAAGATGGATGTAGAAATCGTAGGCTTGGAGAATTTGCCGGATAAGAATGATGGAAAGCTCTATACTTTCGTGTCTAATCATCCGCTGGGTGGACAGGACGGCGTGTGCCTCGGCTCCATCATCGGAACGCATTACGATGGTAAGTTCCGTTATCTGGTCAACGACCTGCTGCTCAATCTCCCGGGCTTGAAGCCGGTGAGCATCGGTATCAATAAGACCGGCAGACAGAGCCGTGACTTCCCTCGCATGGTAGAGGCTGGATTCCAGAGCGACAACCACATGCTGATGTTCCCTGCGGGATTGAACAGCCGCAAGCAGCCTGATGGCAGCATCCGCGATTTGCCTTGGAAGAAGACTTTCATCTCCAAGAGTGTGGAATATCAGCGTGATGTGGTGCCTATCTATTTCGGTGGTCAGAACTCCGAGCGATTCTATCGCATCGCCAGGTTCAGCGATAAGCATCTGCCTTTCAACCTTGCCATGATGTTCCTCGTGGATGAGATGTACAAGAATGTGGGCAAGCATTTCCGCATCGCCATCGGCAAGCCGATTCCTTGGCAGACTTTCGATCACAGCAAGTCGGCTACAGAGTGGGCGCAGTATGTGAAGGACAGAGTTTACGAACTCTAGTGAGAACCCCTTTTACAGTGAGCAATCATAGAAAAAGTAAGAGAAATAGAACAAGATAATTATCGATATTATATAGAGAATTATGGAAGAAGAAATCATCCAACCGATTGACCGCGAACTGCTGAAGAGCGAGTTGACTCCCGAGAAGCAGCTTCGTATGACCAACAAGAGTCATAACGAAATCTATATCGTTACGGCTAATGATTCGCCAAATGTATTGAAGGAAATTGGTCGCCTTCGTGAAATCGCTTTCCGCGAAGCAGGTGGTGGAACGGGTAAATCGATGGACCTTGACGAATTCGACTTTGGTGACAACTGCTACAAGCAGCTTATTGTCTGGAATCCAGATGCTAACGAGATTATCGGTGGCTACCGTTATCTCCTGGGCAAGGATTGGGAACTTGATGAAAAGGGGCAGCCTAAGCTTGCAACCAGTCACATGTTCCACTTTTCAGATAAGTTCCTGAAGGAATACATGCCATATACTGTGGAGCTGGGCCGTTCGTTCGTCTCTCTCGAGTATCAGAATGTGCGCAAGAATACCAAGAGTATCTTTGCTCTCGACAATCTCTGGGACGGATTGGGTGCCCTTACCGTGCTCTATCCGGATGTAAAGTATTTCTTCGGCAAGATGACGATGTATCCTTCTTACATCCGTCGTGGCCGCGATATGATTCTCTACTTCCTCAAGAAGCATTTTGATGACAAGGAGAACCTGGTGATTCCGATGAAGCCATTGAAGTTGGAAACTCCTGAGAGCGAGATGGCAGCTATCTTCACGGAAGATGATTTCCGTGCTGACTATCGCATTCTGAATCATGAGATTCGCCAGCTCGGTTTCAATATTCCTCCTCTGGTGAATGCCTATATGAACCTCAGTCCTACCATGAAGCTCTTTGGTACAGCCATCAATTATGGCTTCGGCGATGTAGAGGAAACGGGCATTCTCATTGCCGTGGATGAAATCCTGGAGGAGAAGCGTATCCGCCATATCAACAGCTTTATTGAGGAGCATCCTGAGGCGCTGAAGATTACAAGCGGTGCCAACAAGATTTTCTACAAGGAAAAAGAATAGTATTTTCTAATTTACTCTTCACCCTTCACCGGGATGGTATAAGGTATTGTAAATTAGATGATTAGGCGGGTGAAGAGTTGAGCTGACTCTTCACCTCTCTTCACCACTCTTCACCCATATTATTTTAGAGGAAAAGAATATCAGAGAGGCAATGGGTCCGTCATCAATGAAGACTAGGCTTTGTCATCAATGAAGACCAGGCCCTGTCATCAATGAAGACCAGATCTTGGAATAAATGATAGCTGAACCTCGCGATAAGTGAAGAGTGGTGAAGAGTGGTGAAGAGTGAACCACCACTCTTCACCGCCCACACCCCCAGTGTTTATAGGGGTTTCAGCCGATTTGGTGAAGAGTGAAGAGTAAAAACGAGAGTAGTCTTTTTACAGATAGTTCAGCTGAATTTTATCTCCCGACGTATCGTTTTGTGCCTGGCAATGGCACAAAGTTGCCCTGGTAAAGGGCAATATCTTGCCATAACCAGGCAGTAAATGGAATAAGGCAAAGAATGCCAATATTCCATTATACGGGGTGTTCTTAAAATGAATTGCAATATGGACAGAAAATTATCAATCAGATTTTATAAAGACCGGGAGGTAAGAGCGGTTTGGGACGGGGAACACAACAAGTGGTGGTTCTCCGTACTGGATATTATCGGCGTTTTGAACGAGCAGGATGATTATTCCAAAAACCGTAATTACTGGAAGTATCTGAAGACTAAGCTGAAGAAGGAAAATACTGAGTTGGTTAGTACCACTAACCAACTGAAAATGCAGGCAAAGGATGGTAAGATGTATAAGACAGATGTCCTGGATAACGAAGGCATTATGCTGCTAGCCAGGAACTTTCCTAATAATAAGGCTGCTGACTTTTTGGATTGGTTTACCTATAGCGATAATACCATTGATGGGCAGAGTCGCAAGAAAGCATACACTCTTTTTGAGAGTGAATTGATCAATTCCATTACAGAAGGCTCTGTCAAAGGTTTGCAGCAGATTCATGCTTTCCTCTTTGGTGGTCTATACGATTTTGCAGGACAGATCCGAACTGTGAATATTGCAAAGGGCGGTTTCCAGTTTGCTATGGCGCAATATCTCCCACAAACACTTGCAGGAATCGAACAGATGCCGGAAAGTACGCTGGATGAAATCATCGACAAATACGTAGAAATGAACATCGCTCATCCTTTCCGTGAGGGAAATGGTAGAGCTACGCGCATTTGGCTTGACTTGATATTGAAGCGTAGGCTGAAAAAATGTGTGGATTGGAGCCTTATTGACAAGAATGATTATTTGGCTGCGATGACACAGAGTGTTGTTGATAGCAGTCGCATCAAACAGCTTATTTCCAATGCTTTAACTGATAAGATTGAAGACCGTGAGGTCTTTATGAAGGGCATAGACTATTCTTATTACTATGAGCAGGTGGATGAATAAGTAAGACTAAAAAATAACACGGACAAATTCAATCTGTCCGTGTTATTTTTTTTCTTTGCTTTTTATTTCTATGTTTTCCACCTCGGAACTCATAGACTTAGAAGCCATAAAACTATGAGTTAGATTCGTAATCATGTATAATATGGCTTAATGTAGTTTAAATGTTTCCGAAAAAATACTCGTTTAAAAAAAGTCTTTATACTTTTATACCTGAAATGCAAAATGAGGCAAATAATTGCAGCTTTCTTTCGTCTTGGTGCAATAAATGCTTGCCATCATTTACGCAAAAGTATGTTTGATTAAAAAGTAGTATTATGAGAGAGTTTATCATTACAACTGCTGTGTGTCTTTCGGCAATGTCTCAGATGATGGCACAGAACATTTCGGGAAAGATTGTAGATGCCAAGGGAGAGCCTTTGGCCTTTGCAAATGTAGTGCTCCTAAACCGTCAAGATTCAACATTCGTCAATGGGGCTGTGAGTGGAGAGAATGGTTGCTTTTCCATCGACTCCTCTTGCAACGGTGGAATAATCAAGGTAACTTCCGTAGGATATAAGACAGTCTTCGGAGTAACCTTAACTTGTTGTCGGAAGAATTAATACTATAAGCCGGGGAAGCCTATATCTTCAGTCGCACAACAGCTGTTGTGCGCTTGCATAACAGCTGGTGGGCGATGAGTTATTGGATATAACGGATGCTTGACATTACTCATCAAGCATCCGTTTAGCAAATCACCTACTTCATTTTCCACCCATCAATGGTTCCCGTCTTCGATGAGAAG
>ERZ1034865.1268-NODE-1268-length-11617-cov-91.599550_pt1 | contig 11617 bp, 16 predicted proteins | sample MGYA00520632_ERZ1034865 | MGnify/ENA primary metagenome ERZ1034865 (study PRJEB33766, sample SAMN09781738) | gut metagenome | biome: gut microbiome | host: Homo sapiens | place: Madagascar | study: EMG produced TPA metagenomics assembly of the PRJNA485056 data...
TCAGTTTTTAGAGATTCTGAAAAACTCGAATAAAGCATTTGAACTATGTTCTTATGTCTCCGTCAATCGCCGGTGTTCTTCTTTACGTGTAATTCTATTTTAGGAAATAGCACACGCGGGCCATCCATGCCCCACTGTTTCATCTTTATAGTCTCGCGGCAAGGGGTTTCGCAAAGACTATCTTATTATATCATATAAAATTTCATATGTCTATAATAAAGATTTGACCTATAAATCTTCAATTCCCTCAAAAAATGTTTTCTTGATTTTCTCAGCGAATTGAGCCTTAGTGCCTTTTCGAGAAATAGTAAATTCATCACAGATTTCACTTATCTCTTCATAGACATTGAGAACTTGATTATGAAGTTCAGAATACCAACGCTCATAATCATCTACATCATCCTTGTGAACATAGAATCCTCTATCTATATCCTCTTTTTCAGGAAAGATGCTATAAGCAATCTCGTCATAATCCAGGCCATTAGAAGAGAGATAATCTTTGAACGTATCTTCGCTATAAATCAGCGTCCCATCTTTTGCGGTCATTACGTTCATATTGATTACCTCTCTCTCGATTTGATATTTATATTATATCATCTCTAAAAACAGGAGTCAACTAAATAAAAGAAATTGGCTTCCATTGATTCTTGGCAGCAGCCTTAGCGCTACTCTTATTGAATTTCTCAGTGTCAACAGCAGGAGTCTTTTTAGGCTCCTTCTCATTAGATGGACTAGACTTGAGTAAATCAAAAAAGTCAAGGCCAAAAGCTGCCTTGATAAGGTTCGCGTAATGGTCTTCTTCGTCATCTTCTTCTGCATCGCAACAATCACAGCAGCCACAACTATGGCATTCATCAGAAGCATCTTCATTTTCATACTTTAGCAGTTGTTCCATACGAGCCTTTAGGTCCGCATTTTCCTTTTCAAGCCTTGCGATTGCTTCTTCTTGCGTTTCTTTCTTGTTCTCTGTAGCTTTGGCAAGTCGGTCAATAAACTCGTCAAAAACATCCCAAGCGACATTTTCCATATCATCGCCGCTCTTTTCAACAGAAATGTCAATGTTCTCGGTGTCCTTCATATGAACTCCGCATTCTACGGGGCCATCTTCGTTGGCAACGAATGAAACGTTTAGATTTAGTCCATAGCTCATTTCTTTTATTCTCCTTTTGGTCCTTTTTACACAATTTCTCTTTCTAAAATAAAGAAAGAGTATCCTTTCGAATACTCTTATATTATACTATATTCTATTTTATATGTCAATAATTTTTTAGTACCAACCATGGGATTGCCAGAAGGACATAGCTCCATCCCAGCCCCCGTAACGATTATTTACATATTCTTCAGCTACACGGTCTTGATTCTCAGGAGATAAGTCGCCACCAAGATAAGAAACATCTAGCTGATAAGCGCCATAATAACGACCATTAGTAGCAGTATAACTACCGCCACTTTCATGATTGATAATCCATGCTTTAGCACTAGAAGCATCACCGGACCAGGTAGATGCCTGCGCAATATTGTTAGCATGAATAGAAGAATAAGTATTATATCCAGTAGAAGGAGAATTATCTACATAAGATACTGCGGCCTGTGCTTGCGCAGCTTGAGCTTCTTCTTGACGCTCAGTTGCCATTGCTTGCCACTCGTCAATCTTTGGAGTAAGAGTATTTAGCTTACCAAAGCTATCGCTACCTTCCAAAGATACAGCTAACTCTTCGATTGCGGCCAATTCTTCTTCATCAAAATAATCAGCGTAATCTGTCGCAATCATGCGTGCGTTGTTAGCATATTCCGCACGAGAAATTTGAAGCGCTTCAAACCACTCTTTTAGATTCAAATATCCTTCTTGAGCGTAAGTAGCTTTTTCATAAAGAGTGGTATCCACCTTTTGTACTAGCTCAGCCGTATTGTTTGCGGGCTGAACTTCTGCTTCTGCTTCAGCAGGATGAATAATATTGTAAAGAACAATACCCATAACAACAGCTAAAGCCATTAGTGAACAAGCAATAACGATTAGTGCTTTCTTTTTAGTTTTCAATTTGATACCTTTCCAAGACAACACTTATTTATAAGAATAAATAAGATTACTGTTGTCTTTTCTATTCTCTCTTATAAGACTACAAAAAGAAAACAACTGCTAATCATATGTGATTTTTCCTCTATTTACATTACTCAGAATTGCCCACTTTCTCTTCTTCCAGTAGAACAGATGGATTCAGCTGATAGCAAGCATTAGCTTCCATCCATACAAGCGGCAAATCTAGTTTTTCAAATATTTCTTTATAAACCTCTACCTTATCATCATTCTTATCTACGATTGATAAGAAAGAATTGATTTTGTCGTATTGCTGAATACCCATCTTGATAGGACTATTATTCCTGAATCGCTTGCGGACAATGCCAAGTTTAGCTAGTTTTTGCGCACTCTCGTACATATTCTTACACTTATTACAAATGCGGCCATGGTCACACTTACGATTACAATTCATACGATATAAAGAATAATCTTGTTGAAGAGTCAAATTATCTAGCAGATAAGATACATCATCATTGATTTCATTTAGAGGGCCAAGCCATTCTTTTTGCTCAAAGAAAGCCCTATACAAAACATTATGCTTATTCCACGCATACGGCTTGCCGCAATCAAACTCAAAGCAATCAAAATATTTCTTTAGATAGTCAATATCATTAGGACGATAAATAATATCATCAGAATTACTGCCACGAGTTGGAGTTGTCATAGGAATTCTATTTAGAACTGTGCGCATTCCAATATCGTACTTATCGCAGATACGTCGCACATCATCTAAACAATAGCACAAATCATCCGCGATATAAATATCAGTCATTCCAAGATTTATAAAACTCTCCAGTAGAGAGAAAGAATATACGGGATATTCCATGCTACCAAAGAACTTGATATTGTTCTCCTTCATTTCTTTTGCTTTTGGAAAGTCTTGCGCTGCCAGCCGCACGAATACATTATCTGTTACTTTATTGATGATATTTAGATGCGAGATATTGATACCAGATTTGAATTCTAAATTGATTCTTACATCTGGAAATTGGTCAATAAAATCTAAGAACTTATCTAACTCTTTTTCTCGCTTATCATCATATGGAATATTGAACTCAATATCTTTTCGTTCATTCCATTTCAGATTATCCAAGGCAAAAGGAATAGCAATGTTACTCAAAACTAATACGTCCTTCCTTCTCACATTTCTCACAATTTACATATGGACCATGTGATTCATATTTTTGTTCCTCAAGATTATTATATTCTTCAGAGCCTTCTGGATATTGTGGGTCCATTAGCTCGCCACACAGCATACAATTAGCACGTCCTGATACGCATAATAAATTACAATCTTCTACCGGATTCCTATAACAATAATAATTTGTATCTATATCACTTACTATGTCGTTATACATACCATAGGTATATGGAATAATTAGCCCATAGGAGTCTGTTATATCAGGATAATAAAAAGTGCCTTTTCTTGCGTCATCTGAATCTTTGATTAGAGTTAGCGTTACATCATCAAAAGGACAAGTCATTTCATAGTCCCATTTTAGATTATTATACACTAAATTTTTGAGTTCGTCAAGTCCCGCAAGCGTCAAATCTTGACATTCATAAGGATATGGCTTCCCTGAGAAGAGAATATCTTGATTCACATAATATAAACTACGCCATTGCTTATTGTCAATAGTAGGATATTCTTCAGAAAATGGCGTATCGCTCTTTAGATACCCTACAACAGCGCAATCACTGTTCATCATTTCCAAGGTACCGCCGCAATAAGAACCAGTGCGCCAAGACATACAACTAGTCCAATTGCAATTATTATCGCTCATAGTCATATAATCAATAGGATGAATTGATAATATAAAAGTCCCTTTGATACTGCGAACAGTAGAAATATCACTAATCTTATTGCGAAAAATCTCAAAGTCATTTTCAAAAGGAAAATCAAGAAAATTATTCAACTTTTTTAGTGCCTTGATAATCTTTGTACCTTGCTTTAGTTTCAGTTCTTTTCCATTAGATTCAATGAGATAATCTTGCTCAAGATGGCCTGCAATAAAATTGTTGTATAAAAAAAGAGTTTGAATAGAACGCTTAGAGGCCCATTCCATATCACATTTTTCAGTAATCCATCGAGCCAAATAATTGATATACCCACTTTTTAGATTAGTGCTTTTCTCGCCATATACATCTCGCAAATTTAGTCCAATAGGAGAAAAAATTTTCTCAAGATTAGTGATGATGATATAGTCTGTCATTTCTACTTCTACTGGAAATTCAATCTTTAGTTTATTCCCAAAAACACGAAATAGATAATTATTCTTTGCTTCATTCCAGTAACGCAGAGATTTCTTCAAGTCTCGCGGCCTAGCTTTGCCTTCAAGGCCAACATTTGTAATCCAGTTTTCTATATCAACTTTATCTTGCTCAGAGAGTAGGTCATATGGTAACAATATTTTCCTCCAATGTAAAGAAAGCCCGGTAGTAATACCGGGCTATAAAGTTTTAGTATACTTCAATTTCATCAAGACGATTGATTAGATAACGAGGAAGGTCAACGTAATCAACATCAAACTTTTCCAAAACTTCGCCCAATTCTTCTGTAGAAATTGGTTCTTCATACCACTCATGGATATAGTCAATCGCATCATTTACTTGTGACTCAATAATTTCTTCTTCAATTCCAAAATATACTGGAGAATCCAAAGAAAGTTCAGGAGTAAAATTCATATCCATTTAGCACCTTCCTACAGTGCGGCCATTACGCACATTATAAGTGTCTATACGAACATCATATCCAATAACATCAGGATAGTTGTCAACAACATAACGAAGACACTTAGAAATCCCAACATCGCCTGGGCGATATAGGTAAATCTTTTTGCGTACCAGATTATGGCCCCAAGCTTCAGAGATAATAATGACTGTATTTGCTTCTTCTGGGCAATAAACTTCTTTGAGTTCACGCATAACTCTTCCTCTCTCATTTCCTAACAATAATATTATAACGCATTATTATCCAGAAGACAAGTCTAATATTGATAGATGTTCTGCGGATAGAACTCATTACGTACATCAATGACACTAGGCGTGCGGCCAGTGTCAAGTACATAATTATATACAAAGTCCGGCAATTGTTCAGCCATTACATCATCGTCAATACGCTGCTCATAATTCTTGATTTCATTAGGATACTTTCCCTTACCAAGCTGGTCTATGACAGAGCGAACACGCTTCCAATATTTATACCAAGGAAGTTTCACCTTGAACATAAAATTATTCTTGTCTCGAACAACATACCCTTCAATATGAAGGTCAGCAGACTCCTCAATAAGAAAATGTTTCAATTCACTAAAGCTATAAAAATCCCTAATTACAGTCTTGGACATAAGATTGAAACGACGAGCAAAGTTTTCAAGATAATGATAATTCATAGGCTTGAATTCTTGAGTATTATGAATCAAGTCAAGAAGGATAACATGGTCAGTAGGGTACTCGACAATATGCGGGTCATCAAGGCTAATCACCTCAAAGACAGCAGACATATTTTCCTTGCATAGCGTCTTAGCGATTTCGCCACAACTATATTCTCCAACTCGATTCATGAAGATACGCTTGAATTCATCAACATACCAACCATCCATACAAGACTTGGTATGAAAATCAAGAACATATTCATCGTCCTCAAAATGAGCAGACAGAATACCCAAGAATCCATTATACTTGAAAGCTACCTCGGCAGGGAATACAAGAGTCTTTCGAAGAGCTTCCCACTCAGTCTCAGGACGTTCGCCTACAGCGAAGAATTTGTCATAAGAACGAGCAACAATATCACCCGTATCCTTCACAAACAGTCCCCTTGCCTTGCAAACGAAACCTTCATCCCATTTTTTCTTTTTGAAAACTTTTTTACTATAATTCAATGAATATATATCATTTCCAACATTTTTTACAATAATGTTTTCATCATTGAACATATTTTTCAGGATATCGTTCATAAATTATCTCTTTCTTCAAAGAATTTGCTAAAGTGTCTAATATTTTTTGAACAGAATCTTTATATGAAAAAACCAGAAGTTTTATATTATTTTTATTACAAAAATCAGTCTTTAGACAATCTCTATATTTATATTCGCTAAACGACTCTTCTCCGCCAAAATGTTCTATCGGTTCATAATGTTGAATTCCATTATATTCAATACAGCAATTATAATCAGGTAAGTAAAAATCAAATCGTAGATAATAATTTGTTTTCGGATTTTTGCAATCATCAAAAGTTTTTTGCTCTTCGAAAGAAATACTATTATTTTTTAGAATGTCTGCTATAAGAAATTCTCCTTTTGATTTGTTAGAGCATCCGCAACTTTTTATATATCCTAATTGACCTTGTGTTATATAACAAATATTTCCACAATCACACTTACATTTCCATACTATGCTTCCATTTTTTCTTTCATTCGTTGGTTCTAACGCAGTCAGGAAGAAAAATTTTTTACCACTCATATCTACTTTACGTTTTTCAATACTTTCTTTCAATAAACACCCACATGATTTTTTATATCCTCTTACTAGATTGTCACTTTTTACATTTATTATATTTCCGCAATCGCATTGGCACTTCCACACAGATTTATTTATTTTTACAGGCAAATCTACAAGCTCCAAAACAGTAAGACGACCAAATCTATCTCCCTTATGTACTGGGTGATTTTTACATCCACAATGTTTTGTATGTCCACCTCTAACGTTATCTAAATATGCTTCAAAATTACAACCGCATCCTGGACATTTGAATAGCGCTCTTCTTGGCTGTCTCAATTTAGGATTATGTGGTAATTCTTTGATAAAAGAAACGCCATATTCTCCTATTATATCCCCTTCTTTATATTGAATCCCTTTATAAGGATTTTTATTACAACCACAACTTTTAGTTCTATTTCTTACAACGCTTCTGATTGATGTTTCAAAATTTTTATTACAAAATGGGCATATAAAAAGACCTTGTCTTTCTTTTTGCGCTCCATAATATTTTGGTTCAATTTCTTCTAAAAAGATTATTCCATTAGGGCCAATACTATCACCACTATTATACTCTTCTTTATTGTATTTCATATTCACATCAACTCTTTTCTACTGATGAATATAATTATATCATATGAAAATTTATATGACAATAAAAATAAAGGCTCACCCTTTTATAGAGTGAGCCTATCCAAAAGAAAGGAACTACTATTAGTAATGATTATTGATATAATCAACGAGAGTATTGCCGTTCTCAAGGAATGGAATAAATTCAAATACCTTATCATTCAAGGTAGTTGAATAATGAAACTTATCATTGACAGGGAAACATTGCGTTGAATAATTTCCAAGGTCAAAAGAATAAATCTCAGCTCCGTCACAATACTTTCGATATGCTTGCTCAGGATTTCCCCTGGTATAATAACAGTTAGTCATTACCTGCATATCAGAGATAATAAAAATGCGGTCATAGTGCGTGCCACGAAGCTGTTCCATAGCAGGAACAATATCAGTGCCATAGCCGCAATTTTCATTGTCGCACATCTTCTCGATAATAGTAAAGACAGTATCAAACTTACTGAACTCTTTACGAAGAGCGTTGTTACCAAACTTTACAAAATCAGCGTCTTGAGCGATATAAAGAACTGCCGCATAGCAAGCGCCAACTTCTTTGATTGTAATGTTAGACTTGAAAGAAATTGTATCTTCCATAGAGCCAGACACATCTAGTAGGACAGCAGACTTTCCCTCAATTGGAGGAACGTTACAGCAAGAAATGAAAAACGCTTTATCTAGAGCTTCTACAACTTCAGCATTTGTAGTACCCATATTTTTATATGCGCAATAAATTTGATAAGGAAATACCTTAGACTTGAGAATCTTCTGATTATTAGTCAATTGTGGCACGAGATACTTATGAATCCAATTAGCGCCAAAGATGTAATCGTCAAAATCGTTGACAGCGCTTATGATATTGCGTAGATTGCGGATTAGTGCAAGATAACCAAGTTTTCCTTCTTCGACAAGACGAATCCACTCATTGCTCTTCTCTTCTGGAGAAGCAGTAGAAATTGCGACTTCCCAGGTATCAGGATTCTCAAGAGTGCCCCTCTTGTACTTATCAATGGCCGCAGAATTAGCATGAGTGATATTGATAAGGTCGAACATATTGTAGTTCTTGTTATTCAGCTTATACTTACCAATCTGATATTCATCAAGACCAGAGAGATAATCCCGCGCACCATTGACCATCGCATGAGAACGCTTCTGACCGAGCTTATCAATGACAGCAAACGTTTCAGCAACATCATCAGGACGATAGAACATGTCTCGAATTGCTTTACGTTTACCCTCAAACTTCTGAGAGTTTACCATAGCACCAACAATGTGGGTCACAGAACGCATGCCAAGTTCATTTCGTGCGAACTTTGCGGCCTTAGCTACAAATTCGGGGCCATACGCATTACCAACCTGATTAGTGAGGTCAATAAAACGAGACATCTGCTGTTGAGAAGATTCATAGAATCCATCTTCCATGTAGGAAGAGAATAAAAAATTTAGCCAGTCCTGAGCCGGGTCCTTCTTGTAACCTTTGCCACCTTCATAGGTACGAAGATTCTGTTTAGTAGATTCATTGAACTTGGACATATAAAGCACCTTTCAAAATCGAAAATCTTTATTGAGGATATACAGCAATCATAGTCTCAATGACAACAACGATAGAATCCTCAATACCATCAACGACTTATAAACAAAAACAAGAATATCGGGAAACAGTATGTAGAGATGTTGCCCAAGCAAAGGTCGTAAAGCCGACGATACAGGAATCGAACCTGTGAAGTAACTCTACATCCATCACCGATATTCCTAATAGAAGCATATTGGTAATATTGATTACTGTGCTTATTTTACTGGCGCTCTACCAACTGAGCTACAACCCATGATACCTCATGGGCAGGTTGGGCTTGAACCAACGACAGACAGCCTATTTCAATTAGAAGTAACAGTAATGCCAAAACACAATATGCTTCTATTAGAATACAGAAATAAATTTTTCCTGATAAAAGCATATTGGAAATAATGAAAACTCTAAAATAATTGTTTGTGCTCTACCTTTTTGAGCTACCTATGCACGTAATCTCCGCGCCTGGGCTGGATTCGAACCAGCAACGACAAACCCGTTCATAATTTGAAGTAAGAGTTTTACCAATACACAATATGCTTTTATCAGAAAGCGGGAAGGAAATAATAAGTTTAGTAAAAGAATGGAGGTCACTAAACCAGTTGTATTAGTAGAAGTAACTAAACTTCAATCACTTCCCGCTTGGTATGTTTATATTATAACATACGGAAAATCATATGTCAAGAAAAATTTTCTACAAAATTACTTTATCTCGCACAATTTCATAATCATCATAAGTATATTCATACAAACTTACAATTCCAGGAGAATCAAAAAACTCAACCATGGCGCAATACTTCTGAAACATCTCCGCGGTATCTTCCCAAGTAATATCTTCTGAATACCAACGTGCGCCATCAATCAATCGTGCGACAACAAAATACTTGTGGTCAAGAATAGTAAGAGCTTCGTTCAGAATAGTTGCCATATCATCAGAAGCCATTGCGATAATAGAAGTATCAAGTTCGTTCATAAGAATCTCCTTAGCAATCAAATCCACTATAGTCAATCATACGAATGCAGCCATTGTCATCATAACCTACATTACTATTGTGAAAATCACGAATCCCATACTTAGAAATAAATTCAAGTAATCTGTCAGTCATGTTTTCGCCATACTGTTCAATGAATACAGAAATCATGTCATCATACATAATGTATCCACTGTCCATACTCTTTTGATGCCCCTTCTTATATGATTCCTCAGATACAGAAGGAAAACATTCAGAAGCCGTTAGGCCGCAGTTTACGCACATCTCAGACATATATACTGGAACACCGTCAACAGAGAAAAGAAAGTAAGTACCAAAAGCTAAATCCGCAAGTCCATCTTTCTGAAGTAGCTCATAAACTTCGCTCTCCTTGCGGCAATAGTCATTTGGTTCATCATTGCTACTGGCGTTTTTGTATTCATCAAAGATAATATCAAAATCATCAGTTTCTTTATTATATTCCTCTATCCATTGACCAAACAGAGGAAGTTTTACAACATAGTCTCCAAGCCCCATAAAGCCAAAGACAATTTTTGAGCAGCCAAGTTCAAACCAAGAAGCACCAATTTCATCTTTTAGTTTATTGTACAGATGATACTGCTCATTATCTTTTTCAAATCCAACTTCATCTTCATCAGAATAAATCAGAGCATCATAAAGCAGTTTTTCATCAATCATGAGAAAGCGCTTTTGAACAAATCGCTTGGCTTCATCAAAGTTCATATTATGTCCTTTCCTTATGACAATAATATTATAGCACAAAGAAAGAATACCTGTAAAATACTTTTTTGTCCAGTAGAAAGAAAAGTGGTATAATAGTTATTATAAGGAGGATTATTATGTATATTACTTTACGTTGTAATGAATGCGAAAATACTGAGTGTAATTTATACCCCTGCGGCAAATGGTTGGCCGCAGATGGATTATATGGTTGCACTCGTGAAATTGATGAAGATGATTACGCACAATATATTCACCTATTGGAAGACGTTGCTCCATTCATGTATATGAAAACAAGTAAGGAACATAAAAATAAAGCCTATAACGATATTATAGGCTTTATGAATTATTTATATTCTCGTCCAGTAGGACAGAAATTGGGTAAGAACGGTAAGGCTATTATTTGTCGGTAAACTTCCAAGTTTGATATACAGATTCACTGTTGTAATCAATAGGATGATACATATCAGTGCGCCACACATACACTCGACACCCACCGTGCGGCAGATTTCTGTCATACATAATCTTATATTTCTCACCTTTTACTAGACCTAGCTCTTTATATAACTCTGCTCTAGGGTTTTTCTTTGGGTCATACCCTCTGAATACTCCTGTACATTCTTTCATACTATCTCCAAAAATTAGAAATTACATTTGGCGCATATGGAATTCTTATACCATTGTCGAAGCAAATCCACACAGTACAATTTGGGTCAATAACTGTCTGTCCGTTTATAATCACTTGCGGACCATCATACCTTAGCTCTACTGGATATTGTTGACCTGCTATAAGGTCAATCTCCATGGCTGGTACAAGATTATTCCAATGCTCATTTGGACCAATATATTCCATTAGCCCTTGCGGATTTCTACTTTACAGCCATCCTTTACGCTACGTGTTTCAAGAATGTTATTGAGGAAATCTTCTGCTTCCTGTTTAGTTTGAAAAACTTCAGCATCCTTCTTGCTCACGCGTACACCGTTACCGTTGAGAGGACGGAACTGCTTATCTTCAGGTCGTTTGCCATACATGTAATACATATATTCTCCTTATACATCCAATAGAACTCGGCACTTATGCTTTTCAACACTCAATACTTTATCATTAGCATGATTTACACAAGTACCAAATACATTACCAAGGTATGTCCAGATTTCTGAGCCATCTTT